>Ga0157378_10003697_pt1 | contig 13568 bp, 11 predicted proteins | sample M65metaG_FD_115309 | JGI IMG/M metagenome (GOLD analysis project Ga0157378, IMG submission 115309) | Miscanthus rhizosphere microbial communities from Kellogg Biological Station, Michigan, USA - M6-5 metaG | ecosystem: Host-associated > Plants > Roots > Rhizosphere > Soil | place: USA: Michigan...
ACCGTCATCGGGATGCCGGCCTTGACTGCTGCCTAACGCGCGGGGATCTGGCCGGCACCGGCGGTCAGCACCTGCCCCATGATCACGTAGTCCACCTGGTCACCCCGCACACCTGCCTTGTCGAGGGCGCCCTTGATGGCTATGCCACCGAGGTCCGATCCGGAGAAGTCCTTCAGAGAGCCAAGCAGGCGACCCAGCGGGGTGCGCGCTCCGGCGACGATCACGGACACGGGACGTTCACTCATGGGGGCGGCCTCCAACGACAAAGACGGGTACTGGATGGGTACCAGGACGGGTGCAGGCCTGCCGGCAAGCCCAGGTTCATTTTTCATACTAGCCGCGCCACGCGGGCTGCGGACAGTGGCCATGGCGACGCCGGGGCCGCCTGGTCCGGGCCGGCGTCGCCTTCGTAGGCTGAGCGCATGACGCAACCACTCGCCGACCTTTTCACCGCAATTGACCACGTCGGTATCGCCGTGAGCGATCTCGATACAGCGATTGCCTTCTACCGCGACACCTACGGGATGACCCTCCAGCACGAAGAGGTCAACGAGGAGCAGGGCGTCCGCGAGGCGATGATGGCGGTGGGTGCGTCCGGCTCATGCGTCCAGCTGCTCGCGCCGCTTTCGCCCGAGTCGACGATCGCCAAGTTCCTCGATCGCTCGGGCCCAGGGGTCCAGCAGGTCGCCTACCGCGTCGCTGACATCGATGCGGTGTCGCAGACATTGCGTGAGCGGGGGCTGCGTCTGCTCTTTGACGCCCCCCGCCGCGGCACCGCGGACAGCCGGATGAACTTCATTCACCCCAAGGACGCCGGCGGCATCCTGGTCGAGCTCGTCGAGCCGGCCACCTCGCCCGGCCACTGAGCCACCCGCCACTGAGCGACCCGCCATACCTCGCCGGGCTCAGGGATGGGCGCCGACGGGTTCGAGCTCGGCAGCGGTCAGGACGACCAGGGCCGCCGTCCAGGCAAGAGGTGCCGGACCAGCGGGCGCGCCGGTGGCGAGCACCTTCTCCGGCAGGCTGCCCCACGTGGTGCGCTGGGCGCTGAGCCAGTCCATCCAGCGTTCGGCCGTCTCGCGCCGGCCGCTCACTGAAGCCGTGTAGGCGACCAGCGCCGTCTCTGGCGTCCACGAGATGCCGTCCTGCTTCCACTGCGCACCCGGCGCGAGGCCGCCGCCAGGACGCGACGCGTCGGACTGGTAGCGGATCCAGGCCTGCACGGCTCCTTTCGACGGAGCCTGCACGAACGGCGGCATGAGGAAGGTGACCGCGGCGTCCAGACCACCGCCACCGAACCGTCGGCAGCCGAACCGCTCATAGCAGTCGGCGAAGCGTCCGGCAAGACCCTGCCGCAGCCGCTCGGCCGCGGCGCCGGAACGCTCGGCAAGCGCGGGCTCGCCGAGCGCGGCATACAGTCCTTCGCTGGCCTGGAGCCCTGCCAGGAACGGCGCCGCCGTGCCCAGCGACGTGCGGCTGACCCCTACCTCCCAGTAGTCGGGAGAAGGGGGCGGGAGCCGGCGTCCGTTGTCCGTGGCGGCCAGGGCGAACCCGCTGGCCTTGTTGAGGAGGTGGCGCAGTCCGGCAGGTGAGCCCGCGTCCCCGGACAACCGGCTCACCTCCCAGAGCGCCCACAGCGCCCAGCCCGCGCCATCGGACTGGCGGGCCCGGGAGTCGGGCGGGCCACTGCCGTCAAGGAGGTACCGCGCCTCGAACCCACCATCCTCCAGCTGCACGCGCTGCAGGAACTCCAGCGCCCTGCGCGCCTCGGCGTGATGGCCGGTGCGAGCCATCGCGACGGCGACGAACGCGCTGTCACGAGGCCATGCGTAGTGCCAGCGGTCCCCCGCCCCTGCAGCAACCGCACCGTTCGTCCGGGACAGCTGGTGCAGGTCGAGCAGCGCGACGCGAGCCATGTCCGCCCACCGGGTGTCCCTGCCCGGGAGCGAGCCCACGGACAGCCATGTTGCGCCGGCGGTGTCCTCCGTGGCGCGCCAGCCCGGACTGGTGAGCAGAGTCGGTTGGGGGGCCGGTGTCGCTGTTGCTGCGATCATGCCGATAATCATCGTCACAGAGCCCAGCACCGCGGCAGACCATGCGAGCCCTCGACTCACAGCACTCCTCGTCCTCCGCGGGCGTGCCAGGCTCGCTAACCCACCGGAAGGACAGTGTGACATGAGCGCCATGCACGCTGTTCTCCGCTCGGCGGGTCCGGGGCTGGGCCCGTGGTGTTGAACAGGCGGGACGTGCTGGCCGGGATCGGCGCCACGGCTATCGGGGCACTGGGGGTGGCTGTAGGCGAGAAGGCGTATGCGCAGGTCAACCGCACCGCTCCCCTACCGTTCTACGGCGGCTTCGCATCGGGGTTACGGCCCGACCTGTCGCCGCCGTCCGTGGCGCAAAGCTCAGTGGTCTGGTCCGGCAGCACCCAGACCCGGCGGGTGGCGCTGACCTTCGACGACGGGCCGATGCCGGACTGGACAGGCCGGGTGCTCGAGGCCCTGGCCCGTCATGACGTTCCCGCGACCTTCTTTCTCAAGGGCATCAACGTGCAGCGTCACGGAGCGATACATCGCGACTCCGTCGGCACCCACGAGCTGGGCATCCACACCTGGGACCACCCGGATCTCGCGCGGCTGGGATATGCCGAGTGCGTTGACCAGCTCGAGCGCACCTCGGCGGTCATCGCGCACGTCTACGGTAAGCGCCCCACGCTCTTCCGGCCTCCGTACGGGCACATCGCCGGCTCCTCACTCCTGGCAGCCGGCGAGCAGGGAGTCACCACGGTGCTGTGGAGCGCCCAGATGCACGAGGACCAGTTCGAAGCCAGTCCCTCCACCATCGTTGCGTCCATCTGCAAGGCCGTGCGACCGGGTTCGATCATCCTCGCCCACGACACCGGCCCGACGAAACGGCTCATGACGATCGACCACCTGGACGCGATCATCACCGGCCTCAAGGCCGACGGGTACGCGTTCGCGGGCGTATCCGAGCTGTGCGGGCTCGGCGGGGGTGTGCCGCCCACGGTCGGTCGGGACACCCCAGCGTCTCAGCTGATGGGCACGGTGGTTACCCGCAAGTAGGCTCTGGGGTGAGTCGGGGACGCCACTGCGAGTCAGTGACTGTCCACCGTCTGACGCGCCACCGAGCTCTCGAGGAGATCCACGATGCAGGCCATTCGCGATGCGATCCTCTCCGGCGACCGATCCCCGGAGACCTTTGCCGCGCTCGAGATCCCGGCGAGATACCGCGCGGTCACGGTGCACAAGGACGAGGTCGACATGTTCGCCGGCCTGGCCAGTCGTGACAAGGACCCACGCAAGAGCCTGCACGTGGAGGAGGTCGACGTCCCCGAGCTCGGCCCGGGCGAGGCGATCGTGGCCGTGATGGCCAGCGCCATCAACTACAACACCGTGTGGACCTCGATCTTCGAGCCCATGTCGACCTTCGGCTTCCTCGAGCGCTACGGCCGGATCTCGCCGATGACCAAGAGGCACGACCTGCCCTATCACGTGATCGGCTCCGACCTGTCCGGTGTCGTCCTGCGGACCGGCACCGGCGTGAACGCCTGGAAGCCCGGCGACGAGGTCGTGGCGCACTGTCTGTCCGTGGAGCTCGAGCACGCCGACGGTCACAACGACACGATGCTGGACCCCGAACAGCGCATCTGGGGCTTCGAGACCAACTTCGGTGGTCTGGCCGACCTCGCGCTGGTCAAGGCCAACCAGCTCATGCCGAAGGCCCGTCACCTCACCTGGGAGGAGGCGGCATCGCCCGGGCTGGTGAACAGCACGGCATACCGACAGCTCGTCTCGCGCAACGGCGCCGGCATGAAGCTCGGCGACCTCGTCCTCATCTGGGGGGCCAGCGGCGGGCTCGGGTCCTACGCCACGCAGATGGCGCTCGCCTCCGGCGCCACCCCGATCTGCGTGGTCTCGAGCCCGGACAAGGCCGAGATCTGCCGCCGGATGGGCGCCGAGCTGATCATCGACCGCAGCCATGGCACCGGCGAGGGATACACGTTCTGGAAGGACGAGAACACCCAGGACCCGCGTGAGTGGAAACGCCTCGGCGCCAAGATCCGCGAGCTGACCGGCGGCAAGGACCCCGACATCGTCTTCGAGCACCCCGGCCGCGAGACTTTCGGTGCCAGCGTCTTCGTCACGCGCAGGGGTGGCACCATCGTGACCTGCGCCTCCACCTCCGGGTTCATGCACGAGTACGACAACCGCTACCTGTGGATGAACCTCAAGCGCATCGTCGGCTCGCACTTTGCCAACTATCGCGAGGCGTGGGAGGCCAACGACCTGGTCAACCGTGGGCTCATCCATCCCACCCTGAGCAAGACCTACCCCCTGGAGGAGGTCGGTCAGGCGGCGTACGACGTCCACCGCAACCTGCACCAGGGCAAGGTCGGCGTCCTCGCTCTGGCCCCCGAGACCGGTCTCGGGGCCACTGATCTGGAGAAGCGCGCGGCGCTCCTCCCTGCGATCAACCGTTTCTGCGAGGTCCGACCAGACCCCAGGGGATGAGGTGTCCGGCCAGACCCGGCTACGAGGTACGTCATCCCCGGGAGCACGATGGGGAGACACCGGATCCGGTCCTCTCGTGACGCTGATATGCGGGATGGGCCGCTGACGAGCCAACCGTCAGGCCGATTAGGCTCGCCGCGGGAGGACAAAACCAATGTTGAGACGATGGTCCGAGTTTCGTCGGCGGCAGCGCCAGATCCTGCGCGCCAGCAACGCCCCGACCGCCCGGGCCGGCACCACCGCCGCTGAGGACGGCACCCCGGCCACCCAGGGCAGCGCGCCGGCCGCTCAGGACGAAACCCAGGCCACGCAGAAAAGCGGTGACGAGAGCGACGAACAACAGCTCGAAGATGACCTCGTGACGGGCGTCCTGCCCTTAGAGAGCGAACGCGGGTCCGCCAGACGTCGCGACTACGGCACCGCAGGACATCCGCTCAACCGCCAGTCACCGTTCTACATCGGCTTTGTCGGAGCGTTCGGCGTGCTCGTTGCCTATGGCCTGGTCAGGGCACTGAGCCAGCTGACGCAGGTCATCACGCTGCTGGTGGTTGCCTTCTTCCTCACCCTGGCTCTCAATCCTCTCGTCGAGGCCCTGAACAGACGCGGGCTGCGAAGACCTCTCAGCGTGGCGATCGTCTTCGTCGGTCTGGTCGCGGTGTTCACGGCTCTCGGGTTCGTCGTGGTGCCGCCGGCGGCCCAGCAGGGAACCATGCTCGCCGAAAGCGCACCGAAGTACCTCGACAACCTTCTCAACAACCGGGTTGTCCAGCAGCTCGACAGTCATTACCACGTGGTCGACACCTTCCAGCGGGAGCTCCAGAAGCGGGTCACCGACGGGGACTTCATGAGCGGAGTGTTCGGCGGGGTTTTCGGCTTCGGCAAAGCGGTTGCCTCAGGCTTCTTCGCCTTCCTCACCGTTCTGGTACTCACCCTCTACTTCCTGTCTTCCCTGCCCAGGGTGAAGCAGGCGGCATACGGCATCGTGCCGATCTCGCGGCGAGAGCGCTTTGCCTCGTTGTCCGAGGAGATCATGCGCCGCGTCGGCAGCTACGCCATCGGGCAGGTGGCCGTCGCGACGATCAACGCGATCTGCAGCTGGGTCATGATGTCCATCGTGGGCATCCGCTACGCCGCGGTGCTGGCCATCGTCGTGGGGCTGCTGGGCCTGGTCCCCATGGTTGGCGCGTCGGCAGGGGCGGCCATCGTCTGCACTGTCGCCCTCTTCGACGAGCCGAAGAAGGCCGTCGTCGCGCTGATCTACTACGTGGTCTACCAACAGCTGGAGAACTACGTCGTGGCCCCCAAGATCATGCAGCGCACGGTCTCGGTGCCTGGGGCCGTCACGGTGGTCGCAGCCCTGGTCGGGGGCGCCCTGCTGGGGCTGCTCGGCGCGCTCCTGGCAATTCCCGTGGCCGCCGGTCTGCTGCTCATCTACGAAGAGGTGCTGCTGCCGCGCCAGCGTCAGACGTGAACGCTCAGCCCGCCCCTCACCGTGGTCGTTGGGTGGTCGCCGCACCAACCGCTCCCTCCCAGGTGGTCGGCAGCGGCGCGGCACCGGGGTGCACGGCTGTCACAACCTCGTCGAGCACCCGACGCACGTAGCGCTCCCCCACCCACAGATGCTTGGCGCCCTCGACGCCGACCACCCTGGCCTGGGGAACGGCGGCGAACCGCCGCCGGGCCTCGTCGGGTCGCAGGTAGTCGTCGAGCTCGGGCACGAGTGCGAGCAGCGGCTTGCCCGAGTCGGCCCACCCCTGCAGGTGCTCAGGACCGGTGAACCTCAGCGGCGGGCTGAGCAGGATGGCGCCCTCGACCCCGGGGTCGTTGCCGTACATCAGGGCAAGGTCGGAGCCGAAGGACCACCCGAGCAGCCAGCGGTTCGCCAGCTCGGGGTCCTGGGCGAGCTCGGCGTACTCGATGGCCGCCGCGACGTCGAAGCGTTCGTCTCGCGCCCCGTGGAAGGTGCCTTCGGACGTGCCCCGCGGCGAAGTCGTGCCGCGGGTGTTGAACCGCAGGACGGCGATGTCGGCCAGCGCGGGGAGGCGGTAGGACGCCTTCCGCAGGACGTGGCTGTCCATGAAGCCGCCGTGGGTGGGCAACGGGTGCAGGGTGACCAAGGTGGCCACCGGGTCCCGCTCGAGCGGCAGGGCCAGCTCTCCGACCAGACGCAGGCCGTCGGCCGTGTGCAGCTCGATGTCGCGACGCCGTGCCGGGAGGACGGTGCTGGCCCGGATCTCATGAGTGCCCACAGTGCTCATCGGGAGGACCCACGGGGGGCACGCCGGCCACGAGCGGTCCAGCAGGGGGTGTGCCAGTGCCGACGGTCGGCCAGCCCGCCCATGCCCTCGGCCGGCCAGGCAACGACATGCGGTATGCCGGGGGCCACCTCTTGCTGGCAGCCCGGGCACCGGTAGGACTTGGCCGAGTCGGTGCCGGTGACCCGGCGGACGAACCATTCGCCGTCAGGGTGGGACTCACGGCGCTCGACCCCACCGATTGCCCGGTTCAGGTCAAGCTCGGTGCCCTCGCGGCGTCGGCGATGTGGTCGGGGCACCGCTCCAGCCTAGGCGGACGTGATGACAAGGACGAGCGTGGCTCCCCGGCGACGTGGCACGCAGGGGTCTTGATGAGCCAGCCCTCGTCTTGGAGCGTTCAGGGGTAGGTGCGGAAGCCCCGCCCCACCTTGCGGCCGAGGTAGCGGGCGGTGACGAGCTGTTCGAGCAGCGGCGCAGGCGCGAACCCCCGCTCACGGAACTCGAGGTAGAGCTCACGCTGGATGGCGAGGGATACGTCCAGGCCGACCGCGTCGAGAAGCTCGAACGGACCCATCGGGTAGCCACAGCCGGTCTTCATGGCCGTGTCGATGTCATCGGCGCTGGAGTAGTGCGCCTCGAGCATCTTGACCGCGTCGTTCAGATAGGGAAAGAGCAGGGCGTTGACGATGAACCCAGCCCGGTCCCCACAGGTCACGGGATGCTTGCCGACCTTCCGGCACAGCGCCTGCACCGTGGCCACGACGTCATCGGCGGTCGAGACGGTGTGGACGACCTCGACGAGCCGCATCACCTGGGCCGGGTTGAAGAAGTGCATGCCGACGACGTCCTGCGGGCGCTTGGTCGCCACGGCGCACTCGATGACCGGCAGCGAGGAGGTGGTCGTGGCCAGGATGACGCCCGGCTTGCAGATCTCGTCGAGGTTCTCGAACAGCGCCTGCTTGACCGAGAGATCCTCGACGACTGCCTCGACCACCAGGTCGACCTGGGCCAGTTCCTCGAGCTTTGTGGTGCCCTTCAGCCGCCCGGCGGCAGCGTCACGTTCGTCCCTCGTGAGCTTGCCGCGCTGGACCGCCTTCTCCAGGCTCTTGGCGATGGCAGCCTTGACGGCCTCGACCTTGGTCGCGGAGCGCGCAACGTACGTCACGGCATACCCGGCCTTGGCGAACACCTCGACGATGCCGGTCGCCATCGTGCCGGAGCCAACGACGCCAACGGTCCTCACCGCTCGCAGGTCTCCCTCGTGGGCGCCGGCGGCGAGCGGCGTGAGCTTGTCGGCGACCACCTTGGAGCTGCCGGGCTGGTCGTAGGTGTAGAAGCCGCGTCCGGTCTTGCGGCCCTTCAGCCCGCCGGTGACCATCTGCTTGAGGATGGGGCTCGGCGCGTGCAGCCGGTCGCGGCCCTGCTTGTACATCGTGTCGAGGATCTCGTAGGCCGTGTCGAGGCCGATGAGGTCCATCAGGGCGAGGGGGCCCATCGGCAGGCCACAGCCCAGCTGCATGGCCGCGTCGATGTCCTCCCGGGTGGCATAGCGACTCTCGAACATGTCGACGGCGTGGTTCAGGTAGCCGAACAGCAGCGCGTTGGCGATGAACCCTGCCTTGTCACCGATGACCACGGGCATCTTGCCCAACCGTTCGGCGAGCGCCTTGACGTCGTCGACGACGGCGTCCTCGGTGACGACCGTGCGGATGACCTCGACGAACTTCATCACCTGGGCCGGGTTGAAGAAATGCAGCCCGACGACCCGCCGCGGGTTCTGGGTGGCCACCGAGATCTCGGTGACCGACAGGCTCGAGGTGTTGGTGGCAAGAATGGCATCCGGCTTCACGATCTGGTCCAGCTGGGCGAAGATGTCGCGCTTGAGGTTGAGCTGCTCGGGCACGGCCTCGACCACGAGGTCGCACTCGGCGAGGTCGGCGAGGTCGGACGTGAACCGAACCCGGTCGTGCAGCTCGATCTGCGACTGCTCGGTCAGCTTGCCACGGGAGAGCGCACGGTCGGTCGAGTGCTGCAGCACCCCTCGGCCCTTCTCGACAGCCTCGGCGGACACCTCCACCGCGACGACGTCAAGGCCGTTGCGAGCGAACACCTCCACGATGCCCGCACCCATGGTGCCGAGTCCGATCACGCCTACTGTTGCGAAGTCACGAGCCATGCCGCCGAGTCTGCCAGACGGCCTGGGTGGACGTGTGCGCGGTCGCCACCGCCCGCTCGGTAGGCTGCCCGCCGTGCGACTCGTCATAGCTCGGTGCAGCGTGGACTACGAAGGTCGGCTTCAGGCCCACCTCCCCCTGGCGACCCGTCTGCTGGTCGTCAAGGCAGACGGGTCGGTGCTCGTGCACAGCGACGGCGGCTCCTACAAGCCGCTGAACTGGATGTCGCCTCCGTGCGCGATGGCGGAGGTCCTCCCCGAGGCGCACGAGATCGCGGACGGCGTCGAGTCGGTCTGGGTGGTCCAGCACGCGAAGTCCGAGGACCGTCTTCGCCTCCTGCTGCACGAGGTGCTGCACGACTCGGCCCATGAGCTCGGCGCGGACCCCGGTCTGGTCAAGGATGGCGCAGAGGCCCACCTGCAGAGGCTGCTCGCCGAGCACATCGTCACCCTGGGCGCGGGCTTCACACTGGTCCGGCGGGAGTACATGACCGCCATCGGGCCCGTCGACATCCTGTGCAGGGACGCCTCAGGGGGGTCGGTTGCGGTCGAGATCAAGCGCAGGGGCGATATCGACGGCGTCGAGCAGCTCACCCGCTATCTCGAGCTGATGAACCGTGACCCCCATCTGGCGCCGGTTGTCGGTGTTTTCGCCGCACAGGAGATCAAGCCGCAGGCGCGGACCCTGGCCACCGACCGCGGCATACGCTGCGTGACCCTGGACTACGACGCGCTCAAGGGCATCGACGACGTGGGCTCACGCCTGTTCTGAGCCACTGTCACCGACGACGGCGCCCGATGACGACGGCCAGGAGATGACGCGCCACCGCGAGACCATCGTGCGCCGATCTGGCTAGCGCGCAACGACCCCAGAGTCGTGCAGACCCCGAGAGGTGCGGATCGCATCGACGATGCCGCCCATGATCTGGGTCAGTCCGAAGTCCTTGGGGGTGAAGATGGCGGCCACGCCCATCTGGCGCAGTGTCGCCGCGTCTCTTTCGGGGATGATGCCGCCGACGATGACGGGCAGGTCACCGGCGCCGGCTGCCTTGAGACCGTCCAGTACCTGTGGGACCAGCTCCATGTGCGATCCCGACAGGATCGACAGCCCCACACAGTGGACGTCCTCAGCCACGGCCGCGGCGACGATCTCCTCCGGAGTGAGCCGGATGCCCTGGTAGACGACCTCGAAACCGGCGTCGCGCGCCCTGACGGCGACCTGCTCGGCCCCGTTGCTGTGTCCGTCAAGGCCGGGCTTGCCGACCAGCAGTCGCAGTCGGGACCCGATCTCCTCGCCCGTGGCGCGGACGCGCTCGCGCACCTGCGTCAGCTCGTCGCCCACAGCAGCCGGGCTAACGCCAACGGAGCCCGAAACTCCTGTAGGGGCGCGATACTCACCGAAGACGTCGCGCAGCGCCTGGGCCCACTCACCTGTGGTGACACCCGCTCGGGCAGCGTCCAGCGATGCCGGCATCAGGTTCGCACCAGACTTCGCGTCCTTGACCAGTCGGGCGAGCGCGGACTCGGCGCCAGCCCTGCCGGCGTCGGTGGAGTCACGCTCCGTGCGCCACGCCAGGACCGCGGCAGCCGCCTTGGCCTCCACGTCGTGGTCCACCGTCTGGATCGCCGTGTCCAGGTCGGCGGTGAGCGGGTTCGGCTCGGTCGTCTCGAACTTGTTGACGCCGACCACGATGTCCTGGCCCGCCTCGATCCGCTGGCGCCGCAGCGAATGCGACGCCACCATCGCCGACTTCATGTAGCCCGACTCGACCGCCGCGACCGCCCCACCCATCGCCTGGACCCTGTCGATCTCGGTCCTGGCCCCGGCAAGCAGCTCGTTCACCTTGGCCTCGACCACCCGGGAGCCGGCGAACAGGTCTTCGTACTCCAGTAGGTCCGACTCGAACGCCAGCACCTGCTGCATCCGCAGGGACCACTGCTGGTCCCATGGCCTCGGCAGCCCCAGCGCCTCGTTCCACGCGGGCAGCTGCACGGCCCTGGCCCGTGCGTCCTTGGAGAGCGTGACGGCCAGCATCTCCAGCACGATCCGCTGGACGTTGTTCTCCGGCTGGGCCTCGGTCAGGCCCAGCGAGTTGACCTGGACGCCGTAGCGGAACCGGCGCTGGGAGGGGTCCGTCACGCCATACCGCTCGAGCGTGAGCTCGTCCCAGAGCTGCACGAACGCGCGCATCTTGCACATCTCCTCGACGAACCGCACGCCGGCGTTGACGAAGAAGGAGATTCGCTTGACCACCTCGCCGAAGCGCTCGGGCGGGACCTGTCCGGAGTCGCGGACGGCGTCAAGGACCGCGATCGCGGTGCACATGGCGTAGGCGAGCTCCTGCACCGGCGTCGCGCCGGCTTCCTGGAGGTGGTAGCTGCAGATGTTGGTCGGGTTCCACCTGGGGATTGCTGCGACCGTGTAGGCCACCATGTCGGTGATCAGCCGCAGGGAGGGCTGCGGCGCGAAGACGTAGGTCCCGCGTGAGAGGTACTCCTTGATGATGTCGTTCTGCGTCGTCCCCGTGAGCGCCAACACCGCCGCCGCAGGGTCCTGGCCGGCTGCGACGGCCTGCTCTTCGGCGACCACCTCGTACATCGCCAGGAGCCACATGGCCGTGGCGTTGATGGTCATCGAGGTGTTCATCTGGGCGAGCGGGATGTCTGCAAAGAGCGCCCGCATGTCACCGATGTGCGAGATCGGCACACCGACCTTGCCGACCTCACCGCGGGACAGCGCGTGGTCCGGGTCGTAGCCGGTCTGCGTCGGGAGGTCGAAGGCGACCGAGAGACCGGTCTGCCCCTTGGCCAGGTTGCGCCGGTAGAGCTCGTTGCTGGCGGCGGCGCTGGAGTGGCCGGCATACGTGCGCATGACCCATGCGGGGTCCCTACGGGGGCGGTCTGTCTCTGCCTGTGACATACCACTGAATGTACCGGCAGGCCCTGCCCGGCGGAAAAGTCCTCATCCGCTGAGGGGCAGCACAGTGGCCGCGCCGTCGACCAGCACCTGCCGGGCCAGGGCCTGGTGCAGACGTGAGGCTCGCAGGAGCCGGTCCAGGCGGGGTGAGACATCGACCAGAACCAGTCGGCGTCCCGCCCGCCGTGCGTGATGATGGGCGCCCACGATCACCCCGAGGCCCGTGGCGTCATGGACCTCGGCCTCGGCCAGGTGGACCAGCAGGTCACCGGTCCCCCGGCCCAGGATGTCGTGCAGGGCCAGCCTCACGTCGGCCACAGTGTGCACGTCAAGCCTGCCAGAGACACAGACCTCCTGGCCGAAACTCGTCTCTGCGACGTGCATGGGCAGGGCGCCTACTGCGGTCAACGTCATTTCCGGCTCCCTCAGGTCCTGCTCGCCGCGGAACCGCCCGTGGCCTCTGTTCATAGGTACCCCCTTCGACACCGGATAATCATTAGGCGCGCAGTGATAGTCGGGTCACATCCCCGGGCGCCCCGGCGCGGGGACGCCCACCGGGCCAGGACCTCAGATGTACGGCGCCTCGTCCGGTTCGCGGGTGACGTCGGCTCCGAGTCTGCGCAGCGCCTCGTCGAAACCCGCATAACCGCGGTCGATGTGGTGGGCATGGCTGACCGTCGTGATCCCATCGGCGACCAGGCCGGCGATGACCAGCGCCGCCCCCGCCCGGATGTCGCTGGCCTCGACCGGAGCGCCGGATAGCCGTATGACGCCGTGCTGCATGACGTGGTGGCCGTCGACGCGGGCGTCAGCCCCCAGACGCGCAAGCTCCTGCACGGTGCGAAAACGGGCCTCGAAGAGGTTCTCGGTGACCATGGCGCTGCCCTGCGCCACCGCGTTGTAGGTCAGCGCAAACGGCTGCAGGTCGGTGGGGAACCCGGGATAGGGCAGCGTGGCGACGTCAAAGGCCGAGCGACGACCGTTCGCAGCCACCCGGAACCCGCGGTCCGTCGTGGTGATGTCACAACCGGCGTCGGTCAACAGGTCCAGTGCCACCCCGAGGTGCCCCGGCACCGCACCGACCACCTCGACGTCGCCGCCGGTCGTGGCCGCGGCAAAGGCCCACGTGCCGGCCGCAATACGGTCCGGCACCACGCGGTGGGAGACCGGTGTCAGCTCGCTGACACCCACAACCTCGATCACTGACGTTCCGGCGCCCCCGATCTGGGCGCCCATCTTGGACAGGAACGCTGCGATATCGACGATCTCGGGCTCGCGCGCGGCGTTCGTCACCCGGGTCGTCCCCTCGGCAAGGACCGCCGCCATCAGGACGTTCTCGGTGGCGCCGACACTGGGGAAGTCCAGTCGGATGTCCGCGCCATGCAGGCCGCTGGGCGCCTCGGCAACCAGATAGCCGTGGGTGACGTGAACGGTGGCGCCCAGCGACTCCAGGCCCGCGGCGTGCAGGTCGAGACCGCGGGACCCGATCGCGTCACCGCCGGGGACCGCCACATCCGCCTGGCCGCACCTGGCCACGAGGGGGCCGAGGACGCAGATGGAGGCGCGCAACGCCCGCACCAGCTCGTAGTCGGCGCGATGGCCGATGCGCTCCGGGACGTCGATCCCGACGCTCCCGAGGTCGGCGTCGTAGTCGACGGTGCACCCGAGCCGGCGCAACAGCTCGGCCATGA
>Ga0157378_10003698_pt1 | contig 13567 bp, 11 predicted proteins | sample M65metaG_FD_115309 | JGI IMG/M metagenome (GOLD analysis project Ga0157378, IMG submission 115309) | Miscanthus rhizosphere microbial communities from Kellogg Biological Station, Michigan, USA - M6-5 metaG | ecosystem: Host-associated > Plants > Roots > Rhizosphere > Soil | place: USA: Michigan...
CGACGCTTCCGATCGGGCGACGCCGCGGACGTCGTCACTACCATCACGTCCTTCTCGCAGGACATGGCCAGCCACGATTCGGTAGGCAGCCGCAATTGCGAATCCAGCACGATCCGCAAAAGCGGACGGCTCCGCTCCAGCCCGGACCGATCCGTGAGCTTGCAGTCGTCCGCCAGAACCGTCCCGATGCCCGTTACTATGGCATCCGCTCGATGCCGCAGTTTTTGCACGTGCGCACGAGCCGTTTCACTGGTGATCCACCCGGGCGTGTATCCTGGCGTCCCATCCTCGGGTGCGCCAATTTTTCCATCCAGCGTAACCGCCGCTTTCAATGTCACCAGCGGCCGTCCTGTTCGCATGAAGTGAAGGAACGCCTCGTTGATCTCCGTGGCCCGCGCCGCGAACTCCGGAGCCAGCTCCACTTCCACGCCGGCATCCCGCAAACGCGTAAACCCTCGCCCATTGGTCTGCGGATTCGGATCCTCCATGGGCGCGACTACTTTCCGTATTCCCGCTGCCAGAATCGCGTCGATGCACGGCGGCGTGCGCCCATGGTGCGCGCAGGGTTCCAGGGTGACGTACAGCGTCGCCCCGCGTGCACGCTCGCGCGCTTCCTCCAGAGCCAGCACCTCGGCATGTTTCAGTCCGGACCAGGTATGGAATCCGCGGCCCACCACTTCGCCATCACGCACCACCACCGCGCCCACCGCGGGATTGGGCGAAGTCGCTCCCCACCCGCGCTCGGCCAGATCCAAGGCCTCCTCGAGATGCGCGCTCATGTCAGTCGAATAGCGATGCTACGAAGTTGGCCGGCTCAAACGGAAGCAAGTCGTCGATCTGCTCGCCGACGCCGACGTAGCGGATCGGCAATCCCAGTTCTCGCGAGATCGCCACCACCACGCCGCCCTTGGCCGTGCCGTCCAGCTTGGTAAGAATAATACCGGTGACTTCGGCGGATTCGGTGAACTTGCGTGCCTGCTCCAGCCCATTCTGCCCGGTGGTCGCCTCGATCACCAGCAGCACTTCGTGGGGAGCGCCGGGAATGACGCGCGCGGCCGTGCGGCGCATCTTTTCGATCTCGGCCATCAGATTGGTCTTGGTGTGCAGCCGGCCCGCCGTATCCACGATCACGTAGTCCACTTTGCGGGCCTTGCCGGCTTGCAGCGCATCGAACATCACCGCACTCGGATCCGAGCCCGGCTGCTGACGGATCATGTCCGCGCCGGTGCGCTGCGACCATACCTCAAGCTGCTCGATGGCGGCGGCGCGAAATGTATCGGCCGCGCACAGCAGCACGCTGCGTCCTTCCGATTGCAAACGCCGCGTCAGCTTTCCGATCGAAGTCGTCTTGCCCGCGCCGTTCACGCCCACCACCATGATGACCGCGGGAGGCTCGGCCACCACCGGAACCGGCCGCTCGGTGGCTTCCAGAACTTCCAGCAGATACTGCCGGATCAGACCCTTCAGTTCGCCGGCATCGCCTACCAGATGCCGAGCCACCCGCTCGCGAATACGCTCCAGGATCTCCGCCGTAGTTTTGGAGCCGATGTCGGCCGTGATCAGCGCGTACTCCAGCTCTTCCAGAACTTCAGCGCCGATCTCCTTCCGCCCGCTGACCGCGTCCTCCAGCTTTTCCATCAAGCCGGCGCGTGTTTTCTGGACGCCTGCCTTCAGGCGTTCGAGTAGACTGGGTTCCTTGCTCGGAGCCGAGCCGAAAAGAGTTTTGAACATGTGTGTAGGGCAGGTCTCCAGACCCGCAGCGGGCTTTTAGCCCACTTTCTGCTACGGCAGTCTGAACTCCACCCGCCGGTCGCGATTAATTTGCTCGCTGAACATGCGATCCACGCTCGCCAGAGGAGCGCTTTTCTCCTCATGCTCGCGGGTCGTGTAGAAAATCTGGTCGCCTTCCACTCGATACGAAAGCGCTGCCTGAATGATGTGATCGTTGAATGCGATCAGATAGTAATCGGCCGCGCGATAGTACGATCCGCCGGTTGCCGCCGGCGTTCCAATCGACTGGTTAATGACAGTCGGGGCCTGCACAGGCTGAGCGTATCCCACCGTTCCATCGTACGGAGCCGCGTCGTAATACGGGTCGTAATGTGGTTGACTGTAATAGGGAGCGCCGTAGTAGGAATTGTTATAGTACGGATCGTAATACGGATAGCCGCCATAGCCGTATCCAAGACCAAGATAGAAGCCTGGATAGTAGCTGTACGGATAATAGCTTCTGCCGTAGAACCGGTTGCCCCCGCGCACGATCGTATTCCCGCGGAAAGTATTGATCGAGCCGGCGCGCCCGAAGTTGCCGCCTCGGACGACCGCGCCTCCGCCCCGAGAAACAGCTCCGCCTCGCGAGATGCCGCCACCGCGTGAAATGCCGCCACCAAATGAGCCGCCGCGGCTAACGGTGCCTCCGCCGCTTCGCATGCCCCCGCCTCCACCGGAACGGGCTCCGCCGCCACCACCACCGCGGGAGCCGCCGCCGCCCCGCTGGCCGAAGGCCAGGACGGGAACGACAGAGATAAAGACTGCGATTTGCAGGAGTTTCGTCATACTAGCTCTCCTGCTCCAGTCTAGCGCGCCTAGCGGCCCGCGGCTGCGGGCCTGGCTTCGTCAGCCGACGGCCCGTACATCCCCGGAACCGGCACGCCGTTCAGCCGATAGTACACGCTCAACTGAGCCCGATGATGGATCACGTGATTCATGATCATGCTCCGGTAGCATGCGATCCGAGGCATGGTAAACATCGTGTTGCCCGCAAACTTAAGCGACCAGTCCTGCATAAGCGCCTGATCCCCCGCCGCTGCCAGGGCCGCACGGGTGCTCGCCACGTTCTCCTCGAACTTATCGAGAAGCTGTTTCTTGGAAGTCGCAACAAAGGGTTTGAAACCTTCCGGAATGTCGAGCGCGGGACCGTCCATCATGGACGCGAACCAGCCCACCATCTCGACTACGTGACCCGCCAACTGGCCCATCGCCATCGATTTCGGATCGGGCTTGTAGTCCAGCTTGTTCTCGGGAATGCGTTCCAGCATTTTGCGGGTGCTCGCCATCTCCTGGTCGAATTCCGGCAGCAAAGATTGTGCCATGCTCATGAAAATATCCTCCACCAAGATTGTACCCGACCCTTGTTAGAATCGAATGAAGTGCAACAGGTTGGCCGCTACCAAATCGTTGGAGAATTGGGCCGCGGCGCCATGGGAATTGTCTACCAGGCCCTGGATCCGGCCATCGGCCGCACCATTGCGATCAAGAGCATTCGCCTGCAGGACCTCACCGATGAGGCGGAGCGCACACGGCTGCGGGAACGCCTGTTTCGCGAAGCGCAATCCGCCGGAATTCTTTCGCACCCCAACATCGTCACCATCTACGACATCGCCGAGCAGGACGGCATGGCCTACATCTTCATGGAGTTCGTTAACGGCCCGCCATTTGAGAAGATGCTGCGGATCGAACAAGCCCCGGATAAAGAAACCCTGCTGAGCATTTTCCGCCAGACGGCAGCCGCGCTGGATTACGCCCACAAGAAGGGCATCGTTCATCGTGATATTAAGCCGGCCAACATCATGATTCATGAGGATGGCACCGCCAAGATCACCGATTTCGGCGTCGCCAAAATCATGTCCCAGCAGATGACGCTGTCCGGAACCATGATGGGCACACCCAGCTACATGTCGCCCGAGCAGGTCCAGAGCATTCCTATCACCGGCCGCGCCGATCAATTTTCACTGGCCGTCATCGTGTACGAAGCGCTCACCGGCGAAAAACCTTTCGCCGCGGAGTATATGCCGACCCTGCTCTACAAGATCGTCCGTGAAGATCCTGTGCCGCCGCAGCGCCTGAATACGACGCTGAACGCCCAGGTAGAGACCACGCTTCGCAAAGCGCTGGCGAAACTTCCCGACGACCGCTACGAGACATGCACCGATTTCATCGCCGCACTGGCGGCCGCATGCAACACCAGTCCAAACTGGACGCCGATACCGCGCGGTGCCAGCCCCCAGATGCCTACGGCTGGTTCCAACGCCGAACTCGCCGAGACCGTCGCCGAGATTCGTCCGCCTGCTGCCGGCAGCGACGAGACGGTTCTCATACCGGCCGCCAAGACCATGGTTGTACCCGTGGTCGAGATACAGCAGAAACCCAGTCATACTCTGCGCAACTTTCTTCTAGGATTCGTAGTGGTGGCCGCAATAGGAATCGGTGCATTTTTTGCGACGCAAAAACCGGCCGCTCCGGCACCCGAGCCTGCTGCGGTTACCGCTCCCGTGCCCGATCCCGCGGTCCCTGCCTCGCAACCTGCGCCCGCCGCGTCGCCGGATCCAAATCCTGTAGCCAACGCACCGGCCACTCCGGCGACAGCTACAGCTCCAGCTAAAGAAGGATCCTTCCAACTCACTGCGTCGCCCGCGGGCGCTACCGCAACCTTCGATACTTCCGGCGTCGAATGCACCACTCCCTGTAATCTGACTCTGCCAGCCGGACGCCACAGCTTCGTTCTGCACCAGCCTGGCTATCGCGATCTTCAGAAGATCATCAACATCCCCAACGACACTGGCTTAATCATCGATCTGGTTCCCATGACCGGCACGCTGAACCTGTTAACCGACCCACCCGGCCTGACCGTCTTGATCGACGGCCGTGAACATCCTCAAAAGACCCCTGTGAGTTTGACGCTACCCGTTGGTCCGCATCGCGTCCAGGTCGTGAAAGGCACCGAGCGGCAGGAGCTCCAAGTGGACCTTTCGGACGGGCAATTCGTGTCAAAAACCATCTCCTGGCAGTAGCTCTGGAATTATGGTATATTCGAATTGACGAATATACGATTATGCAGGATGCCCTCAGACGCTTTAAAGCCGACTTCTTTCAAGCCCTCGCCCATCCCACCCGCATCGCGATTGTCGAGCTCCTCCGCGATGGCGAGCTATCGGCAGGCGCGCTGATCGATCGCTTGGGAGTCGAGCAGGCCAACGCCTCGCAGCATTTGACCGTCCTGCGCACCAAGCACATCCTGGTAAACCGCAAGTCAGGAAACCAGGTTTTCTACTCTGTTCGCGATCCTTTGATCCTGGAAGTGCTGGATGTGATGCGCCGGTATTTCTACGCCCAGCTTGCGGAAGGCCAGGCTATGTTCGACGAAATCAAATCGGAGGGGGTAATCAATGGCGAGTCCGCGTTGGACGCCCGAACTCTTCCGTAACCTGCGCGGTTATCGGGCACACGACTTCTTAGCTGACCTGATCGCGGGTCTGACCGTTGGCTTGATGGCCTTGCCGTTGGCCATGGCCTTCGCGATCGCCTCCGGGGTTCCACCACAGGCTGGCATCTATACAGCCGTCATCGCGGGGTTTGTGATTTCCGCGCTCGGCGGATCGCGCGTGCAAATCGGCGGACCCACGGGAGCGTTCGTGGTGATTGTGGCCGGCATCATCGCGAAGTTCGGAGTCTCCGGATTGCTGATCGTCACGGTGATGGCCGGAGCGATCCTGATCGTGATGGGATTAACGGGTCTAGGGACGGCCGTCAAGTTCATTCCCCGCCCCGTCATCGTCGGGTTCACCAATGGGATCGCCATCCTGATCGCCTCCACGCAGATCAAAGATTTTCTAGGGCTTCAGATAGGTTCTGTGCCGAGCGAATTCCTGGCACGAATGGGTGTGCTCGCTGCAGCGATCTCGACGACGCAGTGGCCGACCGTAGTGCTGTCCACCGCTTCGCTGGCCCTGATCCTTGTCATCCCCCGGCTCAGCCGCCGGATTCCCGGATCCATCGTAGCGGTCGCTCTGGCCACGGCCAGCGTCGCGTTTTTTGCTCTTCCCGTCGCCACCATCGGCAGCGCCTTCGGAGGAATACCAACGGGCTTGCCGCATATCTCGCTCCCGGCGTTCCGTCCCGACTTGATTGTGCCCCTGATTCCCTCCGCGCTAACCGTCGCCCTGCTCGCGGCTCTCGAGAGTCTCCTCTCCGCCGTGGTCGCCGACAGCATGACCGGCGACCGCCACAACTCGAACGTCGAATTGGTCGCCCAAGGCATCGCTAACATGCTTTCGCCTCTCTTCGGAGGCATCCCCGCCACCGGAGCAATCGCTCGCACCGCAACCAACGTCCGCTCCGGAGCCAGGACGCCGATTGCCGGCATCGTGCATGCGCTGACTCTGCTGACGATCCTGCTGGTTGCGGCGCCCCTTGCCCGCTTCGTTCCCCTCGCGGCGCTGGCGGCCGTCTTACTGGTAGTGGCGTACAACATGAGCGAGTGGAGAGAAGTCGGCGTCATTCTCCGGTTGTCCATGGCCGACAAGGCCGTATGGGCGGCTACCTTCTTCCTGACCGTCTTCGCCGATTTGACCGTTGCCGTCGAAGTCGGAATCGCACTGGCGGCGCTCCTGTATATCTTCCGCATCGCGCAGACCACCACCGTGGAGCCGGTGACCGCTGATTACATCGAGAAAGGCCGCCTTCACATCCTGCAAGACAAGCGGGTCCCGTCGTACGTCACCATTCTCAGGATCCATGGCCCGTTCCTGTTCGGCACTACGGACAAGTTGGAAGAAGCCACGTCGAACCTGGATGCTTTCGCACCGGTAGTGATCCTTCGGATCCGCAATATGACCGCGCTGGATGCGACAGGATTGTACGCGCTAGAGAAACTTGCGGATCGCCTCAAAAAGAGCGGCCGGACTCTGCTGCTGTGCGGCGCCCGCGAGCAGCCCGAGCGCCTTCTGGAACAAGCCGAATTCCTGGAACACGTGGGAGCCGAAAATATTCTCCCGCATGTCGCGGCGGCCTTGGAACGTGCCCAGCAAATCAACGCTCAGTTCGGCGGCTTGGGAACGGAAGTCGCCGCGGAGATGCAGGGCCAGTCGCTCTAACCAGCCAAGCAGTACCATGACGGTCCGGCCTGGCCGTTTATGATCGACGGCCGTGAGCGTCTCTCGAAAACCGTCTCCTGGCCGCGGTCTCGACCATCCTCCGACCTCGGGTCGAGACCGCTTTAGGTACCAGAAGCTTCGTCTTTGGACACGCGCCGCATATCTCCAGATTCAGCACGTCCTCAACGCGGGGGCCAAGCGGGATCAGAATCGTATGATCCTCACAGAGAGGTTTCTGGCACCCGGCGCAAACCGTGCTCGCCGCCTTGGCACAACTCATCGAACATAAGACCGGCGACTCATCCCGCCGCCGATCGAGGGCCTCAGGCTCACGGCTGGGATGATCCTTGCGCGGTGCTTTCCTCTTCATGGCGGATAGCTTCAGGTCCGGATCAGGATTGGAATTCGGGAGAACTCGAATTCAGAGGAGAAAACATTTTAGTCGCCCAACGCCCGGCACGCCACCATTGCCGGGAAAAGTCAAGGCTAGACCTTAATAAGAGGCTTGTCTGTCAAAAAAGGACCAAATGGTTATCAGGAAATGGCTACACTGCGGATTTGCGGAATGGAACTACAGTCGAGCGATATGCCGCCGGCGTTACCCCGAGCCTGCGGCGGAACTCCGCGGTCAGATGGCTCTGACTCGAAAATCCAGCCAACAGCGCGATCTCCACAATACTCAGTCGCGTGCATTGAAGAAGACGCCTGGCCCGCGCGATCCTGGCCTGCACCACGTACTCGTGGACCGTCAGGCCGGTGCTGATGCTGAACAGCTTGCGGAAGTAATGCGATCCCATTCCTATCAGACTTGCCAGTTGCCGGATGCTCAAGTCTTCTTCCAGGTGAGCTTCTATGTAGGCCTCCACCAGCTCCAGACGTTCGGCCGATAGTCCACGCCGGTAGTCGGTGAGACGGGGTTTGGTCACAGAATAGCGCTGGAGGGCGTGGACAGCGATCGCCGTACAGATGGACTCGCCCAACAATCGCCCGGTGGGGCAGCCGGCCGCCAGATCTTCACGCAGAGTTAGCATCAGCCGATGAAGGAAGGGGTCCTTGACCCCGAAGGCGGGCACGAGTTGGCAGTTGGAAGCGCCGTTTATGTCCGCCGAGACAGAGCGCAGAGTGTCGATCCCAATTCCCAGGATCAGGACGTCCAGAGGCCTGTCCCAGCGAAAATCGATAAGTTCCTGCTGGGAACGAAAGAGCAGGTCGCCTCGGCGAACGGTTTGGCTTTGCACCGCGCCGTTTTCCCGCCAGCGCAAATTCACCGGTCTGTTGGATTTGACCGCGCAGATGACGTGCTGTAATAACGTAGCCTGCGGCGGTAGCTCGCCGGCCGGCAGGCGGAGATCTTCCATCGCAAAGCCGCTCCAGGTGCCGGGAGCAGTCGTAAGCACCGGTTTCTCCAAAACGGCCGGCTGAACGCCATCACCTGTGTCTACCAGAACCGGGCGATCGGGCATCGCACCTCCTTGGTCGGGCAGGCCAGCCCCTAGAGGTTAAATTCAGATAATACTCCCGAAACGGTCCGACGGGAAAGTGGGCATGGAAGGCGCTTTCGCCCGCCGCCTGGCTAATCCCGGAGCGAGGTTTCTAAAAACGCCCGCAGACGATGGCTCCGGCTGGGGTGCCGCAGTTTCCTGAGCGCCTTCGCCTCTATCTGCCGGATACGCTCGCGGGTCACAGCAAAGTGTTGGCCGACTTCTTCGAGCGTGTGCTCGCTGCCGTCCTGCAGCCCGAAGCGCATCTTGATGATCTTCTCTTCGCGCGGGCTCAGCGTCTTCAAAACTTCCGCCGTCTGCTCGCGCAGATTCAGATTGATCACCGCCTCGGATGGTGAGACCACTCTCCGATCCACGATGAAATCGCCCAGGTGCGATTCTTCTTCTTCGCCCACCGGCGTCTCCAGCGAAATCGGCTCCTGCGCGATCCGCAGCACCTTGCGCACCTTGCCGACCGGCAGTTCCATCTTGACCGACAGCTCTTCCGTAGTCGCTTCGCGGCCCAGGTCCTGCTGCAATTGCCGCTGGATGCGAACCAGTTTGTTGATCGTCTCGATCATGTGCACCGGAATACGAATCGTCCGGGCCTGATCCGCAATCGCGCGGGTAATCGCCTGGCGCACCCACCACGTTGCATAGGTCGAGAATTTATAGCCGCGCAGGTAATCGAACTTGTCCACTGCCTTCATCAGGCCGATATTGCCTTCCTGGATCAGATCCAGAAACTGCAGCCCGCGATTGGTATAGCGCTTCGCGATGGAAACCACCAGGCGGAGGTTCGCTTCGATCAGCTGTTTCTTGGCGATCTCGGCTTCCTGCTCGCCGCGCTCGACGATGTGCAGCGTGCGCCGCAGCTCGGTTGCGCTGGCGCCGGATTCCTCTTCGTGATGCTGAATCCGCTGGCTGTGCGATCGCAGTTCTTTCCGCAGCGTAGCCGATCCGCCGTTGGCCCCGTTGGGCGTGGACGCTTCCAGCTTCCGCTGAACGCGCGCGATCTCTTTTTCCAGCGGCCTTAGATCATCCACCGCCTTGCGCAGACTTCCTGCCAGATCCCGGCGGGACATGGAGCTGAACGCGATCCCCCGGATCAGCCGCGACGTGCTGACCATGGTCCGCGCCAGACTCCAGCGCAGCGAGCGATGCATCTTGGGCTTCATGCTGCGCGAGATGGCCTGCAGCTTCTGCCGGGCTTGTTGTGCCTTTTTGTATTGCTTTTCGATTTCCGCGATGGTCCGCTGCAGCTCATCCGCCTGCTCGATGACGTTTTCATCGGTGACCACCAGGTCCGGCATCACCAGGATGTCGCGCACCACCGAAGGATCCTTGGCTACCGTATCGGCCAGCGCCAGGATCTCGCGAATGACCAGGGGCGATCGGGAGAGCGCCTTGCGTACCGCTGCTTGGCCGCGCTCGATGCGCTTGGCCAGTTCGATTTCGCCTTCACGCGTGAGCAGGGGCACGGTGCCCATCTCGCGCAGATACATCCGAACCGGATCATTGGTCTTATCGCTGAAGTCCTGGACCAGGTCCAGGTCGGTGGGCTCTTCGCCCTCTTCCACTTTTTTGTCGAACTCGATCTTGGGTTCTTCCAGGATCTCGACACCGGCGGTGTCCAGCTCGCTGAGCAGATCGTCCAGTTCGCGCCCGCCCGGAAATTCTTCCGTCAGGATTTCGTTGACTTCGTCGTAGAGGACGTAGCCCTTCTCCTTGCCGGAGTCCATCAGCTGTTTCAGCCGGCCGACTTTTTCTTCGCTTGCCAACGCTTCCCCGATTCGTCCCGTTACAGCTTCACGCGTTCCCTGACTCCGTCCGAATGCACTCAGTGTACAACAGTCATCCGCCGGAGGTCGCTCTCGATTCCCGCTCCAACCGGCTCAACTCCGCCATCCAGGATAGCGCTTCCTCTACTCGCCCTTCGCGCTCGGCTGACTTCACGCGCGCGCGCAAATCACTCAGATGGCGTTTTCGGAAATCGCTCTCCAGCCGCCGCAGACAAGATTGCGCTTGTTCCCAGGACACAGATTCCCCTGAGTTCTCATCGGCTGTTACGGCGTCGCGCAATAGCTCCCTCGCGGATCCCTGTAAACGGCCCTCCAGGGCGGCATAGGAAAAGGTTGCTTCGTCCTCCGCGGCATGCCGCAAAGCCTCGAAAACTTCGTGGGTTACGAACGCCTCCGTCATTTCCGGCCGCAGCATAGGCAGCATTTCATTCCGCGCGCGATCGCTTGAAAGGAGCGCATTTAAGAGGATCCTCTCATTCATAGGGATCCCGCTGGCGGGTTCAGCACGGGGTGCCGGAGCACGCTTCTCTGCGGCCGATTTCTTAAACTGATCCAGCACCAGACTGGCATCCACGCCGAGATACGACGCCAGGTCATTCACCGTGGCAGCGCGCTCCAGTTTGTCGCCGATCTTCTGCACGGCTGGCAACAGAAATTTAAACGCAGCCACCTTCCCGTCCGACGTCTTCATGTCGAAACGCTGTCGCGCCCGATCGGCCAGCCAGTGAAAGTAGGTAGCCGCGCCATCCAACTTTGCGCGATACGCATCCGCGCCGTGAGTCTTGCAGTAGTCGTCCGGATCCAGGCCGCCATCCAGAGCCACCACGCGGACGTGTAAGCTTTCATCCAACAGAAGTTGAATCGCCTTCTCCGTGGCGTTCGCGCCGGCTGTGTCCGGATCGAAATTCACCACTACAGTATCCGCATGCCGATGCATGGTCCGCACCTGGCCGTTTGTCAGGGCCGTTCCGCAGCTGGCGACCACTTCCTTTACGCCCGCAGCATACACTCCGATCACGTCCATGTATCCTTCCACCAGCACTGCGCGTCCCGAACGCCGGATGGGATCGCGCGCGCGGTGCAGGTTATATAGGACAGATGTTTTCTTGTAAATGGGTGTTTCGGGAGAGTTCAGATATTTGGGCTGGTCCTCGTCGTTCATCGACCTGCCGCCGAATGCAATCACCTTGCCGGACTCGTTGTGGATCGGAAACATGAGCCGGCCGCGGAAGGAGTCATAGTACCCCTGGCCCTCGTTTCGCTTGCGCACCACACCTGAAGCCTCCAACTGCTCGGCCGAGAAGTTCTTCTCCGAATACCGGCGCATCAGCGTTTGCCCCGATGCATCGGAGTAGCCCAGCTCGAACACTTCGATCATTTCCTGCGTAATCCCGCGCTTGGCCAGATAGGCCCGGGCTTCGCCGCCCTGCGGCCCTCGCAGATTGTCCTGAAACACGCGCGCCGCAATGGCATGCATGTCCAGCAGCGCGCCGCGCAATTTGGAATCGGCGTCGGAGTACTCCGTGCGCTTGGGCATCGGAATGCCATTGCGCTCAGCCAGCATCGTGACCGCTTCCCAGAAACTGAGCCCTTCGATCTCCTGCACGAACTTGATGGCGTCGCCGCCCACCTGGCAGCCGAAACATTTGTAGAACTGGCGCGTCTGATTGACGTTAAAGGACGGCGTCTTTTCCTGATGGAAAGGGCACAAGCCTACGTAACGTCCGGTAGCGCCCAGGCGCTTCAGGCGCACATATTCCCCAGCGACCTTCACGATATCGATTTGGCTCTTCAGCTGTTCGACAAATTCCATGGCAACTGCGGGGGGAGGGTTGCTTCTAACTATATCGGGTTGCTCTAAATTATCCCACGCTCATAAAAAACATTCTCATGCTAAAATGCTCTGGGGATGTCGGTAGAAGAATTCAAGAAGAACACGACGCGCAAGGTGGAAGGTCTTCGCTGCCCGGAGCATCGCCAGCCGCCGAAAGTGAAGTTCAACGGCACAACCCTCCGCGACATGACCATCCAGATGAGCGGCTGCTGTGCGCAGCTCCTGGAGCTTGCCAACAAGGCAATCGCTAACCGCCTATAAGCTTCGCAAGCTCCGCCGCGCGATCCGAAAACCGCTCCTGACGCGCGAACTCCCTGGCTGCGCTGCTCATGCGCTTACGACGGTCTTCATCCGGCAAAAGAGTCGCAATCGCCGCCCGCAATTCCCCAGGCTGCACCAGCGCGCCAAATTCTTCGCGCATCACGCTGCGCGCCCCCGCGGTGTCCAGACACACCGCCGGCAGGCCTCCTGCCAGCGCCTCGAGAAGTGTCAACCCGTAGCTTTCATGCCGCGACGGGAACACATACAGGTCCGCCAGCGCGAAGAAAGCCCGCTTGCGCGCCCCGGTGACGTATCCCGGAAAAATCACCTGCGTGCGCTTCAGCCGGGCAGCCAGACTCCGCAGTTTCTCCAGAAACCGCTGGCCCTGCATGAATGCCGCGTCCCCGCACACAAACAGCCACAGCGGATGCTGCGGAAAATCATCCCGCGATTCCCATTCGAGCAGCGCTTCTAACAGCAGATCCTGCCCCTTCTCGGGCGAAATGCGGCTCAGCGTCAGCAGCACGCGAGCATCTTCCGGCACACCAAATTCACGACGCAAAGGCTCGGCATCGGCAGGCTCATTCGAATTCCAGTTGCCCCAAGGCAGCACGTGGACTTTTTCCGGCGGACACTCCGGATAGCAGCGCATCAGCACATCGCGCATTCCTTCCGACGGCACGATCAGCCCGCGCGAATGATGCACGCTCGCTTCCTGCTTGTCCCAGATCAAACCCGCGACGTCCGGCATGAATCCGCGCATTCGTCTGTACCATCGCACGGTAGTTTCAGGAGCCAGCCAGCCGCGGCCGTAAATAGCAGAAACGTATGCCACCACATCCACGTGATAGATGGTGAACACGCGATATCCGCGCGCGCCCAACCGGGCGAAATCCGGACCTTCCGAAACATCGTTCGCCAGCACCACCACATCCGCCGGATCGTGACGAAGAATCTCCGCGGTCGAGGCGCGCTCAAAATCGCGGCAAAAGCGGGCGTAGGCGCGCTCGCCGAATTTCACCAGTTCCCCGCCCCCGGGTGCACCATCCCCCAGGACCGATGGCGTGATGGTGCGCAGCGCAAACGGCCGAGTCCGCTTCCATTCTTCAGTCAGATGTTCGAAGACCGCAGCCCCGCCCCCCAAAGGGACGGCTTCGGCGGAGAACCCGCCATGCGCGGCAGTGTAGAGGACGATTATGAATACTCCAGCACCAATGCAGTGATGTCGTCGCGCACCACGCCGCCTTCGACGAACGCGTCCAGAGTCTTCAGGAGCACCTTGTGAAGCTCCGCCGCGCCGAGCGTGGCGTTTTCGCG
>Ga0157378_10003701_pt1 | contig 13565 bp, 13 predicted proteins | sample M65metaG_FD_115309 | JGI IMG/M metagenome (GOLD analysis project Ga0157378, IMG submission 115309) | Miscanthus rhizosphere microbial communities from Kellogg Biological Station, Michigan, USA - M6-5 metaG | ecosystem: Host-associated > Plants > Roots > Rhizosphere > Soil | place: USA: Michigan...
ATGGAGTACCAACGCCCATCAGGTAACGCGGTTTGTCAGCCGGCAATATACTGCAGCAAAGTGCACAGTATTCATACATCATCTCTTCCGGTTCTCCTACACTCAAACCCCCGATGGCATTGCCGGTCGCATTTTTGGATGCAACAAATTCGGCTGATGCAGTGCGCAGATCTTTATAGGTGCTGCCCTGCACTATCGGAAAAAGATTTTGGGTATAGCCGTATTTTGCTTCCGTATTATCGAAACGTTCAAAACAACGGTCCAGCCAGTGATGGGTCAACTGCATACTTTGCTTTGCATACTGGTAATCGCTGGGATAAGGCGGGCATTCGTCAAACGCCATAACGATATCGCCGCCGATAATGCGTTGTATATCCATTACATTCTCCGGCGTAAAAAGATGTTTGCTGCCATCTATATGGCTCTGGAAGATGACACCATCTTCGGAAATTTTCCGGTTGGCTGCCAGTGAAAAAACCTGGTAGCCACCGCTATCGGTCAAAACAGGCCGTTGCCATCCATTGAAGCGGTGCAATCCCCCCGCCGCTTCCAGTATTTCCAGCCCCGGCCGCAGGTATAAATGATAGGTATTGCCTAAAATAATCTGCGCTTTTACATCCTGTTCCAATTGCTGTTGCGAGACAGCTTTTACACTACCGACTGTTCCCACGGGCATGAATATGGGGGTTTGGATTTCGCCATGATCGGTTTGAATAGTACCTGCCCTTGCAGAAGAATGGTTATCGGTAACTGCCAGCCTGAATTGTAATACTCCCATACGGGGCGCAAGATAGGAGAATTGATGGTTTCAGCCTTTTGATGGATGCGATGGACCAGGTAAGTGGTTGAAACCATTGGCCAATGACCTGTAAAAAAGCCTTCCGCAACGAAATCAGAAAATCAGCTATCATTATCCTATTTTCGCAGGCAACTTGTACTGCCCTTAACCAACTTGATTACATGAATGTATTGGCGCAATTGAGACCGCATGTGTGGGAAATATTGTTTGGCCTATTTGGCACTGTAACTTTTATTCAATTACTATATTACTGGTTCTTTTTTCGCAGGGTGGCCTTCTTTGTAAAAAAAGAAAAGACCACCTCACAGCAACACCCGGTGAGCGTTATCGTATGCGCCCGCGATGAAGCCGGAAACCTGGCCCATAACCTGCCCGGTGTGCTGGTACAAACCTATCCCACCACGCATGAGGTAATAGTTGTAAACGACAACAGCGAAGACGAAACAAAATACCTGCTGGAAGAATTGAGGAAAACATTCAAGCACCTGCAGATGGTAAACCTTAATTATGAGGCAAAACTTATTCCGGGTAAAAAATATCCATTATCAATTGGCATAAAAGAAGCGAAGCATGAAGTGGTATTATTAACCGATGCGGATTGTATGCCAGCCACGGAGTTCTGGCTACAAAAAATGCAGGACGGTTATTCAGACGGCATAGAAATAGTGCTGGGTTACGGATCGTACAACAAAAAACCGGGCCTGCTCAATAAACTCATCCGTTTCGAGACTTTTCATACGGCATTGCAATACCTGTCTTATGCTTTGGCAGGAACACCGTATATGGGTGTGGGCCGAAACTTATCTTATACTAAAAAATTATTTTTTCAGAATAAAGGGTTTTCATCACTCAATCATGTTACGGGTGGCGACGATGATCTGTTCATCAATATGGTGGCCACCAAACAGAATACCAATGTAGTGATTGATCCCGATGCGGTTACTTTGTCTGAGCCAAAAAAGACTTGGAACGACTGGATACGCCAGAAAACCAGGCACTATACCACCGGCAAATATTACAAACCGAAACATCGGTTTTTGCTGGGCTTATATGCCATCACGCATTTTCTTTTTTACCCATTGTTTGCAGTAAGTATATTATTTTCCGACTGGCGTTATGCACTGGCCGTTTTTCTGCTGCGATTTATAACGCAGGGCTGGATTTTTTACAAAAGCATGGAAAAGCTGAATGAAAAAGATCTATGGCCCTGGTGGTGGTTGTTTGATATCTGGATGTTCGTGTATTATCTCATCTTTGCTCCTGCAGTATGGAAAAAGCCCCGCAAAACCTGGAAATAATATTAAAGTACTTTGCTGATTTTACCGGGCGGCAGGTGCGGCAGTTTGCAGCGCTGGAAGAATTGTATAAAGACTGGAACAGTAAAATCAATGTGATTTCCCGCAAAGATATTGACAGCCTTTATGAAAAACATGTACTGCATGCGCTTAGCATAGCGGCCGTGTTCGATTGCGTGCCTGCATCAGAGATCATGGACCTGGGCACCGGTGGCGGTTTTCCCGGCATACCATTGGCTATTTTTTTCCCCGAAGTAAAATTTCATCTGGTAGACAGCATCGGAAAAAAATTGAAAGTGGTGGAAGCAGTAGCATCGGCTCTTGAACTTAAAAACGTAACCGTACAACATACCAGGGCAGAAGAGATCAAAAATCGGAAATTCGATGCAGTAGTATCGCGCGCGGTGGCACCATTGGCCGATCTATGGCGATGGTCAAAACCATTGCTGAGAAAAAAAACGGTGGCTGCGGGCAACATTATTAATGGATTGGTCTGTTTGAAGGGTGGCGATCTGGCCCGGGAAATTGCGGATAGCCCCTGCAGACCCCGGAGTATAGAAATTTATGACTTGTTCAGGGAAGAATCTTTTAAACAGAAATACCTGCTACATGTTTCTGCTTAGTGCTGTATTACCACTTTGTGGTATTGCCCACTAACACAAATAAGTTCAAATTTGCATAATGGCAATAACAGTTTGTATCGTTGATGATAACAAGGACATCCGTTCGGCACTGGAGCAAATTATTATTATGTCTGATGGGTATCGTTTACTGGGAAGTTTTTCCAGCGCAGAGGAGGCAATTGAAAAAATACCGGCACTAAGCCCACAGGTTGTTTTAATGGATATAAATCTTGGTGGCATGAGCGGCATTGAATGCGTGCGACAGCTAAAGCCGATGCATCCGGATATTTTGTATATGATGTGTACGGTATACGAGGAAGATGAAAAAATATTTGAAGCCCTGAGTGCCGGCGCTAATGGGTATATTCTAAAGAAAACAGCCCCTGGTAAATTACTGGAAGCGATAAGGGAACTGAGTGAAGGCGGTGCACCCATGAGTAGTCAGATCGCCCGAAAGGTGGTGACGGCTTTCAGGGGTAAATCGGTGACCGACGGCCCTGTGCAGGAAGACAAATCCATCAACATACTTTCCTCCCGTGAAAGAGAAATACTCGAGCATCTTTCAAAGGGCCTCTTGTATAAAGAGATTGCCAACAATCTTTTTATCAGCCCTGAAACCGTGCGTAAACATGTATATCATATTTACGAAAAATTACATGTAAATAACCGGGTAGAGGCTGTCAACAAATACTTCGGAAGATAAATTAATCCTGTTTAACCTTTTGGACGGTTTTTTGAACATTTCGTCCTATAAATACCACTAAAGTGGTATTGTACCAGCCATAGTGAGTACATACTTTTATACCCTGAAAAAAAGGGATGCTTAGCAACAAATACTGTAAAACCATTATACCTTACCTTTTACCATTTACAGATTAGCACGTTATTAAGAGATTGAATCTTAAAGCTCAAACATCACTCTCCCGGTCAAAAAAAGACCGCTTCAACAATTGAAGCGGTCTTTTTTTGTAAGATGTATGATGATTATCGTTTAATCTCAAGCTTATTATTGCTACGGTTGATATCGGCCATCCGGTGGCTCGCATCTATTTCGGCAATCGTAATATCAGCTATCCTCCGGTTGCTTTCGATAACATAGTTTGGGTTGGTCCAGTTCCATTCCTCGTATTGCTTAACTGGTAAGGAAGCATCTTCTTTTTCTTTAGCACCAAACATTAAATTCATGGGAATATAATGCAGTTCTTTCGTTCCGTCGCTGAAAGTCAGTTGCAAATCGATGGGCATGGGCATCTTCCCTTTATTAACGAGCCGTATTTTTGTTTTGCCTCCTTCTTCCCACAAACTATCAATACCATAGTCGATGGTTTTAGTAGTATTTACAAAATATTCCCGGTACCAATCAAGCTTTATACCGCTGGCTTTTTCCGCCACCTGGATCAAATCGTTCACATTTGGATGTTTGAAACGCCACTGATCGTAGTAGTTCAGTAAAATTTTATCGCGGGTTTTGTCGCCAACAATATAACCCAGTTGCGCCATAAACACAGCGCCCTTTGCATAGGCTGCGTTGCTGTAAGCATAATTGGTATTGAAATGATCTGCATGCGTGGTCAGCGGCTCTTCCAACCCACTTTTTGCAAGCCGGAAATAACCCAGATAAGAATCACCTTCGTCTTCCGGAATTACATTCAGCGCATCGGTCAGGGTCTTATCGCCGGGATTGCGTTGCAGTGCTTCTTTATAATTTTCCAGGGTAGACTTGCCATAAAAAAAACGGCTCACCAAATCTTCTGCATAAGAAGTAAATCCTTCATCCATCCAGGCATATTCACTTTCATTGGTACCCATCATCATCTGGTACCAGCTATGCATCCATTCATGAAATACCACATCGGTGCCGGCACCTTTCAATAAAGTGGCCATCGGGTATTCCATTCCACCATCACCGCCTTGTATAAACGAATATTGTTTATAGGGATATTTCCCAAAAGTTTTATCCATAAACGGCAGCACTTTGGCAGCTTTGTCCAGTACCGTTTCCCATTCTTCGCGGTAATTGTTTACAAAATTATCTGCATTGTTGCCGTACTGTTGCTTTTGCCGCGCAGAGAAAGCATTGTACTGCCTTTTCAGGGCTTCGGGTGAAATTTTATAAAATGCGTGCAGTACCATCCCATCGCGTACGGGTTTGCTGATGTGTTTGTAGTCGGGGTCAGCAGCCCACACAAAATCATGCACGTTGGGTGCGTTAAATATCCAGGTTAAATTATTACTGGCGGGTTGCACAACCTTGACTCCCGGGGCCTCATATCCATAACCAATCTGCGCTGCGTTTTGAAGATAACCGGTTGCCGCCACCAGGTATTTTTTATCGATAGTGATTCTTACATCATAATCGCCCCATACACCATAAAACTCTCTTGCAACGTAGGGTGTGGGATGCCATCCCTCATAATCATATTCGCAGAGTTTGGGATACCACTGGCTCATACTATAGCGAACACCTTCTGCATTATCGCGTCCACTCCGCCTGATTTGCAGGGGCACCTGCGCTTCAAACTCGAGATCAAATGTAACAGCGGTTTTTGGCAGAATGGGTTTATTCAATATTACTTCCAGGATGGTTTCATGCAGTTTGGTGGTTTGCACAATGCCATTCATTTTAATCCATTTCACTTTCTGGTAACCAATTTCATCAGGATGCAGATTCAGTATGCGATCGCGTACACGTCCATCCCAGTCGGGACGGCCATTTACATCTATCTGTCCCAATACCCTGCTTCGGTTATCCATCATACTGTTTGGCTGGAATGCATTCCAATACAGGTGGTAAAATACTTTTGACAGCGTATCGGGTGAATTATTGGTATACACCAGTTTTTGTTTACCACTAAACCGGTTGGTGCTGACATCGGCCGTTACATCCATCGTATATTTAACGTGTTGCTGCCAGCGACCGGGTTGCGCCCATGCTATTGTACACCATAAAATGAAACACACTGCCGTAAAAAACTTTGTCATTATTAGCTGTTTTATGCTGAAAATTCCTGCAAATAAAGGAATACAATATTAAAATAAACCAAAACTCCCTCTTTTTAATAAAAAGCCTCTTTCCGCAGTGGAAAGAGGCTCAGCCGTTTTGGCTATCCCGCTTATTAAATAGTAATTTCGTCTTTAACCAGTTTACCTTCGGGATTAAAATACAGGTATTTCTTTTCTACCCCGCTTTTTCGCACAAACAACCGGTATTGTATGCTATTGTCTTTGTTTTCTATCTGGCTTACTTCCTTTAATTGCCAGTCTGTATACTTGCTTTTACCATAGCCGTCTTTTACGGGTGCAGGCAACGTCTCTTCAGAAATGCTTTTTTCCGTCTGCAGCCATTCACCTTTGTTGCTGAACTTAGATTGGTATTGAACGCCCTTCATTTCATAGCTTACCTGGAACCCGGTTAATTTATCTTTCCATTCCACATTTTTTGTGTCAGGATATTTCGCTTTGAATGCTTCGGTTACCTCTGCGGGCACTTTTCGTATTTGCGCATGTGCTGCAGTAAAAATTAGAGCGATAATTATTGCTGAAAATATCTTTTTCATTTCTTATAACGATTGATTCAGCGATACCGGTAAAAATATCATGCCAATCAATTCCGCAGAAATGAAATCCCTGTTTAGGTTTTGTGAAAATAAAAAGAAAAGCAGAAGATCAACCAAGGCCCTCCACAACGATTACGATTTCACCTTTAACATCTTTCTGTTTAAAATGATCGCGCACTTCCTGCAGGCTGCCCCGGGCATTTTCTTCAAACATTTTAGTGAGCTCGCGGCTTACACAACACCGGCGTTCTGAGCCAAAATAACTGATAAAATCTTCCAATGTTTTTACCAGCCGTACCGGCGATTCATAAAATATCATGGTCCTTTCTTCTGTTGCTAATTGTTTTAACAGTGTTTGCCTTCCTTTTTTTAACGGAAGGAATCCTTCAAAACAAAAACGGCTGGCTGGAATGCCACTGTTTACCAAAGCAGGCACAAACGCTGTTGCGCCCGGCAGGCTTTCTATTTTTATGCCGGCCCTGATACATTCCCTCGCCAGTAAAAATGCTGGATCAGAAATACCGGGTGTGCCTGCATCTGTAATAACCGCCATGTTTTTTCCTTCAGCCAGTTGCTGTACAAGGTGCTGAACTATTTTATGTTCATTGTGCTGGTGATACGGAGAAATAGGTTTGCTGATATTGTAGTGGTTCAGCAGTTTTGAAGACGTGCGCGTGTCTTCTGCCAGTATCAGATCAACTGTTTTCAAAACCTCCAGCGCACGAAGGGTGATATCCTGCAAATTACCGATGGGCGTGGGAACGATATAGAGCATTGGTTGACTGGTTGATCAGTTGAGTGGTTAAACAGTTGAATGGTTAATCGGTTGCGTGGTAGAAAGAAATCGCCGCAAACGACTAACCAACTAAACAACCAGGCAACTAATCAACTAATTAACGGCTACTTCAAAATATTCCATAACAGGGTTTGCCAGTAGTTTCTTTGCCGCATCTTCTGCTATCTGCCGGGCAGCATCGGGCGTTGCAGCATCTACCTGCAGGGTAATGTTTTTACCGATGCGCACATCCTGTACATTGGTTAATCCAAGATTACTTAATCCTCCCATTACTGCCTTACCCTGTGGATCCAGCAACTCTTTCAGCGGCATTACTTTTACCTGTACCGTGTACGTCATGAAGTTTTATTTTTAAGCGCCAAAGATAAGATAATGTAGGCGACGAAGATAACCGGTACCGCCATCCATTTGAATAGCAGCGCTGCAATTACAGCAATTACCAGCAAAATAATTTTAGGCATATTATGCTGCAACGAAAAATCTTTGAACTTCAATCCCATTATTGGCAGTTTGCTTACCATCAAATAGCTGAGTACGGCTATCAGCAGGTACAAAAACCATTTATTGAAAATGAGGTTGTTTACAGCACCATCGTAATAATTATAAAATGCGATAAGGGGCAGCGAAGCCACTACTAAACCTGCTGCGGGTATGGGCACGCCCTTGAAGCCAAAGGTCTGGGTGGTATCAATATTAAACCTGGCAAGCCGGTAAGCGCCGGCGCAGGCAAATCCGAATGCGGGTAATAACCAGGCGATGTTGATGTCTAAACCATTTTGCTGCTGCATATAAGAAATACGCAGGAACTGGAAAAGAATAACCGCGGGCGCTACACCAAAGCTCACTACATCACTGAGCGAATCCAGTTGCTTGCCCATATCGCCCGTGGCATTTAAAAGCCTTGCCAGAAAACCATCTAAAAAATCAATAGAGGCAGCTATAGCAATACAAATAGCTGCATAATATAATCTTTCCGGTACGCTGAAACTGGTAGACAGATCATCATTCTGTGTTATCGTAATCGATTCTGTTTGCAGCGCAAATACAATGGCACAGCAACCAAACAGCAGGTTAAGCAGGGTGAACAGGTTGGGAATTTTTTTCATAATTAATACCGTGCATTAAAAATAGTTAGTCAGGAATGCTTTGCCGTCTGCGGCAAGATATAACATTCATGTATACCTGCGCTTGTTTTCAATCGTCAACTTCTCAGCGCATCAGGCTTTCTATTTCTTCCACTGTGATGGGGATATTGGCCATCAGGTCTTTGTTGCCATTCCTTGTAATCCACAGGTTGTTTTCTATACGCACGCCCATTTTCTCTTCTTCAATATAAATACCCGGTTCCACCGTAAATACCATACCTGCTTTGATGGGCGCGGTTTTGGTACCCAGATCATGCACATCAATACCCAGGTGATGCGAGATACCATGGTACAAATATTTCCGGTAAGCCCGGTTTTCCGGATCTTCATTTTTGATATCCGTTTTTTTCAAAAGGCCGATTTTCAGGAATAATTGCGTGGCGTGTTCACCTACCTTATCGTGGTAATCGACAATGGTAATACCGGGTTTGAGCAGGCTTTTGGCATAATTATGCAAATCGAGACAGGCATTGTAAACTGTCTTTTGCCGTTTTGTAAACTTACCGGAAACAGGTACCGTGCGGGTAAGATCAGCACAATAACCACCGTATTCAGCACCGAAATCCATTAATACCAGTTCGCCGGCAAGGCATTCCTGATTGTTGCTTACATAATGAAGCGTACGGGCCCGGTCGCCGCTGGCCAGTATGGATCCATAAGCGGGTCCTGTGGCGCGTTGCGATAGAAACGAATGATATATTTCAGCCTCAATTTCATATTCCATTACCCCCGGCTTGATGAAAGTAAGCAAACGGCGGAACGTGTTTTCGGTGATATCAATGGCTTTTTGCAGCACTTCAATTTCAAGCGCCGTCTTTACAGCACGCAGCTCCCTCATAATTTTTGCGCTGCGCCGGTACTGGTGAAGCGGATAACGCTGTCTCAACTGTTCTGCATAACGATAATCACGCACTGGCACCTGATTGGCTTTGCGATCGTTTTCGTTCGTATTTAAATAGATGGTATCCGCCAGATGAATCCATTGCTGCAATAACCCATCGAGCATATCCAGCCAGACAACGGTGCTTATGCCACTGATTGCTTTTGCTTCTGCGGCACGGTGACGACGGCCATCCCATTTTTCTTTTAATTCGTTCGGGCGAACCAGCACCAGCACCTCCCGGTATTTTTTATCGGGGTTGTCTGGAAACAGTACCAGCATGGAATCCTCCTGCTCAATGCCCGTCAGCCAGTACAAATCCGAATTTTGCTTAAACTTATACAGGGCATCACCATTCATCGGCAATTCGTCATTGCTGTTAAAAATAGCAATTGCATTTTTTTCCATTTGTTCCGTAAAGCGTCTGCGGTTTTGTACAAAAATCTCGGCGTTTAGCGGCAGGTATTTCATTCAGGCTGATTTTTTAAGTGGCATAAAATTATGGATTCAAACTTGATAACTGCTGTAAAAACAGGCAATCGGCGTTTTGCAGCAATCAAAACGACGATAAAAAATAACTATTCAATGCTGCATCGGTACTCTTGCTAATGTCAAACACCAGCCGTAAACCGGCAACAACCATCCAATAGTTATCGCCTGATGCCGTCTTAAAATCTGCATCCAAAAAAATAGAAAACCTCCAATATAAGCATCTTTCATTTGAAACATTTTAACTAAACACCGTTAAACAAGCATTTTTTCCGGTCCCCGGTCCAATCTGCTTAATCTCATACAAATCACACACACCATAGCAATTATGAAAATAATACAGGATATCTATATTTGCATACTAACAAACGTTTGTAATAATATGTCTTTCCCCTCCGTAGCGCTTCCCGCCACCCAATTGACCACGCTGGGTATTGATGCGTCTGTCAATATACATTACCAGCTTTCTGTTGAACAACTAATTGAAGATACTATTTGCACGGGCGAAGGAATGCTCAGCAATAACGGCGCGCTGGTTGTCAATACCGGCCAGTTCACGGGCCGCAGCCCCAAAGACAGATTTATTATCAAAGATCAAACGACCAGCGACACAGTGTTCTGGAACGATTTTAATATCCCGATGGCAGAAAAATACTTTCATATCATCAGGGAAAAAATTCAGTCGTATCTCTCCTCGAAAGAAGAACTATGGGTGCGGGATTGCTTTGCGTGTGCCGATGAACGTTATCGTATCAGCATAAGGGTTGTTAATGAAAAACCCTGGATGAATTTGTTTGCGTCAAACATGTTTTTACGTCCGGCGGAAGAAGACCTCGAAAATTTTGTACCGGGCTGGGTCATTTTTTGCGCACCGGGGCTGAAACTGGATCCGGCTGTTTGCGGCACCCGCCAATCAAATGCTGCCGTCATTTCATTTAAATACAAAACAATATTACTGGCAGGCACCGGCTATACAGGTGAAATCAAAAAAGGAATGTTCTCAGTCTTAAATTACCTGTTGCCACAACGGAACGTGTTAAGTATGCATTGTTCTGCCAACATGGGAGCAAAGGGCGATACCGCATTGTTTTTTGGATTAAGCGGAACCGGCAAAACAACGCTGAGCGCCGATCCAAACCGCATGTTGATAGGCGACGATGAACATGGCTGGACCAACCATGGCATATTTAATTTTGAAGGCGGCTGCTATGCCAAAACCATCGACCTGAGCGAAGAAAAAGAACCCGATATCTTCAATGCCATTCGTCCGGGAGCCCTTGTAGAAAACACGCCGTTTTTCCCCGGCACTAACAAAATTGATTTCAGCAACAGGGCCATTACAGAAAACACGCGCGTATCATACCCGCTGGATTTTATCCGCAATGCGGCCCAACCGGCCATTGGAAATATTCCTGATCATATCTTCTTTTTGACCTGTGATGCGTATGGTGTTTTACCACCGATTTCCAAACTCAGCAAGGCGCAGGCCATGTACCAGTTTATTTCGGGTTATACTGCAAAGGTTGCGGGCACAGAAGCAGGTATCAACGAGCCCAAATCTACTTTTAGTGCCTGCTTTGGTGCGCCGTTTTTACCCCTGCACCCCGGCAAGTATGCTGCCATGCTGGGCGATAAAATAGAAAAACACCAGGTACAGGTATGGATGATAAACACCGGATGGAGCGGAGGAGCTTACGGCACCGGCCACCGCATAAAACTGGCCTATACCAGGGCGATGATCAGCGCAGTACTGGAAGGGAAACTGGACGGTATCACTTTCGATACGCATCCTGTTTTTAATATGCAAATGCCTGTTAGTTGCCCGGGCGTACCCGACAGTATACTGAACCCTGCCGCCGCCTGGACAGATAAGACAGCTTACGACGCAGCAGCCAACAGATTAGCAGAACAATTTATCAACAATTTTGAAAAATATGCAGCCGGGGTTTCATCTGAAATTCTTGCTGCCGCACCGGTAATGAATACACAATAAGCGTAGAACACGCATCGGCCTCAACGACAACGCCTGCCAAAACAACTCCTTCACTACTATGGTGAGGGAGTTTTTTATTTAAAAGTTAAGCCGGGTTGGGTTATGCATTTTCACATTCCCACATTTACACATTTCCACATTTTCACATTTTCAATATCCCCATTTCAACAGCGTGGCACCCCAGGTAAATCCGCCACCAAAAGCGGCCATCACAATATTATCTCCTTTGTGCAATTGGTCTTCCCAATCCCATAAACACAAAGGAATGGTAGCTGCGGTCGTATTACCATAGCGCTGGATATTCACCATCACTTTTTCTTTTGAAAGGCCGATCCGGTTGGCCGTAGCATCAATGATGCGCATATTGGCCTGGTGCGGCGCCAGCCAGGCAATATCGTCGCCGGTAAGATGATTGCGTTGTAATAATTCAGCGGTAACATCAGCCATTCCTTTTACTGCAAATTTGAAAACAGCCTGACCCTCCTGGTAGGCAAAATGTTCTTTTTTTGTAACAGTTTCAATACTGGCCGGTTTTAAAGAGCCACCTGCTTTCATATGCAGGTAACTTCGACCGCTACCATCGCTTTTTAGCAGGCTGTCCAGTATGCCATAACCCCCGGTATTCGGCTCCAGTAGAATGGCACCGGCACCGTCCCCGAAAAGTATACAGGTATTTCGATCAGAATAGTCTACAATCGCGCTCATCTTATCAGCACCTACTACCACCACTTTTTTGTACCGGCCGCTTTCAATAAAACTGGCGCCAGTGGTAACAGCGTATAGAAAACCCGAACAGGCAGCACCCATATCAAACCCCCATGCATTGATTGCCCCCGTTTTATCGCAAATAATATTCGCTGTCGCCGGAAAAACCATATCCGGCGTTACGGTGGCCACTATCATACAATCAATCTCAGCGGGCGTTATACCCCGTTTTTTGCAAAGTTCCAGCACCGCGGGTACCGCCAGGTCGGAAGTTGCCTTCCCCTCGCCTTTTAAAATCCTTCTTTCTGTGATCCCGGTGCGGGTGCGTATCCATTCATCGCTGGTATCTACCATTTTTTCCAGGTCTGCATTCGTAAGTTTATCTTCTGGTACATATCCTCCTATTGCCGTAATGGCAGCGGTGATGGTTTGATTCATGTGTTGGCTTCTAAATTTCGGGTAAAAGTAGGAAATACAATAATGTGAAAATGTGATAAATATTGAAATGTGAAAATGGACTCGCTTCTGCATAAATCAGCATGCAAAAAATTGTTATGGCGAAAGCAATTTATCACATTTGCATATTTCCATATTACCACATTGCATTTCACCTTATTTTCGCCGTCATGATTGCATTTGTAAGAGGCAGTTTTGTTCAAAAAACGCCCGCTGTTGTGCATGTTGATGTAAACGGGGTGGGATATGAAGTGCAGATAAGTTTGAATACTTATTCCAGCATTGAGCACCTGCAACAGGGCTTGCTGCATACCTACCTGCATATCAGGGAAGATGCACAGGTGCTGTATGGTTTTTTTGATGTGAAGGAAAAAGAACTGTTTGTTCAACTGATTGCAGTAAATGGCATTGGCGCCGCCACGGCCAGGGTGATGCTGTCGTCCATGAAACCAACCGAGATCAGCCGCGCTATCGTACAGGGAAACGTGAAATTATTGGAAAGCATCAAAGGAATTGGTAAAAAGACCGCCGAACGGGTAGTTCTGGAGCTTCGAGATAAACTCAGCAAACAGGTAAATGACCTAAATATTGCTGCATTGGCAGGCAATACTTTAGAGCAGGATGCGTTAAATGCTCTCCTGGCATTGGGTATTGGAAGACAAGCTGCCGAACAGGCAGTAAAAAAAGTATTGACTGCTTCTCCTGCCAGCGAAAAAGTAGAGGATATCATCAAACAAGCATTAAAAATTTTATAGGCCTATTGATACGACGTATACCTAACTAACTTTTCCGACAAAGATTTGGTTGTTTATTTTCGTTCAATACTA
>Ga0157378_10003705_pt1 | contig 13557 bp, 13 predicted proteins | sample M65metaG_FD_115309 | JGI IMG/M metagenome (GOLD analysis project Ga0157378, IMG submission 115309) | Miscanthus rhizosphere microbial communities from Kellogg Biological Station, Michigan, USA - M6-5 metaG | ecosystem: Host-associated > Plants > Roots > Rhizosphere > Soil | place: USA: Michigan...
ACCTACACCGTCACCGTCGCCCATACGTAGCCGTCCGGCGTCTAATCTACGGATGCGCGATTGTGACCGCGAACGTCGCGGGCGCGGCGAGATTTCCAACGTCGAACACCCTGACACAGAACAGCCCGGGGCCGAACACGCCCGTCGCCTGCGGCGCGGCGAAGCTCGAACCGGCCGTGGCGTTGACCGTGGCCGCGCAGTCCTGCCCCGACGGCTGGCCGATGCCGAGGCCGAGCTGAATCGTGGACGGCACGTTGGTGCCGGTCACGGATTTCAGCGTCACGTTGACGGTGCCGTTGACGGCGATGTTAAACGAGTAGAATCTGAACCCGGCCACCGCAAGCGTCCCGTTGAACTGTTCGGTGATGGTTGGAGTCGCGGGAGTTGTCGTCGAGGTCGACGTCGACGTCAGGGAAGGCTCGGTCGCCGAGTTGTGGCTGCAGGCAGCAGTGGAAAAAAGCAGAATGGCCGTCGTGGCAATCGTGACAATCTTCCCGGTCGTCGCTCTCATGCGTTTCATTCTACAATCCTTGAACAGTGTCACGTCTTCTTCATATAAAGGTTAGCTTACCGCTCGCTTTGGCGCTGGCGATCGTCGCCGCGGCGTGCGGCAGCGACGACTCCGCGACCGCGCCGTCGACGCCGCTGCCGGCCGCCGGCACCGACACGTTCACCGGCCAGATGGCGCCGGGCGGGACGGCGATGCACCAGTTCACGGCGTCGGCCAACGGCACCGTCAACCTTACTCTGACGTCGACGGATCCGGCCGGAGCACTCGTGGGCCTCGGCATCGGCATTCCGGGAACCAACGTCGGCACATGCGATCTGACGAAGACGGCGCAGGCACGGCCGGGCGCGGCCGCGCAGCTGTCCGCGGCGGTGGAAGCCGGCGAGTACTGTGCCGGCACGTTCGACGTCGGCGGCTTGAGCACGCGCGGCGTGCTCGTCACATATACGGTGGCGCACCCATGACCGCGCTCAAACGACTCGCGATCGCTTCGCTGCTGCTCGCCTGCAGCGCCTGCGGCGGCAGCAACTCTCCGGCGGCGACGACGGAGCCGTCGGTCATCGTCGGACCGCAGACGGCGCTGTTCGAAGGCACGCTCGATCCGGGCGGTGCTGCGTTCTACTCGTACACCGTGCAGCAGACCGGCAACACGAGCGTGATGCTGGCGAGCGTCTCGACGTCCACCGCGCCGAGCGCCACGTCGACTGTCGCGCTCGGAATGGCATTCGGCACGCCGCTCGGCACCGACTGCTCCATCACCAATCCCTTGACCGCCTCGGCCGCGCTGACCTCGCCGATGGTGACCAGCCAGGCGCCCGGCATCTACTGCGTCCGCGTCTACGACATCGGCAACCTGCGGTCCAAGGTCAACTTCGCCGTCCGCATCGTCCACACCTAGATGTCCGAGTGGATCGACCTCGCAGTCGGCGACGGTACCCGCATGCGCGCGTACGTCGCCGCCCCGCCCGGGACGCCGGCGCGCGGGCTGCTCGTCTTTCAGGAAGCGTTCGGCGTCAACGCGCACATCCGCGACGTCACGGAACGGTTTGCCGAACAGGGCTTCCTGGCGATCGCGCCGGAGCTGTTTCATCGCACGGCGCCGGGATTCGACTGCGCGTACACGGATTTTCCGAAGGCGATGCCGCAGCTCGAGGCGATCACCGAACAGGGGCTCGACGCCGACACGCGCGCGGCGCACGGCTGGCTCGAAACAAAAGTGGGCGGCAATATCGCGGCCGTCGGGTACTGCCTCGGCGGCCGCGTGTCGTTCGTCGCGAACTCAGGACTGCCGCTGAAAGCCGCGGTCTCGTACTACGGCGGACGGATCCCGACGGTGCTGCATCGCGCGCCGGCGCTGGGCGCGCCGATGCTGTTTTTCTGGGGCGGGCGCGACCATCACATTCCCGAGGAACAGCACGAGCAGGTCATCAAAGGCGTGCGCGACGCGAACAAGACGTTCGTGGATGTCGTGTTCTCGAGCGCCGACCACGGATTCTTCTGCGACGCGCGCGCGAGCTACCACCCGGCGTCGGCGGCCCAGGCCTGGGCGCTGACGCTGGCGTTTCTGGACAGTTACTGCAAGCAGGCCTGAAGGCCCGCACTACTGCGGGGGTCGCAGGTGCGTCGCGTCCTTCTCGTTCTCCACGCAGATCGAATCGAGCAGGTCTGAGTCCGGCACGTAGAACTGCTTGAGCGACACCGTCCATGGGCGCGTGTAGGCTTTCGGATCGTCGACCGTCACGTCGACCTCGAGCGCCCCGAATCTCGGCCGCCTGAACCGCTCGGTGATCTTCGCGGCGGACGTCATCGGGCTGCCGTTCGCGTCGAGCCACATGTCGTCCCTGAACCCGTTCGACTGCACGACGAGCGTGTCGCCCTCCCACTTTCCCACCGAGTAGCCGTTCCACGTCGGCAGCGGATCCACGGGCAGCGGACGTCCGTCGGTCATGATCTGCCGGTACCAGACGTTGTGCTCGTTGAGGATGGTGATGAGCGCCGGCGTCTGGATGACCTTCCGCAGCAGCGGCTGCGTGTGCAGGCGGACGATGCCGGCGGGCAGGCAGTAGGAGATCGGATCGTGGAGCCGGCTTTCGCGTGTCCGCTCTTTCGTGAGCGTCGCCGCCCACGGCTGGAACGGCAGGCCGCCTTTCACGCTCCAGCCGATGTCGAAGAATTCCTGGCCGACCTTCATGTCGAGGCAGCCGCCGGGCGGGCACGGGCGGTTGTCTTCGGCCATCCACAGACCCGAGAGATCCGGGTGCCGGCCGGCTTTCGGCGCCGGCGCATCGACGTCCACCTCGCCGGTTTTGGTCCGGGGCACGCCAGGCACGCGGTATTTGAGCCACTGCGCGCCGGCCGCCGCGTCAGGCAGAGTTGCCGCGAGGAGTGCGAACGCAAGCGCGAGTCGGCGCATGACGCGGGGGATTATAATTCGCCCGCTATGGCAGCCGTCACCTTAACCGTCAACGGGAAGGCCCATCGCGTGGACGTCGATCCGGACTGTCCGCTGCTCTACGTCCTGCGCGACACACTCGAGCTAAATAACCCGCGCTTCGGGTGCGGACTCGGCCAGTGCGGCGCGTGCACGGTGCTCGTCGAGAACCGCGCGGTCAGATCCTGCTCGCTGCCGGTGTCGCGCGTCACCGGGGCCAATGCGAAGAACGTCATCACCATCGAGGGCCTGGCGGCGAATGGCAGGCCGCACCCGGTGCAGCAGGCGTTCATCGACGAGCAGGCCTTCCAGTGCGGCTACTGCCTCAACGGTTGGGTGCTGACCGCGAAAGCGCTGCTCGACACGAACCCGAAGCCGAGCGACGCCGAGGTGCGCCGCGCCTGCGAGAGCCTCGTCTGCCGCTGCGGCAGCCACACGCGGATCTTCTCGGCCGTCCAGCGCGCCGTGACGGCCAAGAACACGGCGGTGAAAGCATGAACCCGCGCAAAGGCGGCGTCAGCCGCCGTGAATTCGTTGCCGGCGGGCTCGTGGTCGGCTTCAGCATGCTCGACGGGGAACTCGTGCCGCGGTTGTTCGCGCAGGCGGCCACGTCGGCCGCACCGTCGCCGAAGAGGCTCGAATCGTGGCTGCACATCCTGCCCGACGGCAGCGTGCAGGTGTTCACCGGGAAGCTCGAGATCGGCATGGGCGTCGACACCGCGCTGACGCAGATCGTCGCCGAGGAACTCGATCTCTCGCCGTCGCGTGTGAAGTTCGTCTTCGGCGACACGTCGACGACCGTCGATCAGGGCGGCGTCGGCGGCAGCACGTCGGTCAGCCAGGGCTCGCGCCCGCTGCGCAACGTCGCCGCCGCCGCGCGCGCGGCCCTGCTCCAGCGCGCCTCCCAGCGGCTCGGCGTCCCGGTCGAGCAACTGCAGGTGAAAGACGGCGTGATTTCCGCCGGCACGAAACGGATCACGTACGGAGAAATCGCGACCGCGCTCGCCGCCGAACAGGATCTCAAGGTCACGGGCGCCGGCTTCGCGCTGAACGTCGACGGCGGCGCCAAACCAAAAGACCCCGCCGGCTACACCGTCGTCGGCACGTCGGTCCCGCGCATCGACATGGCGCCGAAGATTCTCGGCACCTATAAGTACGTCACCGACGTGCGCGTGCCGGGCATGCTCCACGGTCGCGTCATCCGTCCCGCCGGCGTCGGCGCAAGCGTCGTCAGCGTCGACGACTCGGCCGCCAGGTCCATCGCGGGCTACGTGAAGACCGTCGTCGACAAGGACTTCGTCGGCGTCGTCTGCGAGAACGAGTGGGCGGCAGTGAAGGCCGCGAGGGCCGTCAAGGTTACGTGGTCCGCGCCGCTTCGCGCATTCCCCGAGCAGAAGGACCTGTACTCGTACATGCGCGCGGCCAAGCCCAAAGCCACGCGCCAGATTCCGAAAACCGGCGACGTGGACGCCGCGCTCGCCACCGCGGCGAAGACGATCGACGCGCGCTACGACGTCCCCTTCCAGTCGCACGCGACGATGGGGCCCGGGTGCGGGGTGGCGGATGTGAAGCCCGACGGCGTCACGACCGTGTGGTCGGGCGGACAGAAGCCGCACGCGCTGCAGAAGGGCTACGCGCAGCTGCTCGGCGTGCCGGCGGACCGCGTCCGCGTCGTCTGGATGCAGGACGCCGGTTCGTACGGCCGTCCCGGCTTCGAAGATGCCGGCGCTGACGCCGTGCTGTTGTCGAAGGCCGTCGGCCGGCCGGTGCGCGTGCAGTGGATGCGGCACGACATGACCGCGTGGGGCGCGAAGGGCCCGGCGTGCGTCTACGATCTCGCCGGCGCAATCGACGCGCAGGGCAACGTCACCGGCGTCCGCTTCGTCTCGCGGGCGTTCTCGGGCGGCGCGATTCTGTTCCTGCCGGATGCGGCCGGCAACTATCTCGGCGCGCAATTGACGGGCATCAAGAACACGACCGGCGTGGACGAATTCGCCGACTGGGGCGGCGCCGCGCCCAACTATCGCTTCCAGAATCTCGACGCGTCGTCACACGTGCTCGCGGAATTCCACGACGTCGCGTCGCCGCTGCGGTCCACCCATCTGCGCGATCCTGAAGGCCCGGCGACGTCGTTTGCGGTCGAGTCGTTCATCGACGAGCTGGCCGCGGCCGCCGGTGTCGATCCGCTCGCACTGCGGCTGAAGCACATCGAAGAGCCCCGCGCGAAATACGCGCTGCAGGCCGCCGCGGACAAGTACGGCTGGGACACGCGCGTGTCGCCGAAGCCGAAGACCGCCGACCACCTCGTCACGGGCCGGGGTATCGCGCTCGGCGTCCGCAACGGCACGTACGTCGGCACGATCGCCGAGGTGGAAGTGAACCGCGCGAGCGGGGTCGTGAAGGTCACGCGCCTGGTCTGCTCGCACGACTGCGGCCTCATCGTGAACCCCGACGCGCTCAAGTCCACGATCGCCGCGAACCTCATCCAGTCGCTCGGCCGGACGACGAAGGAAGAGGTGATGTTCGACCGGAGCACCGTCACGAGCGTGGACTGGAACAGCTACAAGGTCGCGCGCGCGTCGGACGTCCCCGCCGTCGTGGACATCGTGCTCATCAACCGCAAAGAGCTTCCGCCCGGAGGCGCGGGCGAGCCCTCGAGCCGCGCCACGGCCGCGGCGATCGCCAACGCGGTGTTCGACGCCACCGGTGTCCGCATCCGGCAGATTCCGCTGTCGCCGGAGAAAGTGAAGGCCGCCCTTGCTTAAGACGCTCGCCGGCAAAACCAAGGCTGTCCTCCCGATTGAGCTCAAGTAACGTCTTCGACAACTTCATCGCCGGACGATGGACGCCGGCAGCCAGCGGCGTCACGTTCGGCGACGAGAACCCCGCGCACCGGGGCAGTAATCTCGGAGCGTTCCAGTCGTCATCGGTTCACGACGTGCGCGACGCGATCGACGCGGCGGCCGAGGCGTTCCGCGTGTGGCGGCGGACGAGTGTGGCCGATCGGCAACGGCACATCGCCGCGTTCCTGAACCTGCTAAAAGACTCGCGCGAAGAGCTCGCGCGCATCGTCACGCTCGAGAACGGCAAGACCATCCGCGAGTCGCGGGCCGAAGTCGACTCGGCGCTCGTCGAGGGCGGGTATCACCTCCAGCAGGTCGCGGGCTTCTACGATTCGACGAGCCAGAAACGCGCGCGCGACCTGACGACGTGGGTCAAGCTCGAACCGGTCGGCGTCGTCGGCATCATCAGCCCGTGGAATTTTCCGATGAACGTCATGTGCCGGAAGACGCTGCCGGCGCTGCTGACGGGAAACACCGTCGTCTTCAAGCCGGCGACGTTCACGCCGTGGTCAGGCGTCTATATGGCGGGGCTCTTCGAGCGCGCCGGCCTGCCGCCGGGCGTCTTCAACTGCGTGACGGGCCCTGGCTCGTCCATCGGCGACGCCATCGTCCACGATCCGCGCGTCCGCGCGGTGTCGTTCACGGGATCGACGGCGGTCGGCAAGCAGATCCAGGCGAAGGCCGCCGCGAACCTGACCCGCACCCAGCTCGAGCTCGGCGGCAAGAACGCCTTGATCGTGATGGACGACGCGGATCTGAGCCTGGCGCTGGAGGCCGCGATTACCGCCGGCTTTTCGAATGCCGGCCAGTGGTGTACGTCCACGAGCCGCGTGCTGCTCCACCGGAAGATCGCGGACGCGTTCCTCGGCATGCTGACGAAGCGGGCGGACAGCATGTCCGTCGGCGACGGCCTGAGCGAGACGACGGACATGGGGCCGGTAGCGGGACCGCAGCAGCACCACGACGTCACGGCCGCGATTCGCCAGGCCGTGTCCGACGGCGCGCGCCTTGCGGCCGGTGACGGCGCCGGCGCTCTGCCATCGGACGGCTACTTCGTCCGGCCGACCGTGCTGACCGGAGTCACGCCGCAGATGCCGGCGTTCCGCGACGAGATCTTCGGCCCCGTGCTGGCGGTCTGCGAGTTCACCTCACTGACGGACGCGCTCGCGCTCGCCAACGACTCGATGTACGGCCTGTCGTCGGCGATCTACACCACCAGCCGGGCGACCTCCGAGGCGTATGTCGACGGCATCGAGGCCGGGCTGGCGCACGTCAACGTCCACACCGGCTACAAGGAGCCGTCGCTGCCGTTTGGCGGCGTCAAGCAATCGGGCGCGGGACTGCCGGAGAACAGCGAGACCGGACTGGAGTTCTTCGTCGACCGGAAGGCGGTCTACGAGCGCTTGTCGTCGGGGACGTAGACGTGGCCGCAGGCGTCGCACTGGGCATAGGTCAGGACGGGCTTCTGCGTCTGGCCGATGACCTTCGTCCGGTCGCTCTTGCATTTCGGGCACGCCGTTGGGGGCGCCGTCGGGCGATCCATACTCAATCGAGGCCTCGCAAATGCCATTCCGTCCACACTATGCGGCGAACCTCAGTAAATTCCCCTATGCCCCTCACCGGCCTTGTCTCAAACTCGTCCATTAGGCACAGATGTGGAATTCTGATTCGGCATGCAAGGTAACCCGTGCGTCTGAGTGTCCTCGACCAATCGCCGATTTCCGCAGGTTCGACCTGCGCCGACGCATTACGTAATTCGATCGATCTCGCGCGGCACGCCGAGCGCCTCGGCTACTCGCGATACTGGGTTGCCGAGCATCACGCGACGCCGATGCTGGCGTGCGCGAGCCCCGAAGTCCTGATTTCGGCGATCGGCGCGGCGACGGCCACGATTCGCATCGGCAGCGGGGGCGTGATGCTGCCCCACTACAGCCCGCTCAAGGTCGCGGAAAACTTCAGCATGCTGAGCGGCCTCTACGGCGAGCGGATCGATCTCGCGATCGGGCGCGCGCCCGGCAGCGATCCAATCACCGCCTACGCGCTCCAGCGGGACCGGCGTACGGCCGGGCCTGACGACTTTCCCGACCAGCTCACCGAACTGCTCGCCTACGTCAACGACGCGATGCCGGTCACGCACCGCTTCGCGCGGCTGACGAAGCTTCCTGGCGGCGCCGTCCGCCCCGACGTCTGGCTGTTGGGCAGTTCGCCGCAGAGCGGCGTGTGGGCGGCAGAGCTCGGCCTGCCGTATGCGTTCGCCGACTTCATCAATCCCGTCGGCGGCACGGACATCGCCGCGCACTACCGCACTCACTACGTGCCGTCGCCGGAGCATCCCAAGCCTCGCGTGATTGCGGCCGTCTGGGCGCTCTGCGCGGACACCGACGAGGAGGCCGCGCGTCTGGCCGCGAGCAGCCGCATGGCGTTCACCCTGTTCCTGCAGGGGCGGCTAATTCCCGTGCCGCCGGTCGAAACGGCTTTGCAGTTCGTCGAGGAACACCCCGCCGAGGTCGACGCGCTCGGCCGAAGGCGGAGATGGCTTGTGGGATCGGCGGCGACGGTCAAGCCTGGGATCGAAGAGGTCGCCGCGGAGTACGGGGCCGACGAGGTGATGATTGTCACGATCACCTTTGACCACGCGGCGCGGAGGCGATCGTACGAATTGCTGGCGCACGCGTTCGGTCTCGCGCGCTAACGGCGCTTTTTTCCGCGCGCGTTCGTCGCGGCGGCCAGCGCGTTTTTCACGACGAGCTTCAGGCGGCGCGTCGTCTGCTCCGCTCCCTCGTCCCCCGTTGCACGCCGATCGGCCTGTCCGGCGGATTCGAGCTCCGCCGCCAGCTTCTGCCAATTCGTTTCGAAGACGCTCTCTTCCGGGTCGTCAGGCACGTATCACCAACCGATCGCCTGGCTCGCTGCACGGGCCGGCAATCCACAGCCGAACTAGTTGTGTCGTCGCTGGCCGCCGGTGCGGGGGACACCAGCCTGCACGTACCGCCCATGCAAACTTCGTGTCAACCCGGATACGACGTAGACAGACTGAAACAGGGGCTTTTCGACGTGCGCGGGAGGCAAGTATCCCAGAAGTAACACACGAAAAGGTAGACGAGTGCTCCCGCGGCGGCCTGCCGATTCCACCTGGAGCAAACGCCGCGCAGCTGGCAACAGATGACCTACGCGCGCGCGAAGTAGTGGCCGTCGCGCTCCGTGACGAACACGGGCGCGCCGAAGACATCGGTCAGACGCGCGTCGGTCAGCATGTCCGCCTTCGCGCCGTCGTGCGCGACGCGCCCGTCTTTGAGCAGCACGACACGAGCGACCGAAGGGACGATCTCCTCCACATGATGAGTCACGAAGATCAGCGTCGTCCCCGTTTGGCCCACCCGTTCGACCAGTGCCAGGAACTTGTGGCGCGAGACGACGTCGAGCCCCGAGGTCGGCTCGTCGAGGATCAGCGCGCGCGGGTTCGTCACGAGTGCGCGGGCGATGAGGACGCGGCGCGCCTCGCCCGTCGACATCTCGTCCATCATCTTCTCCGCGAGATGGCCCGCGTCCACACGAGCAAGCGATGCCGCCGCTTTCCGCCGCGCGTCATCGGTCCGCTGGTCCGGCCGCAGGAAACCATGCGTCGCATAGAGGCCGGAGATGACGACGTCCTCGGCCTTGATGTTACCGGCGCTGTTCCCGGTCACGAAACGGTGATGCATGTCGGCGGAGATGACGCCGAGCTGGGCGCGCAGCGCCTGCACGTCCCAGCGATCGTCGCCGTAGACGCGCACGGGTGGCAACTGGTCGTCATCCATCGCCCAGGCGTATTCGTGGTGCGTCAGGAGCTTGACGAGCGTGGACTTCCCCGCGCCGTTGGGACCGAGGATGGCCGTGTGCTCGCCGTCATGGATCGTCAGGCTGAGCGCGTGCAGGATCGTGACGCCGCCCTTGACGACCGTGGCGTTGACGAGCTCGAGGACGGGTTCGCGGGCCGGCATGTCCGGGATCATCATCTCAACACGATGCAGCCGCGCGCTTCGAGCGCCGCGAGACACGAAGCCGTCTCGGCGAGGCTCGTGAGGTTCGTCCACCGGAGGTCGAGCTTCTGCAGATTCGGGAGGTTCGCGAGCTGTTCGGGAAGATTCGTCAACGCGTTCGCGCGCAGGTCGAGGTACAGGAGATTCGTCAGCCCGCCGATCGACGCTGGAATCGCCTCGACTTTATTGTTGCGCAGGTCGAGGATGCGGAGTTCCCGCAGGTCGCCTATCGAGTCGGGCAGGCACGTCAGCGCGTTGTTCGCGAGATGCAGCTCGCGCAGTTTCGTCAGCGCGCCAATCGCCGCGGGCAGTTTCGTCAGCGCGTTGTTGTAGGCCCGGAGCTCGACCAGGTCGTGCATGTTCGCAATCGACTCGGGCAGCTGAGCGATCTGGTTGTCCGTGATGCCCAGGTATCGCAGGTGCTCGAGGCGCGTGACCGTCTCGGGAAACGCTGTCAGCCGATTGTCCGCGAGATAGAGATAGTCCGTGAGACGCGGCAGCCCGCCGATGGCGTCGGGAATTGCGGTCAGCTGGTTGTGGGCGATGTCGAGCGCGCGCAGGTTGGTAAGACGCCCGATCGTCTCGGGGATTGCGGCCAGACAATTGTCGGAGAGGCAGAGGAACTCGAGATCTGCGTTGTCCCAGACCGAGTCCGGCGCTTTCGTGAGCTGCTGAAAACGAATGATGAGCGAACGCCCGGCCACGAAAGCGGAATGTTAACTCACGGGCAGGACGTGGCGGGAAAAAGGAAGAAGTACGAGGCTAAATACAAGGCCGTCCACGTCAACAGAGCCGGGACAAACCATGCTCGTGACGTGGACGCGCCCGGTTTCGGCGTGCGCAAGAAGTAGTGTCCCTTCAAATACAACAGCGCGATCGTGATCGCATAGAAGCCGACGTTGACGAGCACCGCAGCCGCATGTCGAAGTCCCCGGTCATCACAAGCCGCACACAGCGAGTGGACGGCGTCCGCCAGCAGCGCGCCGAACATCTGGAACATGAGGTACGGACCCGTCCCGCACTTTCCCGTCAGCGGATCGAAGAACGCGCTGACCGCGACGATCGCTACGCAGACAGCCATCAACGAAAGATGCCCGGCTCGTCTCGGCGGCTGGTGTTGTGTCTGAGTCATGTGTCCTACGGCTGTGGATCGAATTTGGCCGGCGGAACTGGCTTGTACCACCCGTACTGAAGGAAGGGCAGCAACGAGGGTTCGAGCGGCGATGGCAAGCCGACTTTGTTCAGCAGGCCGTGCGCGTACGAGTTGGAGTTGTACGTCGGATCATCCGCTTCCGGCGTACACCTGTAAAGAACCTCGTGCCCCTGGTAGTGACTATTCGACAAGAGCAAGCCTGTGACGATCGCCTCTTCGTCTTTCAATGCGTATTGCAAAGGCGAAAGGTACCGCTTGTTCGACAGATCGACGTCGTCGAAGTAGTTCGTGAGCGCCATCAGGAAGCCTGAGCATGGGCCCGGGTCTGGATGCCCACCGATTGCGACAAACCAGTTCCCGACCGAGTCTTGTCGAAATCCCAATCCTGTGGCCCACGCCCAGCGAGACTGGTTCCGTGGAACGATCCGCAGTGAGCCGTGCACGAATGGATCCCCGGGCATTCCTGAGACGGAATGACCCTTCAGGAAAATCCCAAGTCGAGGATTTGGCGCTTCTCTTCGTCCCGACGTACCGCGCCTGAACGGCCACGTCGTCTCGGCTGTGGTCCAAGTGGCTGCTGTCTGTACCGTCGGAGTATTTGCTACCCAGCCAGCGAGTAGTCCATACCCGATCGGCGACGAGTCGCCCTGCTGATGATTCGTATACAACGTGCCGCCGCCCTCGATCGCAGACGTGAGCTGCACGTACGGTCCTCCCGCGATGTCGAAGACACCGAGGATGCTCAGCGATTCCGGATTCAGCTTGTATGCCTTCGCGCCAGTCACACCGCTCCCCTCCCAGTACTGCACGAGCACATAAGCGGTGTCGTCGCTCAGCACGTATTGCAGGTCACGTGCCGACGAGCTGCCGAACGGCAGGTCGACCGACGGCGTGATCAAGCCCTCGGCGCCGATATGCGCGACGTTAGAGAACCCCGACGTTGTCTGGGTGCTGATGCCGCCGATGGTGAACCCGCCGTAGCCGTCGGGCCAGGGGCCGCCGAGGATGTCCCCGACGCCGAGATTCACCGTGCCGCTATCGGCGCGGAATATCGGCGCGAAGGACAACGACTTCACCTGCGACGTCCAGTGCAGCGTCGCGCGCTGCGCCATCCTCGCCGCCGACGGCGCGGTGACGTTGTCCCACCGGCTCACAATCGCCACCACCGACCCATCGTCCTGAATGAGCGGACCGGTCGCGTTCGAGCCATTCGGATACGTCGAATGGCCGGACGTGAGGTCGTACTTCGCCTTCAGCGTCCCCGTCGTTCCATCGATCGCGACGAGCTCGGTGCTGTTCGCGTTGCTCAACTTTTCGACCACGAAGACCGTGCCGTCGGGATGCAGCGCAATTTCACTGAAGCGGCCGAACGTCTCGCGGTGCGAGTACTCCCACGTCACCTCGCCGGTGAGGCCATCGAGCCGCCGGATCGTCTCGTTCATCGAGTGACAGCACACCGGCCTGCTGCTGGACACCAGCACGATGACCCCGCCGTCGTCGTCCGGCACCACCTGCCTGACCGGAGCAAACCCGCCGAATGTCGGATCGGCGGGCAGCGTGTATTTCCAGGCCTCGCGTCCGTCAGCGGTGACGGCGCGGATTGCGGACGGCAGGGCCGTCGTGCCGGCGCCCTGAAGGTACGGACCGCGCTCGATGAAGAACAGCGCCGGCTGAAGTGCGAGCGGACTCACCTGCACGGCCGCCGGCACCGCCCGCACGACCTCACGCATGCCGGGCGTCAACCCCGGTTGCGGGTTGGGTGTGGGCGTCAACGCCCACAGCGTCGTGCCGTCGGGTGGTGTCGCCCCCGCCGCGAGGACAGTGACCACGGCCTGCGCGGACAACCCTCCGAGAGCGACCGTGACCGTGGCGGTGCCGGAGCCGAGCGCGTTCACGACCGGCACTCCAGCGTCGACCGATACAACCGCGATGCCGGCGTTGCTGGTGGACCACATGCCGGCGGTCACAGCTCGGCCGCGATCGTCGAAGACGGCCAGCGGCCGCGACGCGCCCGCGGTAACCGTCACGCTGGCGGGGCTAATCGTGAGCGACGCAGGCGCAACGTCGGCGACCAGCACCGACACATCCCTGGTTGTCGTCCAGCCGGCCACATCGGACGCCGCGACGTGTATCGAGTTCGAACCGTCGTGTACCGGGACATGGCAGCTGAAGTTCTGTCCTGCGAGCGTGGCGGGAACGCCCGCACACATCACCGCACTCGCACCGGACAGGACGTCGACGACGCTGCCCTTCACGACCGCGGTCGATGTGCCCGGTGGAAACGCCGCAGTCGCCCCTGGACTGTAGACGTTCACCACGGGTCCGGAGAGATCGACGTTGAGCACGACCACCAGCGTTGCCGTCACGCCGGTCTGATCCGTCGCCTGTCCGGTGACTCGTATGCCGGCGCCCGCAAACGAGATCGTGCGTGGCGACGTACAGAACGACATGGGCATATCTGTCTCGGTGCACGTAAACGTCACCGTCACGGTGCTGTTGTTCCATCCGAATTGGTCCGGCGGCGGAGACAGGCTGGCGGAAATCCTGGGACCGGTGAGCACGAACGCCACGGCGTTGCTCGAGACGCCTTGCTTCGTCACGAC
>Ga0157378_10003706_pt1 | contig 13556 bp, 3 predicted proteins | sample M65metaG_FD_115309 | JGI IMG/M metagenome (GOLD analysis project Ga0157378, IMG submission 115309) | Miscanthus rhizosphere microbial communities from Kellogg Biological Station, Michigan, USA - M6-5 metaG | ecosystem: Host-associated > Plants > Roots > Rhizosphere > Soil | place: USA: Michigan...
GGCGGAGCGGACGAAGATTACGCAATTAATCCGGCTGTCCGGAGAAGCCGGCGGGGAGCTTATCGAGCAAGCGAAAGTACTGGAGCAAAGCGTGCCGCTGGGCATGACGAAACTGGCTCTAGCCGTTCGCAGGAAATGGCTGGCTGAACCGCACCTTGGCGCAAACTAGCGGAAACCCAAAGCCGGAAAATGCCATCACAGGGCGTTTTCGAGCCGCCCGGGACCTGTACACAAAAGTTGACGGTTAGATATTGAGAAATGAGCGGAGGGCGCTATAGCCCGCACAGTACGGCCCTTCCCAACGCAAAACGCAAATCGCTGAATTGACGGCTTTTAGAGTTTGCGAACCCGGCTGCTGCCGCGAAACAGGCGTTGGCACCGGGATTGCTGCTTGCACTATCAACTGTCCCCTGCGGTGAACTGTCCTTCTGCCGCAAACATGTCCATGACTTCTTAAAAACCGACAAGGCCTCCTGGCAGGCCTGCGCCGAATTGTGCCTCGGAGAGGATCCTCTATGAAGCGCCCAGCCGCTGCATTGCTTGGATGCATCGCCGTACTGTTGTTGATCGCTGTCGCGGGCGTCGCGACGATTCCCACTGTACCGACTGGAACTTGGCAACCCATGGGTTCGATGGCTGCGGCACGCAGCGGGGCTGCCGCGGTCCTGCTGCAGGACCATCGCGTCCTGATTACAGGCGGCAACAATGGGACCGATGTCGTGAACAGCGCGGAAGTGTTCAACACGGACGGCTCGTTTGCGAGCGTGAGCGCCATGGGAACGCCGCGAAGCGAACACGTGGTAGTGGTGTTGAAGGACGGGCGAGCGCTGGTGGCAGGCGGCGTAACGGCGGGCGCTGGCGCGACGAACTCGGCCGAGATATATGACCCTTCTTCCAACACCTGGACGGTGATAGCGGGCGGAATAGTGGAAGCGCGGAGCAAAGCGACGGCGTTGCTCCTGCAAGACGGGCGAGTATTGATTGCGGGCGGAGAGAATGGGAATACGCCAAGCTCCTCCGTAGAAGTTGTCGATCCACGAACAGGGCAGTTCAACTTTGCAGGAACATTGTCTTCGCCACGCATGGGATTGGCGTCGGCGAGCCTAGCCGATGGGCGAGTGTTAATTATGGGCGGATCGAACGGAAGTGTGCCCGTCGCCACGAGCGATATTTTCGATCCGACGACGAATACGGTTTCCGCGGGACCGGCGATGACTTCGCCGCGCGTGGGGCATTCAGCGACTTCGTTGCTGGATGGCAGGGTCCTCATTGCGGGAGGGAATAACGGGTCCGCGGATTTGGCTTCAGCAGAGATGTTTGATCCGGCAAATGGGGGATTTGCGGCGGTGGCCTCGAGCCTTGCAGCGCCACGGCGCGACCACACTGCCATTTTGCTGCCGAATAACAATGCGGTGTTGATTGTCGGCGGAACTTCGGCTGGGAATGAAGCCGCTACGGTGGAGATGTTTGTGCCGTGGACCGGTGCGTTGGTAGCGACCGGTTCACCGGCAATCGCACGGCAACAGGCGGCAGTGAGTGCACTACATCAAGATGGATTGCTGGTGATGGCGGGGGGATCGAGCGCGGGCACGCCGGTTAGCAGCGCGGAGTTGTACGGGTTTGCCACAGTGAAGACGGATAAGGACGACTACACGCCGGGAAGCATTGTGACGATTACTGGGACTGGCTGGCAGCCGGGAGAGACGGTAACTCTTACGTTGGCGGAAACGCCGCTGATTGATACGCATCCCGTGATGACGGCGGTGGCGGACGGGCAGGGCAATATTACCAACACCGATTTCATTCCCGACGCGGACGACGTTAACGTTCGATTTGCATTAACGGCCGTCGGGAGCCAGTCGGGCTATCAGGCGCAGAATACGTTTACGGATTCGGTGACTTTTAACGGGGTCAGCGTTGGAACGCAAAGCCCGAGCTCTGTTGCTCCTGGAAGCGCTACTCCTGCCACTTTCCCGATCACTCTCTCCTTCAACGGAAACGGAAGCACCGGTTGCACGGTCACTTTGTCAGTTGTCACAGGCTCAGGACTGCCCTCAGGCGCAACATCCTCTTTCAGTCCGAATCCACTCAACAACAACACCGGAAGTTCCTCGACTCTCAGCATCAATACTGCGGCGGGAACGACACCTGGCAACTACAACTTTACGGTTCAAGCGACCGCACCTAGCGTAGGCGGTGGACCGGGTTGCAACGGCGGGACGTTTACAGCGATTGGAACGCTGCACGTGGCTGGGACAGCGAACCATTTGAGCGTGACGGGATTTCCATCGCCGACAGTAGCGGGTGTGGCGCACGACTTCACCGTGACGGCTCTGGACTCGAACAACAACACAGCGGTGGGCTACACAGGAACGGTGAATTTTACGAGCAGCGATGCTCAGGCGGTATTTTCGCCGTCGTCCTACACGTTTGTGGCGGGAGACAACGGCACGCACACCTTCACGAACGGAGCAACGCTGAAGACCGCCGGTACGCAATCAATTACCGCAACTGATGGAGCCAAAACCGGAACGCAAAGCGGCATCACGGTAAACGCAGCTGCCGCCAACCAGGTGGCATTTAGTACGTCTTCGCAAACCATCACCGCGAATGCGTGCTCCACGGTCATAACGGTGCAGGCGAAGGATGCGTTCGGAAACAACGCCAATCCCACCTCCACCGAGACGCTGGCCCTTTCGACGAACTCAACCGGTGGAACGTTCTATTCCAATGCGGGTTGTACAACGACGATCACCAGCACCACGATTTCAACTTCGGCGACCAGCGCGAGCTTCTTCTACAAAGACACAAAAACGGGAACGCCGACGATTACCGTGACGGGTACGGGCGCGTTTGCGACCACGATCACGCAGGGCGAGACGATTACAGCGGGGGCGGCCAGCAAACTGGCTTTTGCCACGACTCCTCAGACTCTGAGCGCGGGTGCGTGTTCCGGGGCGATCACGGTGCAGTCACAGGATGCGAGCGGGAATCCATCGAATCCGGCCAGCCTGGAGACAGTGGCACTTTCCTCGAATTCGACAGGGGGAAGCTTCTATAACGATGCGGCCTGCGGCACAGCGATCACGAGTACGAGTATTCCCACTTCTGCAAACACGGCGACTTTCTTCTACAAAGACACAAAAGCAGGATCGTCGACCATAACGGCAATCGGATCCGGCGCATTTGCGTCCACAATCACGCAAATCGACACCATCACGGTGGGCCCGGCAACAAACCTGACGTTTGTCCAGCAGCCAACAACCACTGCTGCAGGGAGCGCCATCACTCCCGCGGTTACTGTACAGATTAAGGATCAATTTGGTAATCAGACGGCTAGCACGGCTGTCGTGACGATGAGTGGCGGCGGTACCCTGACCGGCACTACTTCTATTGCCGCATCGAACGGCTTGGCTACCTTTTCCAACCTGATACCGACGCAAGCGGGGTCATTCACGTTGACTGCATCAAGTTCCGGCCTGACGGGGGCGACCAGTGACAGTTTCACAGTGACTGTCCCGGACCTAACGGCCACCAAGACGAACTCGGCCGGCGGTACAACATCCGTGGGGAATACTTGGACTTGGACAATTAACGTTTCGAATATCGGGACGGGCGCCGCACGATTTACGGCAAATAACCAAGTCATTCTTGCGGACAACCTACCGAACACGAATATCAGTTATTCCGCGCCTGTCACAGGAAACTTCCTCGGCGTGACGAATCCAAATCAAATTAGTTGCTCAATTACGGCTGGCACACTTGCGTGCGTGCAAACCGGCAACGGCAATCTCGTCAGCATCGCCGCCGGAGGCAGCTTCACCGTACAAGTAACCGCCACTCCTACGGCGGCTGGCACGTTCGCCAACCCTGTTTCGGGTGGTAGTTGCGTCGTGGACCCCAACAACAACGTTGGGGAAAGCAGTCTCGCCAACAATTCCTGCTCCGATACCGTTACGGTGTCCACCGCGAATACCTCTACCACCATCACGTCGACTAGCGCTGCGAGCGGCATCGTGGGCCAGCCGGTTATAGTGAATTTCAAAGTTACAAATACTTCAGGTGCCGCCGTCGCGCCAACGGGAAGTGTGACGGTGAGCGATGGAGCGGGAGGCAGCTGCAACGGAGCGCTGACCGCGGGAGCGGGAGGCGTCAGCTCCGGCAGTTGTAATTTGACTCCACTGACAACGGGCGCGAAGACGCTAATCGCTTCTTATCCGGGGAATGCAAACTTTAGCGCCGGCAGCTCGAGTGGTACGCCGTACACCGTGAACGCACGCTCGACCTCGACCGGTGTCGCGCTCGGGACGAACCCTGACGTTGTGGGGCAGCCGACAACGGTGACTGTGACCGTGTCCGACAATTCCGGAGCTGGCGCCTCGAATCCAGGTGGCACGATCAGCTTCACGCCCACGGGTCATGGCAGTTTCAGCGGCACTTGCACACTGGCTCAAGGCGTCAATCCAGTGGGAACGGTGTCTTGCCAGGTGAACTACACGCCCTCCGACACCACTACACCGCAAAATATTGCTGCGACATACACTCCGAACGACAACGTTCACTCCACCAGCAGCGGCAGCAGCAACCTCAATGTGACAGGACGTTCAACGTCGACTAGCGTCACGTTCGGAACTAATCCCGCCCTTGTGGGCAATCCGACCGCGGTTACCGTCAAGGTTATGGACACCGCTGGTGCCGGCACTTCCAATCCGGCCGGCACGATCAGCTTCACGCCCACGGGCCACGGCAGTTTCACCGGTACTTGCACGTTGGCATCGAACGGCAATCCCGTCGGGACGGTTAGCTGTCAGGTCAACTACACGCCTTCGGACACGACAACTCCACAAAACGTCGCGGCCACTTACACTCCAGCGGACAACATCCATTCGACCAGCAACGGTAACGCCGACTTGAGCGTCACGGGTACGCCGCCTTCAATTACCAGCGCGGCGGGGACGACATTCACTGCCGGCGTTCACGGCTCATTTACTGTGACTACGTCCGGAACTCCGACACCATCGCTTAGCGCGACGGGTGTGCCCAACGGAATAACGTTCACGGATAACGGAAATGGGACGGCCACAGTCGCCGGCACCTTGACTGTAGCGAATTCCTATCCGTTCACGATCACCGGGCAGAACGGCGTACCGCCCAACGCGACACAGCTGTTTAACTTGACTGTTATCGCGAGTGCGCCCGCAACCATTTCTGTGGTGTCCGGCTCGGGCCAAAGCGCCACCGTGGGCACGCAGTTTGCTAACCCGCTCGTCGCCTTGGTTCGGGACGCTTTCTCGAATCCTGTGCCCAGCGCTACCGTCACGTTTACTGCGCCGGGGAGCGGTGCAAGCGGTACGTTCGCAGGCGGCGTGAACACAGCGATGTCGGATGCGGGAGGCATGGCAACGTCAACGGCGTTTACGGCTAACAATCTGGGAGGTTCCTATACGGTAAGTGCGTCTGTACCCGCGGTCGTTTCTACCGCGAATTTCTCGCTGACCAACACCGCCGGAAGCGCCACTCAGTTGCAAATTCTGGTTCCAGGCGAAACGGCTGCTCCGGGCACTGCCACCGGTAAAACGGGAACGCCGAATATTCAGTACGTCAACGGCGCCTTCAACGCGACCGTCAACGCGGTGGATCAGTACTTTAACGTGGTCTCTACGGTCACGGACACTGTGGCTATTACTTCCAACGATCCCAAGGCCATCCTGCCCGCAGCGGCGGCTCTAGCAAACGGCACGGGCACGTTCAGCGTTACACTGGAAACAGTCAGCAATCCCGCAACAACCACGCTCACCGCGACGGATCAGACCAATGCCGGAATCACGGCCGACACAAGTTCACCGATTGAAGTCATCATCGTTTACAACGCCGTTATCGCGCCCAGTATGACTGGAACGGGAGACGCGACCAACTACACGTTGACCATCAACAACTTCGCTGCTCCCAACACCAACAATCTTTCGAGCGTAACCGTTGCAGTGCCGCAGGCTGATCAGGGAACTGTGACGAACGTGTCTGTGGCTGGCACACAGCAGGGCGGACCGGTTGTGAACTGGACTTACGACTCTACACAGCTGCCCGCCACGCTGCGCTTCCACGCGGATACCGCGAATGATGCTGTGACTCCGGGCGGCACCATCACGATCACCTTTACCGCTACCAGCAGCGCAACGATTTCTACTACGCCTGTATCCGAGACTTGGACGACGGTCGCCTATTCCGATGTGGCGTGGCAGAATGCGCTGCCGCTCGCTCCTCCTGAGCCGACGGTGCAAATCGGACAAGCGCCGGCTTTTACCAGCGCCTCCAGCACCAATGCGTTTTCTTACGGCACGGCCGGAACTACGTTCACCGTCACCACGACTGGAGTTCCTACTCCGAGCCTTAGCCAAACCGGGGCGCCCGCCTGGGTGGTCTTCACAGACAATGGCGATGGTACAGCCACGATTTCCGGCACACCGACGGCTGCCGGGACATTCAACTTCTCAATTACCGCACACAACGGCTTCGGACCCGATGCGACACAGAACTTCAGCCTCATGGTAAAGAAGGCTGATGCCACCATCAGCGTAACGCCTTATCACGTGACATACGACGCTAACCCGCATACGGCTACTGGCACGGCCACGGGAATTGGCGGGGTAGACCTAAGCGCGTATCTCGATCTGAGCCACACGACGCATACCAAAGCGGCGACCTACAACGCTGACTACTGGACTTTTACGGATCCAAACGGCAACTACAACAACGTAGGACCGACCACAATCACCGATCAGATTGACCAGGCGACGGCTACCATCAGCGTCACGCCTTATCATGTGACCTATGATGGCAACCCGCATACGGCCACCGGCACCGCCACCGGCGTCGGAAACCTAAACCTGATTGCAGATCTCAACCTGAGCAACACGACACATACCAGTGCGGGCAGCTACAATGACCTCTGGACGTTCCACGATCCATACGGCAACTACAAAGATGCATCCGGCTACGCCGCTGATCAGATTGATCAAGCGCTGTTAACCGTTATCGCGAACAGCACGAACAAGAACTACGGGACGACGCTGAGCTTTGCGGGAACCGAATTCACGACCAGCGGCACTCTGTATAACGGGGACAAAGTGAACAGCGTGACGCTAACCAGCGCGGGCGCTGCCGGAACGGCTACGGTTATCCCGCCAGGGCCGACGTATCCGATCATTCCGAGCGCAGCGGTCGGAACCGGTCTGGCAAATTACATCATTACTTATTCCAATGGCACACTGACCTTGCTCGCGGCGCCGCTGACGATTACCGCGAACAGCACGAACAAGAACTACGGGACGACGCTGAGCTTTGCGGGAACCGAATTCACGGCGAGCGGAACGCTGTACAACGGAGACAAAGTGAACAGCGTGACGCTAACCAGCGCGGGCGCTGCCGGAACGGCTACGGTTATCCCGCCAGGGCCGACGTATCCGATCATTCCGAGCGCAGCGATGGGCAGTGGACTTGGAAACTACATCATTAGCTACGCGAATGGCACGCTTACGGTGCTCGCCGCGCAAGTACCAGCGTCGATTACTGCCGCCGATAAGTATTTTGATGGCACAACCAATGCAACGATCACGTCCTGCACGATTCCTGGAAGAGTGAACTCCGACGACGTAGCTTGCAGCGTGCCTGCGGGCAACGCGAATTTCGCTTCGGCCAACGCAAGTGCAATGAAGCAACTTGTGACCGCTACGAATATCACTCTGACCGGCACGACAGCGGGGAATTACGTTCTTACGTCCACTACCGCGACGGCGTACGCTCTCATTAAGCCCGATCAGACTTCAACGGCCGTCGTTTCTTCGCTGAATCCGGCGCAGTACGGACAGGCAGTCACGTTCACCGCGACCGTCTCGAACACTTCCGGAACTGGAGTGACCCCAACCGGGTCTGTCCAGCTCGTTGTGGACGGCGCAAACTTCGGTTCGCCTGTCGCACTCGTAAACGGGACTGCGACCAGCGCGTCCACAACTCTAGGTGTGAGCGGATCGCCGCATTCCGTAACCGCGAACTACATAAACGCCGATGGGAACTTCGCGACCAGTTCCGGCTCGCTGGCAGGCGGGCAAACGGTCAATCCTGCTCCGCTTGCGGTCGTCGCGGATGCCCAAATAAAGTTTTATGGGCTATCGGATCCGCCGCTCACCTATAAGGCGACCGGTTTCCAGGCCGGCGATTCCACCGGTTCTGTTCTGACAGGTTCTTTGACGCGAGTTGCTGGAGAGAACGTCGGTAGCTATCCGATATCGCAAGGAAGTCTAGCGGCAAACGCCAATTACACTATCATTTTCACGGGCAGCAGTTTGACAATTAATCCCGCAACGCTTTACGTAGCCGCGAGTCCCGCAACGAAGATTTACGGGCAACCGGACCCGCCGCTCGGATATACCGCAACCGGTTTCAAGTTCAGCGACAACGCCGCCAGCGTGTTGAGCGGAATGCTCGCGCGCTCGCAGGGAGAAACTGTAGCGGGCAGCCCGTACTTAATCACTCAGGGTTCGCTTACCGCAAACGCCAACTACACCATCAGCTTCACCGGAAATATTCTTACCATCACCCCGGCCAGCACAACCACAACTGTGAGCTCCTCACTGAGTCCATCGAATTGGTATGACGTGGTCACTTTCACGGCAACTGTGACCAACGCCGTCCCGAACAGCAGTGGCGTACCTACAGGCGACGTGAGCTTCTACAGCGTCGCTTCGGCCGCTACGCCCTGTCCGGCGCCAGGCTCGCCCGCACTCGCGATCGCGTCGTTGTCCGCGACCTCGCCCTATACTGCCAGCTACAGCACCAACACGTTGCAGCCGGGCAACTACACGATTCTGGCCTGCTACAACACGGACAATACAGACATCAATTACAACGGAAATTTCCAGGGTAGCTCCAGCTCGACTGGCCAAACCGTACTGCCTGCACCGATTGCCACGCTGACACCATCCGTTCTGTCGTTCGGCAACCAAGCGGGAGGCACCTCCAGCGCTGCGCAAACCGTATGGCTCTGCAACGGGCAGGACCCCACGAATCCTAATTGCGCCACTGCAACGCCGTCTACGGATGCGTTAGTGATCAGTTCAACCAAACCAATTGGCTTCACGAATTCCAACACTAATCCTGTATATTTCACGCAAACCAACACTTGCCCTGCGACGCTCAATAAGAACGCAAGCTGCAGAATCGACGTGAAGTTCGCGCCCCTGGCGAACGCGTCGGGCATCGCCAGCGCTTTTCTTACGGTTACCGACAACAGCGGAAACGCTCCTCCGCCTGGAACCACGCAAAACACTGCGCTAACGGGCGCCGGGACCAGCTCTATCAACGGAGTGGGCTCTCTCTCCACTTTTGGCTTGTTTGCCACAGCGAATGGCTGCAGCAGCCTGACCATAAGCGGTAATGGCGTGGAGGATGGGTATAACGGTCCCGCGAACAGCGGAAACGTGGGCACGAACGGAAACGTCACGCTGAGCGGCAACCCCGTCATCAACGGCGCGGTTTACTCGCCTAACTCTGGAACCGGTAACTGCAGTAAGGGCGTTGTCACGGGGCTGGCCACCAGCGGCAAGGCCCAAGCAACCGGCGGACTCAAGACCTTGTCCGGGCCTTTGACCTATCCGGCGCCGCCCGTGGTGTCTCCGGCGCCGCCGACCACGAACCAAAACATCACCTCGTGCCCGTCCGGCATGAACGGCTGCACCAATAACGGGAGCAAGAACGTCAGCCTCGCTCCTGGCAGCTACGGGAACGTGAGCATTACCGGCGGAACGACTGCTAAGCTGAGCCCTGGTACCTATAATTTCAATACGCTGACCTTGTCCGGAAACAGCGTGCTGTCAGTGAATGCCGGTCCGGTCGTGATCAACATCGCGGGCGGCTCTCTCAACGCCAGCGCAAGCGCGCTGGATCTGAGCGGCGGCAGCATGGTCAACTCGACGGGAATCACCAGCAACGTGCTGGTCAACTATCCTGGCTCCAATCCGATCAAACTATCCGGCGGCACGCAAACATACACGATGATTTACGCGCCGAACGCCCCGGTCAATGTTACCGGCGGGTCCCATTTCTACGGTTCTATCGTCGGCAACACCATCAACTCCAGTGGCAACACGGCGATCCACGATGATGAAGGGTTGCCAGCTATTGCCGGCACCAACAACATCTGGTTCAGCAGCACCGGCTTCAATGTACAGGGGCTACCCGCGTCGGGCAGCGTCAAGCTCTACATCACCAACGCCTCCATAAGCTTCACGGCTGGCGGGAACAACTACATGGTTCCTGTTCCTAACGCCGTGATCACGTTCTCCTCTACCGTCACGTCGGCCAGCACGACGTGGGATACGGCCGCTAACCGCTGGTCCACGCTGGTTCCTATTTCCAGCGTCAACGGAAACGCCACAATCCACACCTTCTTCGATGGCGTGGCTTTCCCGGTGCCTGCCGGCGGATTCCCCGGTGGCATCCAGAACATGAACTGGCAGGCCGCGTTCACAACTAGCACGCCGACTATCAAATTCAACTGGCAATTTGAGGCGGCCGTTTACAACTCCAGCGCGTTTGGCAGCTACACAGGTGCCAACATCAGTCCGCTGGACAACACCGATCCCTCCGGAACTCCGGGGACCTACAAAAACAATCTAGTCCCCGGCAACAACTTGGGCGCTGGATACGTCGGGTTGCCACAAGGCACCGCTGCCGTCGTGCCAACCATCGCACCGATGAGCATTGCGCCCAGCAGCTATGATTTTGGGGCGGTGCCGAATGGCACCACAGCGACTCCAAGCGCGGGGACGTCGTTCGTCCTCACGAACAGCGACAGCATCCCGTACACGATCAACACCATCACGGTAACCGGTTCGGGAAGCTACTACACCGATTTCACATTGACCTCCGGCGCGAACCAATGTTTGGCGGGCTCAAGTCTTGCTCCGGGCGCCAGCTGCAACCTGTATCCCAGCTTCAAGCCAACGGCACCGGGCGGCACCAAGGAAACGGCCAAGATCGTCGTGGGCGACACCGCCCCCAACAGTCCACAAACCGTTTTCTTGAAAGGAACTAGCCAGTGATCGCGAGAGGCAATCAAACTGTGGCTTTTCGCATAACCGTGCTCGACGCAAATTAAGCCGCTCAATCGCGGCTACGACTTGAGCGGGGCTAGTTCAATCCGGCCGCACAGGGCCAACTAGCAGCCGCGCTTCCTGGACAGCAGGGAGCTTGTGACAGACGGGAACAGATAGTCCCACGGACATCTGACTCAACTGCGCCATTACTTTGAAAGATAGCCCGGGGCGACGCGGGCGAAATCGGCTATGGCGATTTCGGGCTCAGCGATGTCTGGGTGCCAGAGCTTTTCCCATTCGAAACAGAAATAGCCTTTGTAGTTCGTCTTCGCGAGAGCCTGCATTTGGCGGGCGACGGGGACGGTGCCTTTGCCGGTCAGGACGTATTGCGATTCGCCATTCACCTCTACGGAATCCTTGAGATGGGTGTGCCTGATAAAGGAGCCGAGTTCGCGGACGGTGACTTCGGGTTCTTCGTGGCCGCTGACGAAGGTGTGGTGAGCGTCCCAGAGCAGCGCGGCGTTGGGATGGTCGGCCTCAGTCAGGACTTGCTTGAGCAGCGGTGAGGTGACGAAGTCGCCGTGGGATTCGATGATGACGTTGACATTGTGAGGCTTGGCGTAGATGGCGAGCTCGCGCATGCCGGCCGCGACTCGGTGGATGCAATCCTCCCGGTCACCTTCGATTTTGTTGCCATAAATGCGGATATAAGGGGCGTCGAGCTTTTCGGCCAGGTCAATGAAGCGCTTGGCGTCGGCGATGCTTTTGGCGCGCTTGCCGGGATCTGTCAGGTGCATTTCAGAGGAGCTGCCGAGGTCGGAGATCTTGAGGCCGTGGGCGGTAATGGCTTTTTTGGTTGCGGCGATCTGGTCAGGAGCGAACTCCGGGCGGTTCGGGAGGTCAAGGTCGCCGAGGATACAGCGGATTTCGATGGCTCGGAAGCCGTTGGCGGCGGCGAAGTCGAGGATCTGCGCAAAAGGCCACTTAGGGCAGCCGAGGGTAGAGAAGGCGAGCTGGGGCTTTCCGGCGGCTGGCAGGAAGGCAGGTGCCAGTGCGGCCAGGGCCGAGGTAGCGAGGAATTCGCGACGAGTGGTGTTCATAGGGGCCTCTCGATAAGGGGAGGATTCTAGCACCGAGGGGGTAGCGGGGAGGAAACACCTGTACGGAGGGGTTATTGATGGGGGAAAAGGCCGGATGCTAATTTCGGCTATAGCGCCAAGACTATCGGCATCGGGCCGGTCCGCGCGGGAGAGTCCAGTGGTTAGCGGAAACATGAAGACAGCAAAGAGATCGCAGCGTGGCGAGGGAAAGCTGAAGGCGATCATTGTGACGGGGATTCTGATCCTGGGGATATTCGCGGGCGTTAAGGTCATTCCGCCGTACGCCGCCTATTATCAGTTGAACGACAAAGTGCAGGAGATTGCGCGTTTTGGCGTGGTGGAACACAGCACGGAGGACCAGCTTAAAGAAAAGGTATTCAAAACCATTGAAGACCTGGAAATTCCGGCGACCAAAGACAACATCAAAATCAGCGCAGGGACCTCCCGGGTGACGATTTTGGTGGACTACAAGGTGCCCGTGGACATTCTCTTTTATCACGTGGATTTGCATTTCACGCCCAGCAGCGAAAACAAGTCGATTACCTAAGCCTGTGCCGCCCTTTTCCGGGCTCGGCCTGCGCCGCACGTCCTCGATGGCCGCTTACGCCCTCGGGCTGACCTTTAGCGCGCCTAGGGCGCTAACCTTTCTTCCGCCGGCGCATCGAGAGCGAGCCATGATCGGTCGGCGGCCGGTTTGTAAGCAAAGAAGCCGCGTCAAAGCGCATCTAAGCTATTGAGAAACCGAGGAAGAACTGTAGCTTTGCGGCGCGGCTGCAGTAAGAGACACTAGTTCTGTGGGCGTGCGTGCAAGCGCTTAGCCCGCCTTTCAGCCCGTTGGAGAAACCTTGCGAATCCGCATAGCAAAGGGATTCTGGACGTCGAAGTACGGCCTGACCCTGCTGGGTGTGGTGTTTGGTTGTGTCGTTATTGCGGCGAGCATTTTCGGCTACTGCTACGTGAAGTACGGGCGAATGATTGACGCCCGGCTATCCGGCAACATTCTTCAGAACACAACACAGATTTTTTCGGCTCCCGAGGAGATTTCACCGGGGCAGGCCTGGGGTCCGGATGACCTGACGACCTACCTGCAGCGGGTGGGATACCGGCCCGAGGCCGACGAGGCCGCGCTCGGGCAGTACACGGCAAACGGGAACGTGGTGGACATCAGGCCGTCGAAGCTGTCGTACTTTGCCGGCACCAATGCGCTCGCAGTGCAGTTCAGCGGGAAGTCGATTCGGGCGATTCGGCCGTTGGGCGGCGGCTCGGAAATGGGCGTCGCGGAGATCGAGCCGGAACTGATTACCAACCTCTTTGACAGCGCCAGAGAAAAGCGGCGCCCGGTGCGTTACGACGATCTGCCGCCGAC
>Ga0157378_10003710_pt1 | contig 13533 bp, 15 predicted proteins | sample M65metaG_FD_115309 | JGI IMG/M metagenome (GOLD analysis project Ga0157378, IMG submission 115309) | Miscanthus rhizosphere microbial communities from Kellogg Biological Station, Michigan, USA - M6-5 metaG | ecosystem: Host-associated > Plants > Roots > Rhizosphere > Soil | place: USA: Michigan...
AAGGACATCGGTGAAGCCGCCGGCGCCAAATACGAGACGATCCGCGCCCAGGCAACGACCAAGGCCGAGGAATACAAGGGCCGCGCACAGGAAGTCCTGAGCGGCGCCTCCAGCAAGGCGCAAAATGTCCAGAGCGACACCGAACAATACATCCGCGACAATCCGCTCCAGGCCGTCGGCATCGCCGCCGCCGTCGGGTTCGTGATTGGTCTGATCATGCGGCGCTAAGCCGCCCGACCCGCGGCCTTCTCCGTCCGGATGTCCGAACCGACCTCACCCGGGCCGTCGAGCCTGCCCACGCACGGCATTTCCGCCGAGGCGTTGCGGCTCTTCGGCTCGTTCACGCGGCACGTTCAAGCCCTCGTCGCGCTGGCGGGCCTCGAAGGCCGCGAGGCCGCGGGAACGTATCTGCGGGGCGCCATCGCCCTCGGGGTCGCCCTGTTTTTTGCCGCCTTCGGCTACGTCTTCCTGCTGCTCACGGTCGCGTTTGCCCTCGACCATTTCGCGCACATCGACTGGGTGTGGATTGCCCTCGGCATCGGCGTCCTTCACGTGATCGGCGCCATCATTGCCGCCGTCCTCGCGAAGAAAAATTTCACCGCGCCCGTGTTCCGCGGCACAGCCGAGGAAATCCGCCGCGACGTCGCCGCCCTCCGCCCGACCGAAGGCAAATCCACTCCGCTCTCGCCATGACCTCCGACGACCTCCGCCGCGAAATCGACGCCAGTCGCCGCGCCATGCAGCAGGATTACGCCGCGCTGCGCGCCGAGCTGGACTTCGCCACCAAGACGAAACGGGCGGTCGTCGCGAACCCTCTTCCGTGGCTCGGCGGCGCCGCATTCCTCGGCTACATCCTCTCCGGCCGCAAAAAGGTGAAGCCGCCCAAGCGTCGCCGCGGCGAGCCCGAAATCGCCGAACCCGCCCGCAAGCTCACCATCCTCGGCGTCCTCGTTGCCGCCGCCCGCCTGCTCTTTCCGCTCGCCCGTCCGGCACTGACGGCGTTCGCGGTTCGCAAGCTCTCGGGATTCGCCAACCGCTTCCAGCCCTGACTCCGCCGCCGTCCCTCGGAGTGAAACGGAATTGCCACCGACTGAATTTCGGACGATTCCTGTAACGGCGGTTTTCGCCGATTCCGCCGCGCCGTTTCCATGCCTCGCACTTCTTCCGTTCCCGCCACGCCCGCTTCGTCCACCGTCGAACCCGATCACTCCCGCCGCAAAACGGTCGGCATCATTGGCGCCGGCCCGGCGGGATTGACGGCGGCCTACCTGCTCGCGAAAGCCGGCGCGGACGTCTGCGTCTTCGAGTCCGATCCCGAATACGTCGGCGGCATCTCCCGCACCGCCCGCTACAAGGGCTTTCACTTCGACATCGGCGGCCACCGCTTCTTCTCCAAGTCGCAGGAAGTCGAAAATTTTTGGGACGAAATCCTGCCCGACGACATGCTCGTCCGCCCGCGCTCGTCCCGCATCTACTACCGGCGAAAGTTTTTCTCCTACCCGCTGCGCCCGTTCGAGGCGTTGATGAACCTCGGCGTCTTCGAGTCCGCGCTCTGCGGCCTCTCCTACGTGAAAGCCCGCCTTTTCCCGGTGAAAAATCCGCGAAATTTCGAGCAGTGGGTCAGCAACCAATTCGGCAAACGCCTCTTCCGCATTTTCTTCAAGACCTACACCGAAAAGGTGTGGGGCATGCGCTGCGAGGACATCTCCGCCGACTGGGCCGCGCAACGCATCAAGGGCCTCTCGCTTGGCAAGGCCGTCCTGAGCGCCCTGTTGCCAAAACCGAAAAGCGCCGACCGCGGCGCCGTTGTCAAAACGCTCATCAACACCTTCCGCTATCCGCGCAAGGGCCCCGGCATGATGTGGGAGGCCTGCGCCGCCAAGGTTCAGGCCCTCGGTGGTCGCGTCGTGATGGATCAACGCGTCACCGCCTGCGCCCAGGTGCCCGGCACCGATCGCTGGACGCTTGGCACCGAGGATTCCACCGGTGCGCGCTCCGAGGCGACGTTCGATCACGTCCTTTCCACGACACCCATTCGCACCCTCGCCGGACTGCTCTCGCCTGCGCTCACCGCGCCGACGCTGGAAGCCGCGCGCTCGCTGAAATACCGCGACTTCCTCACCGTCGTCCTCATCCTCGAGTCGAAAGCCTCCTTCGACGACAACTGGATTTACATCCACGAGCCGGGCGTGAAGGTCGGCCGCATTCAGAATTTCCGTTCCTGGTCGCCGGAAATGGTGCCCGATCCGAACGTCTCCTGCCTCGGCCTGGAATATTTTTGCTTCGAGGGCGACGACCTCTGGAATTCCACCGACGAGGCGCTCATCGCCCTCGCCAAACGCGAAATGGAAATCCTCGGCCTCGCCCGCCCGCAGGAAATCGTCGATGGCTGCGTCGTCCGCCAACCGAAGGCCTATCCCGTTTACGACGACCAATACGCCGCGCACGTCGCGACGATTCGCGCCGAACTCGACGCCCGCTTCCCGACCCTCCACCTCGCCGGTCGCAATGGCCTGCACAAATACAACAATCAGGACCACTCGATGATGACCGCCATGCTCGGCGCGAAAAACATCCTCGCCGGCCGGCGCGAGTATGACGTGTGGGAGGTCAACGAGGACGCCGAATATCACGAAGGCGGCAGCTCCACGAGCGGCCTCCGCCAGACGCCCACGCGCGTCGCCGCCGAGTGACGACCGCGCGCCTCGTCCCGGTCGCTTTTTTCGCCGCCGCGCTCGTGGCGATGCTCGGATTCGCCCTCGGCGCGCCGCTCGATCACGACGAGCATCAATTCATCGCCTCCGCCGCGCTCCTCGCGCGGGAAGGCCTCCTGCCCTATCGCGATTTCGCGTATTTCCACACGCCGAATCTCGTCGGCATCTACGCGCTGCTCTTCCTGGCGACGGATCATCTCCTCCTCGCCGCGCGACTCTTTTCCACGCTCTGCGCGTGGCTGATCGGCGTCGGACTTTTCACCATCGCCCTCCGCCGCACCGCCAGTGTCGCTCTCGCCCTCGGCATCGCCGCTCTCTTCCTCGTCAATCCCGTCGTCGGTTACACGTTCCCGAAAGCGTGGAATCACCTCCTGCCCGCGCTGCTCCTTCTGCTCGCCTTCGCGAGCCAGTGTCGCGGCGCGCGCGTCGAAAAAGTCGGCTGGTTCTTCGTCAGCGGTTTCCTCATCGCGGCCACCGCCGGCACTCGCATTTCCTTCGCCCCGCTGGCGCTCCCGTTCCTCGTGATGGCGTGGTTCACCCCCCGCCGCCATACCGCCGTCGCCGCGTGCATCGGTGGCATGTTCGTCGCGTCAATTCCCACCTTCCTTCTCTTCGCCGCCGCGCCGGCTCAGTTCCTTTTCGACAACCTCGCCTACAACAGCCGCGTGAACGCGCTCTATCGACTCGCCTCCGGAGACGAACGATCTGCGCTCGTCTCGAAGGCTGTTTTTCTTGGCAAGGTGCTCGCCAATCCCGGCAACCTCGCGCTGCTCGCAGTCGGCATTTTCGCGCTGTTCCAACAACGGCATCGCTGGCGCTCCGATTACCCGACCGCCCTGCTCTTTGCGACCCTGCCCTTCGTGCTGCTGGGCGTGCTCGCGCCGACTCCCTCGTATTCGCAATACTATTCCGCCCTCGCCCTCGCGGCGTCCCTCGCCGCCGCCATCGGCCTGCCCTCCCGCGCGCTCTGGCCACTGGCCGCCGCCGTGGCCGTCAGCCTCGTGGCGTCCGTCGTTCAGAATTTTGAAACCATCACGCGTCTGGCGAAAGGCGAGTGGACGCCGGTGCAACTTCACGCCGATGGCCAGGCCCTCCGCAAGCGGGTCGGCCCCGGCCCGGTGCTCACCCTCGCTCCGATCGTGCCGCTCGAGGGAGGGCTCTCCATCTACGCTCCGTTTGCCACCGGCTCGTTCGCATGGCGCACCGCGTCCCAAATTCCGACCGCCGAACGACAACTCCACGGCTTCGTCGCCGCAGAGGATCTGCCCGGCTTCCTCGCCGACCGGCCGCCGGCCGCGATTCTCCTCGGCTATGAACGGAAGCAGGAACGGGCTCAGCTTACCTACGCGCGGGACCACGGCTATCGTCGCGTCGAGCTTCCGCAAAAAATCAGCCTGTGGCTTCCCCCGAACGGCAGTGGCCATCCGTGACTGGCCCACGTCGCGGATCGCACTTGGCTTGACGGCAAATTCCACCCAAAGTATCAGCGCTTTTGAACCATGCTCGTCGCGACCCTCCCCCGCCCGAACTCCTCCACTGGGAATTCCCGCTTCGATTGAGAAATCGGTTGTCGCCACGAAGAACACTGCTTTTATTTCCCTCCTCCTGTGAGTGATTCCTCCCATCCGCTGCTCGAACACGTCGATTTGTATTTAAATGTCGGAAAGGAACATGACGCCTCCGACATCCATCTCAGCGTCAATTCCCCTCCCATGTGGCGCCGCTACGGCGTGTTGCAACCCATTTGGGACGATGCCCCACTGCTCACCCCGGCGGATACCGAGAGACTCGCGATGGGCTTCCTCACCCCCGCGCAAAAACATCACCTCTCCGACATCGGCGACGTCGATTTTGCCTATCAAAACAGCTTCGGCCGCTTCCGCGCCAGCGTTGTGCGGCAGCGCCTCGGCATCGACCTCTGCTTCCGCATCATTTCCACGAACCTCCGTTCGATGGACGAACTCGGCCTCCCGCACGCCGTCAAACTGCTCACGCAATACCAAAACGGCCTCGTGCTCGTCACCGGCGCGGTGGGCAGCGGCAAGTCCACCACCCTGGCCGCGCTCGTGAACGAGATCAATGAGTCCCGCCACGATCACATCATCACGCTCGAGGATCCCGTCGAATACATCATCCCGTCGCGCAGCTGCCACGTCACCCAGCGCGAGGTCCACACCCACACGAAATCCTTCGGCGCGGCCCTGCGCGGCGCCCTGCGCGAAGATCCCGACGTCATCATGGTCGGTGAAATGCGCGACCTCGAGACGATCTCCCTCGCCATCACCGCGTCGGAAACCGGCCACCTCGTGCTCGGCACTCTGCACACCGCCAATGCCGCCCGCACCCTCGACCGCGTGCTCGACGTCTTCCCCACCGACCAGCGCGACCAAATTCGCATCATGGTCAGCGAATCCCTCCGCGGCATCGTCTCGCAGCAGCTCGTTCCCCGCGCCGACGGCCGGGGCCGCGCCCTCGCCCTTGAGGTGATGGTCAACACGCCCGCCGTCGCCAACCTCATTCGCGAAGCCCGCACGTTCATGCTCCCCGGCGTCATCCAGACCGGCAAACGCCTCGGCATGAAACTCATGGACGACTCCCTCATCGAACTCTTCGAGGCCGGCATCATCACCGCCGAGGAAGCCCTCGCCCGCTCCGAACAAAAAACGACCATGCGCGGCATCGTCGGCCTCTGAGAAACTCCCTCTCAACTCAAAACTCCCAACCCTCAACTTCCCCCGTGGCCTACATCGACCAATTCTTCCAGGTGCTCATCGACGCGGGCGCCTCGGATCTCCATCTCGCCGAGGGCCAGCCGCCCAAAATCCGCCGGCACGGCGAGGTCATCCCCATTCGCGAGGAAATCCTCGAGCGCGACGAGGCCACCCACATGCTCAGCGAGATTTGCACGCCGCAGCGCTGGGAATCCTTCGAGCAAAGCGGTGATCTCGACTTCGCCTACGAGATGAACGAGGAGGCCCGCTTCCGCTGCAACTACCTCAAGCAGACGATGGGCTACGGCGCCGTGTTTCGCCTCATTCCGACGAAGATCGCCACCCTCGAGCAGCTCGGCGTGCCCGAGGTCATCAAGGAATTCGGCAAAATGCGCGCCGGTCTCGTGCTCGTCACCGGCCCCACCGGCTCCGGCAAATCCACGACGCTCGCAGCGCTCATGGACTTCATCAACATCAACTACTCGCGCCACATCGTCACCGTCGAGGAGCCGATCGAGTTCGTGCATCGCAACAAGCAGAGTATCATCACCCAGCGCGAAGTGCCCGAGCACGCGAAGTCCTTTCCCACCGGCCTGAAGGCCGCGCTGCGTGAGGATGCCGATATCGTGCTCGTCGGCGAAATGCGCGATCTGGAAACGATTTCGCTCGCCCTCACCGCCGCCGAGACCGGCATGCTCGTCTTCGGCACCCTGCACACGAACAACGCCCGCAAGACCGTCGATCGTATGATCGACGTCTTCCCTTCCGACCAACAGGCCCAGGTCCGCACCATGCTCGCCGCCTCGCTGCGCGGCGTCATCGCGCAGCTCCTCATGAAAAAGGCCGATGGCACCGGCCGCGTCGCCGTCAACGAGATCCTCGTCGTCAACAGCGCCGCCTCCGCCATCATCCGCGAAGGCGCCACCCAGAAGCTGCAGGACGTCATCGTCGGCGGCCGCGCCGAAGGCATGCAATTCATGGACGACGCAATCTGGGCCCAGCTCCAGCAAGGCATCGTCAGTCCACACGAGGCCTACATGAAGGCCATCGACAAGGGTCGCTTCAAAAATTTCCTGCCGCCCGAGGAAGCCGAACTCGCCAACTCCGCCGGCGCCAGCGAAAGCGAAACTCCCCCCGCCAAAAAGCCCGGCATCACGCTTCCTCCCCAACGCGGCCAACGCCCGCCGGGAGCATGAGTTGAAGTTGAAGCGGCCCCTCTTTAACTCTTCAACTCATCCCCACCCCCGCTGATGCCCCGCATCCTCGTCATCGACATCAGCAACTCGTTCACGAAATTCGCCGTCGCCCATCGCGGCCGACTCGGCAAACCGCATCGCATCCCCACGCCGGAACTCACCGCCGCCCGCTTCGCCACCGAAACCGACGCTCTCCGTTTCGACTGCGCTGTGCTGAGTTCCGTCGTCCCGCGCCGCAGCGCTGCCGTGCGCCGCAGCCTGCGCGTGCCGCTGCATGAGATCGGCCCCGATTCCCCGCTCGGCATCGGTATCGATTATCCGGAGCCCGCAAAAATCGGCGCCGACCGCCTCGCCAACGCCGTCGCCTGCGCGGCGCTGCATGGCACACCCGCCATCGTGGTCGATTTCGGCACCGCCGTGACGTTCGACGTGATCTCGAAATCCGGCCAATACCTCGGCGGCGTCATTGCGCCCGGCCTGAGCGCCATGACGGAATATCTGCATTCCCGCACGGCCCTGCTGCCACGCATCGAACTCTCGGAGCCAGCGCGCGCCGTCGGCAAATCCACCGCCGAGGCCATGCTCGCCGGGGCCGTCTTCGGCTACCGCGGCCTCATCGCTGAAATCGTTCGTCGCGTGAGCGCCGAGGCATTTCCCCGTTCGCGTCCGAAAATCGTCGCCACCGGTGGCGACGCGACCGTCATCGCCCGCGAGGTCCCGCTCTTTACCGCCGTCGATCCGCTCCTCACACTGCAAGGCCTGCGGCTGATCGGTGAACGCGCTTTCGCGGAGTGATGAGCGATGCCCAGTCGTCGCAGCGCGACGACTCTACCTTTGGCCTCCCTTCGGGAGCCCTCAAAGGTTTTTAGAATTTAGGATAAGCCGCGAGCGCTTTAGTATTGCGGCGGCGGTGGGGGCGGACTCGTCGGCTGCGGCGGGCCCGATCTCGCCTGCTGGCGGTCGGACTGAAAATAAAAATACTGCACCGGCAGCGTGATGAGATCGAGCGGCAGCACCAGTGGCACCAGCGCGTAATATCCCGGCATCGGATCGTAGGGCCGGCCGTTCGGGTCCGTCGGCGGCGTCGTCCCCTCCGCGTGGGCGATCATGTCCAGCGACATGCACGAGGTCTGGAAAAGGCCGGCCGCCGCCGCGAGGCCGAGGGAGGCAATTCGGAGCGTTTTCATGCGTTCACGTATTCGCCCGCCCGGTTGCGAATTCAAGGGCGAAACTTCCGCGTTCGCGCGCTTGACACGTCTGCTCCGCCCGCTACTCTCTCCCCTCCGATCCATTTTCCAAGGAGCGCATCATGGCCCACACCGAAGTCATCCTCACCACCAATCTCCCGCCCCTCGGCGCCGAAGCGGACATCGTCCGCGTCCGCCGCGGCTATGCGCGCAATTTCCTCGTTCCGCAGGGCAAGGCCCTCGAAGTCTCGAAGGGTGCGCTGCGTTCGCTGAATCACCTCAAGCAAAAGCGCGCCGAGCGCGAAGCCCGCGAAGTCACCGCCGCCGAAGAGCTCGCCTCCCGCATCAACAAGCTCAAGCTTACCCTCGAGCTCGAGACCGGCTCCCAGGGCAAGGCCTTCGGGTCCATCACCGCGAAGGACCTCACGGAAAAGATCGAGGCCGAGCTCAAGGACGTCACCCTTCCGAAGCACGCCGTCCAGCTCGACAAGGGCATCAAGGAAAGCGGCGACCACGAGATTTCCGTGCGCCTGCACCCCGACGTCACCGCGAAGCTCAAGGTCAAAATCGCCGCCGCCCATTCCGAAGAGGAAGAAGCCGCCGAAGACGACAAGAAGCGCTCCGACCGGGACTAACGCTCCATGCCTCCCGATTCTCAGGCTGGTCTGCCAGAGAATCCCCCGCAATTCGGCGGGGATCGAAAATCCGAAAAACGCGACCGCAAAGGGGATTATCCCCAAAAGCGGCCGAGTTATTTACCGGATATTCACAGAACCCTGCCGCAGAGCCTCGACGCGGAAAAGGGCGTTCTCTGTTCCGCCCTGCTTTCGCCCGGCAACGTCCTCGGTGAATGCATCGAGCGCCTGAGCGAAGTCCACTTCTACCAGCCGGCCCACCAGATCATCTATCGCGAGATGATCGCGCTGCAAAACGCAGCCAAGCCCGTCGATTTCATCACCCTCACGCAGGTCCTCAAGGACAAGGGCGAACTCGACAAGGCCGGCGGTGCGGCGGCGATCTCCGAGTTATTCACGTTCGTCCCGACCGCGAGCAACGCCGACTATTACATCGAGATCGTCCGCGAAAAATTTCTCCTTCGGCAGCTCATTCAGACCTGCACGGAATTCGCTGGCCGCGCCTACGACGAGCAGGGCGAAGTGAAGACGCTGCTCGACGAGGCGGAATCCAAGGTCATGCAAATCGGCGAGGAGCGCTTCAAGGGCGTCTTCGCCGACATGCGCACCGAGGTGATGAACGCCATCGCGAGCATCGAAAAACTCTACAAGAACCGCGGCGGTCTCTCCGGCCTCGCCAGCGGCTTCAAGAAGCTCGACGAAATGACGAGCGGCCTGCACGGCTCGGAAATGTTCGTCGTCGCCGCGCGTCCCTCGATGGGCAAAACCGCCTTCGCGATGAACATCGCGGAGCACGTCGCCGTGAACCTCGCGAAATCCGTCGGCGTCTTCAGCCTGGAAATGAGCGCGAACCAGCTCGTCCAACGTTTACTCTGCTCCCACGCGCGGGTGAACCTCGCCCACGTGCGCGACGGCTTCCTCTCGCAGCAGGACGTCTCGAAGATCACGAAAAGCGCCGCGATTCTCTCCAAGAGTCAGATCTACATCGACGACACGGCAGGCATCAGCATTCTCGAGTTGCGCGCGAAGGCCCGCCGCATGCGCGACCGCCACAACATCGAGCTCATCATCATCGATTACCTCCAGCTCCTGCGCTCGACCACGAAACGCGGCCAGGACAACCGCCAGATCGAAATCGCGGAAATTTCCAATGGCATCAAGGCCCTCGCCAAGGAACTCGACATCCCGATCATCGTGCTCGCCCAGCTCAATCGTAACCCCGACGCCCGCACCGGCAGCTCGAAGGGAAAGCCGAAAATGAGCGATCTCCGCGAATCCGGCTCCATCGAGCAGGACGCCGACGTCATCGGCCTGCTCGTCCGCTCGGAGGTTTACGAGGACGACGAGGAGGCCAAGAAGGAAATGGCCGGCGAGGCGGAACTCATCATCGCCAAGCAGCGTAACGGTCCCATCGGAGAAGTGCCGCTGACGTTCCTCAAGGAATACACGCGCTTCGAGGACCGCGCCGCGTCCCGCGAAGAGGCCGCCTAGAAATCGAAATGTTCCGCGAGCGCCTCGCGCACTCGCTCGACGGGCAGACCGACGACGTTCGAGAATGATCCCTCGACGCATTCGATAACGTCCCAGCCATTCTCCTGCGCCGCATAGGCGCCCGCCTTGTCCAGAGGGTCGATGGACGCGAGATAGTTGCGAATTTCCTCCGGCTCGAGCGTCCGAAAGCGCACCCGCGTCGTCTCGCTGAATTTCACGATCGCCGGTCGGCCCCATTCGACGAGGCAGACTCCCGTGATCACCTCGTGGGTGCGTCCCGCGAGGCGGTTGAGCATTTCCGCCGCATGAACGAGGTCCCGCGGCTTGCCAAAAATTTCGCCGTCCAGCACGACGATGGTGTCCGCGCCGAGCACGATCTCCGCCGGCCGCGCGAGCGCCACGGCCATCGCCTTCAACTCCGCATTTGCGACCGCCAGGCCCGCCGGCGCGCCGTCGAGTTCGGTCAACTCTTCAACGTCCGTCGGTTCGCAGAGGGCCGCAATTCCAGCCTCCGCGAGTAAATCCCTGCGCCGTGGCGAACGCGACGCCAGCACCAACGAACGACTCAAACGAGTTCGTCTTCGTTGGAAAAGCCCACGTCCTCGCGCAGCGAATCCAGCCGGCGCTGCATGCCACGACGGGACTCCACGCGATGGCTCACGCGATCGTAGATCCCGGCGACGAAGGGAATCACCGCCGCCACGCCCGCACCGATCAGGACGATCGCGGTGCGCTGGCGCGCCGTGGTCTCGAGCTTTTCCGCGATCAGCAAGCCGACGCCGAGGCCGACCGCCACCTGCGAAATTGCGCTGATGCCGGTCACCGGAAGATTTTCGCCAAACTTGGAAATCGGGAGAGTCGCCATACGTCTCGCAACTTAGGAGCCGGGTGTGTCATTTTCAATGGCAAATGAAACGCGCACTCGGCATCGATCCTGGAGACGTCCGCGTCGGCGTGGCCATCAGTGACGAATTGAAGTTCCTCGCCCACCCGCTGGAGACCATCGACATCCGGCGCACTCCCGCGATCGCCCGCATTTGCGAGCTCGTCGCCGCGCGCGACGTGGACGCCATCGTCGTCGGCCTGCCGCGCAACATGGACGGCTCCCGCGGACCCGCCGCCGAGAAGGCGACCAAGTTCACGGACGAACTCCGTGCCGCGCTGGCGGGAAAGGACGTTCAGATCATCAGCCTCGACGAGCGCCTGACGACCGTTTCGGCCCAGCGTTCCCTGCGCGAGGCCGGCCGCAAGGCGCACGAACAGAAAAACATCATCGATCAGGCGGCCGCGCAGGTGATCCTGCAAAGCTGGCTGGACGCGCAGGCCGGCGGCCTCTCGGCATTGTAGGTTTTGTCCGCCGCATGCGAGTGAAGCTCACCATCGCCTACGACGGCGCGCCCTTCGCCGGCTGGCAGAGCCAGGCGGGCGGCGGCACCGTGCAGGATTTCATCGAGACCGCGCTGGCGAAGATCGGCGGTCAAAAAATCACGCTTCACGGCGCGGGCCGCACCGATGCCGGAGTTCATGCGCTCGGCCAGATCGCTCATTTCGACCCGCCGGTGACTGCGCGGCTCGCCCCGACCGCCTGGTTGAGCGCGTTGAACGCCACGCTGCCGGCGAGCATTCGCATCCTCCGCGCCAGCCAAGTCGCGGACGATTTTCACGCCCGCTTCGACGCACGCGGAAAAATTTATCGCTACGAAATTTGCACGCGTGCGGTGCTGCCGCCGCATCGCTTTCGCCGCGCGTGGCATGTCCCGCAGGGCGTCGATGCCGACCGGCTGCGCGAGACGCTGCAAATTTTTGTCGGCACGCACGATTTCCGCGCCTTTGCCGCAAACCGGCGCACGCCGGTGACGGATCCCGTGCGGCGCATTTCGTCGATTCGCATCGTGCGCTCGGGGCATTCGCTCGCGCTGACGTTCGAGGGCGACGGCTTTCTTTACAAGATGGTGCGCATGCTCACGGGGGCCGGGGTGCGCGTCGCGCAGGGCAAGGAATCACCTGATCGCCTGCGCGCACTTCTGGCCGAGCCGACGTCCGCCCACTGGACCTTCGTCGCCCCGGCGGACGGACTGCACCTCGTGCGGGTGCTCTATTGATGGGTCGGCGCGGGCGTGGCCGCCGCGGTTTGCGGCAGACTCACCAGGACGGCGTGCGCCTGGAATTCCATTTTCACGCCTGCGAGCTGGGCGACGAAATCGAGCACGTTCGCCATTGGCACATTCGAGAGTTCCAATGAGATCATCTTGCTGGCGCCAAATTCGGACGGGAAGAGGCGCACGATATTGAGCGTCGCGCGGCCCTTGCTCTGCTCGGCGACGACCTTGGGCAGATAGTCGAGCACGGTCGCGAGGGACGTGTCGTGAAAATCGACCTTGGGCACGATGAGAGCCTCCATCTGCTTGCGGAGGCTGATGCTATCGGGCTTTGCCGCATCGATGTTGCGGATGTAAGCCGTTGCGCCCTGGTTGCCCGGCTCGGCCGCAAGGACCTCTTCGAACAATTTTCGCGCGGCCTCGACGTTGCCGCCGGCGTAGGCGCGCACGCCGCGAGCGTAGGTTTGTTGGACGGTCTCGGCGGAAAGGAAAGACGCACCGAGGAGGAAAACGACGAGGGGGAGCCACCGTTTCATGCGCGGAGCATACGCCCGTGCCGCGGAATTGCCAAGGGCCGCCGGTGCCGCTTGAACGCCCGCCGGATTTTGTTAGCCTGCGCGCGTGCGCAAGCTGATTCCCGCCGGCTCCTGGCCGGGCCTCCTCCTCCTTGCCGCCCTTCTTGCCCTGCTCCCGCGCGCGCATTCGGAACTCACCGACGCCCAGCGGCGCGCACTCTTCCTTGAGTCGCGCGAGGACATTCGGCCCGTGCCCCGCGCCTCCGCCACACCGCGTCCCCGTCCAACGCCGGCTGCACACTCCACACCCCGGCCGACTCCGCACGTCAAGCCGCGCCCCACTCCCGATGAGGAAGCGGAGCCTGAACGCACACCCAAGCCCCGCGCCAGGCCCACGCCGGAAGAGGAACCCCGCGAGCGCGAAGCAACCCCGGCGCCGACTCCCCGCAGCACACCGACACCAAGGCCCACACCAGCGCCCACGCCCGAACCGACAGCCAAGCCCACGCCGACACCCGAACCCAAAACTGCGGAAAAGCCGAAGGCCCCCATCGTCATCGAGAAATCCGGCGTCGCCGAGGACGAGGGCGAGGTTCCTCCGCCCAAAAAACGCGGCTGGTCGCTCTTCGGTGGCGGCCCCAAATACACCTATCTCACGCCCTCCGTGCGGGCCGCTATCGACAACGCCCGCGTGAAGCGCGGCCGTTGGAAATACATCGTCGTTCACAACAGCGGCACCCGCCAGGGGAACGCCAAGGCGTTCGACAGCTACCATCGCAACGTCCGCCACATGCCGAATGGCCTCGCCTACCATTTCGTGATCGGCAACGGCCATTCCTCCGGCAACGGCGAAATCGAAATCGGCGGTCGCTGGACCCGCCAGATCAACGGCGGCCACGTCGCCAGCGACTATCTCAACAACATCGCCCTCGGCATTTGCCTCGTCGGCGACTTCAACCGCGACATCCCCACGAAGGCGCAAACC
>Ga0157378_10003711_pt1 | contig 13533 bp, 25 predicted proteins | sample M65metaG_FD_115309 | JGI IMG/M metagenome (GOLD analysis project Ga0157378, IMG submission 115309) | Miscanthus rhizosphere microbial communities from Kellogg Biological Station, Michigan, USA - M6-5 metaG | ecosystem: Host-associated > Plants > Roots > Rhizosphere > Soil | place: USA: Michigan...
CAAAGTTTTCAAAGCAAAATTAGACTCAATCGGCTTATCGGTAGACGCTTTCATTGCAGCATCAGATGAGAAAAAAAAGGAGACTACCAACGACTTGTACGAAGAATTCAAAAAGAAGTTTCCAGACGCATACGGGATAGAGACCGAACCCGTACCACCGACTCCAATATGCGGAGGACATAGCCACTGGAACGGTACTGCCTGTGAATGTGATCCAGGCTATCATGACGTAAACGGGGAATGTGTACCAGACGAGGAGCAACCCCCAAACCCTCCAGAACCAAATCCCGAGGGCTTACTATATGATAGTAACCGTATGGGACACTGGGACGATGGAAACGCTCGAGTTGTTCCGAAGGGAGGTCATGATGGTAGTGTTGCCCCTGATGGCAAAGGGCTCTATACTGCTGCAAGCGGTAGTCCTCAATTCCGAATAGATGGAAAGGGAGTTGGCAGGCTAGTAACTCAACCAGGCTTTGGCCGTATTTACATCAAGGCAAAAAATCGAAACTCAAGGCTAGAGATGGAGTTCAATATCGAGTCTTCAAGTGTGGACAACTTATCTCTTAAACTGAGATCAAGGCACCAAGAAGGAAATGCAGAAAGTTTCAGAGCGGGAGGCGAAGGGTGGGCAATATCAACAAAGGATTGGGATAGTAAACGCGAAAACTTCCATAATAATCACACACAGAACGGTAGTGGAAAACTATCAAAACAATTGCAAAATGGACAATGGTATAAACTCAAATTCACATGCAAAGATGAAAGTTCTAGTCAGATAAGATTGATAGGTGAAATAGACTATGGTGATGGTAACTTTGTTAAGGAAATGGATCTCGTAGATAAGAATCCACCGGCCTATTTCTTCGATGATAGTCTACTGAATAAGGACTCGTATTATTGGATACGTTTGAACGGATCGGGGAGTGTGGCGCTCAAGAACGTGAAGTTAGTCGCAGTCTAACTTCATAACAATTCTTGCAGATAAATCCCCCCATGCCATCTTTATACCAACCATAAGCCATAACACCATTTCTCCAATATCCTCTAGTTTTATTATTACCACAATCCGAGCATTTCCTGTCGCTCATGTCTTTTGTAAAATGATGAGACGTGTGTTTTGGTTGCGTCATTGGCTCAAGATTTTCTATCCTATTATCGGATCTATTTCGATTTTTATGATGAATCAAAATCCAAGATAATAGACAACATTTATGATATTCTTCATAAACTAATCGGTGTTCCTTAACATAGCCGTAACGGTCATGATAATGATGATCAGGTTTATAAACAACAACATAACCATCTTTTTCTACCATTCTTTGCATCCTAGGATGCGCCAATCGCCATTCTCTATACTTCTGAAATGCCTTCTCTGATGGTCGTCTTCCAATCTTCGTCTTGGTTAGACAAGGAATGCATCTAGTCGCCTTGTAATCAATCTTAGTTCCACAATCAATACAACGTTTGTTTAATGTTCTACCGTCCTTATAATTACCAGGTATCTGTCCCTTCTTAAATTCAGTTGCACGATTATAATGTTGGCCTTTTACAAACCTACCTTTTATATCTCTCTTTGATGAATCTTCCAATTGCTCTCAACAAGCATAGGAGTGTCATAGTTCCATAAAAGGCTATGTCGCTCCTATCGTTAATGCCAGTATCAGTAAATACATCACAAGAATTCAATGATCAAGTTCTAAGAATAAACGTTAATGAGGAATCAATATCAAAACTAGACGCACGTCTAAAGAAACTAGAAGACGCTGCTATTCCTTCACCTACTCCAACCCCGACAGGGAAAACCGTTCTCTATGCTCCTATGTTTATGTGGGTTGGTCCAGAATGGGATAAACTCACAGCCCTCAAACAGAAATATCCTAATCAAGAAATCGTAGCATGCTTTAATCCAAGCAACGGCGACTTTAGCAGTAGAGATACCAATCTAGGTAACGGACTTGCTAAATGGAAAGCAGCAGGAATTAAGATTATTGGCTATGTATATACCAAATACGGCGCAAGACCTGCGGCCGACTGTAAGAAAGCGATAGACAACTACAAAACCTTTTACCCAGAGATTACCCATGGTATCTTTTTCGACGAAATGAAGAACAGTCCAGGCTCAGAAAACTACTATAGCGACCTAACCGCTTACGTCCATTCGAAAGGCTTACCGTTTACTATGGGTAACCCAGGAACAAGTACAATATCTTCCTATTTCCCTACGGTAGACTGTATCCTGATTTACGAAAGCGCAGGACTTCCTAGCGTATCAACAGTCCAACAGCGAACACAGGGCCAGCCAAAAGAAAAATGTGGAATCATACCTCATACAGTCCCAACCTTCAACGCTCAATTCGTAAAAGACGTTAAGCAGTACGTAGGCTATATCTATATTACAAACGACGGAGCAGACGGCAATCCTTGGAACTCACTTTCGAACTACGCCGAGCAAACGATACAAGCCCTTCAATGAGAGAGATCCACCTGCTATTTTTTGAACTCTACCAGGCTTATCACCTCTACAAGGAAAGGATGAAAGAAATATGGGAGGAGTGGTTTAGGCTTATGGGTAGCCCTTATCTCCCGTTATTAAGTGAGGCTTAATACTAATCCTATTGCTAGGGTTTTCAAAGTATTTCCTCCACTATTTCACCCTTATACCGCATCAAACAGTCATGAGTACAAAAAACCCTCCACAACTTGTTTGATTTATCCAAATCTACCAACGCTTTGCCACATTCCCAACAGCAGACTTGTTCTTTCATTTCCTATACCACTGACAACAGTTCTGACATTCGCCTTCTGAATACTTGTTTCCGCTTGACTTTCCGCCGAAATACTTTGAATCGCTAGATCCACAGTATGGACAATTTCCGTCTTTCGAAATCTTCATACCTATACTATAACTATGGGTATATATTAACATTGTTATTATTGTTAAAAGTAATATTAATATATTAGTAGTATTAATAATATTGTTAATAATGAAAAACACGACATCAAGTGTATCATTCCCACCCGATCTATTAGCAAAACTAGATCAGGTTAGGGGAGACATTCCACGAAGCAAATTTATTCAAAGGCTAGTGGAACAGTCGTTAAAGAGCAAGAAAAAAACAGGAGAGGCTATCTAATGCAAGAGACAACCACCCCAGAAGTTGAACTCATCAGTACACGGGAACTCGAGAGATTAATACATTTTGTGAGTAAACTAGCAGAGAGGTACGAAAGTGAATGACTGGGTTCACAAACGAGGAATTAATGGAACTCTGGAACTCTAACACTGAGTTGGTAGCACTGGTTAAAAGTCTACAATCTCAAGTATCCGACCTAGAAGAACGGGTTCGGGTACTAGAACAGCCGCTTAACTTCGTTGGTAATGAGGAGGTAAAGGCTAGATGAGCGATGAGACAGTAGTTAAGCAATTCCCCTACGACCTAAAAGCCGAAGCCACTACCGCAGGCTATCGTATAAGCGGTCACGTCTATGGGGAGGATAAGGATCAGGTAGTCAAAGACCTAACCCGAATCGTTTCGATGGGAATAACCGAGTTTGAAAGGAAAGGACTACCGCTGGCAGTTAACTTTGTACCAAAGATAGAGGTAAAGAGCAAATGACTTTCAAGAAATGCAGAAATGAGGGCTGTGAGGTTCAGATAGAGGTACGAAACACAGCCGAAGGATGGAGGCCATTCGAGGAGAACGGGAATAAACATAACTGCCAGTATTCAGACTATGCTAAGAAGCAGCGAGGAAAGATGAAAGAAGAATGGGAGGAGATGCGAGACTTCAAGCCGAAAGAGGATAAAGACGACCATGGCAACGAAATGGTTCAAGGGTTTCCAATCCCGACGGTTAAAGAATACGTAGATCATACCTTAAAACCAGACTTTAATCTAAAAACACTGACAGACCCAACTCCTGAAGGCATCGACCTAAAGTATAACAATTTCGCAAAAGAACACAAAATAAGATACAGCCAATCCCATGTCTTAGGCTCACAGTATACTGTTTATGTCTGGTATGAGGACTCTGGAAAATGAGACAAGAGGAGAAAGGGTTTAATACAAACCCAGTCTTTACCCTTGTTGATATGAAGACAGGATACTGTACTCTATCGAGAGATAAAAGCATTCGGAATTTTTTGGAGGGTAAACAATGCCGATAACAAACCTAGCGATCCAACGGAAAAGATGGAAAGAACTTAGCAAAATTCTAGACCCGAAGGAAGTAATCAGTATACGACCTTATGACAAATTACAGCACACCCATTTCGTTATATGTACAAAAAAACTTGATTACGGAAGCCTAGAGAGATTACAAAACGCTGGATACTGGTTTACTAAAATAGAAACAGGAGTTAGTATGGTCTGGATCACTGTCTATAAATGGGAGATGGAAAAAATGAATAGTGCATCGAGGGAATTCCTAGCCAAGCAAGAACTCAAAACAAGGGAGTCATATAATTATGCAATAGTAGAGGAAGAAAACAAAGAATTACGATCCAACCTAAAACAAAGGTCGAATGAATTATGCGAAGAGCGTCAAAAAGTTCAACAACTATGCAAAAGAATAGTAAATCTATACGATGAACAGAAGGAAAAGAAAAGCGTGTTTGCTACCTTCTTTGAAGGATTGGAGGTAATGCTTGAAACATGACATACGACGCTAGTATAAAATGGGCAAAGAAAAGACTAACCCAAATAGAATCAGATAAGAAAGATGTCATAACACAACTAGCCGATAGACTAGAAGCGGATAAAATGGAGGCATCGCATATCTGCGCTTATATCTGTAAGAAACTTGCCTCCGAAGGTTTTGTTTCAGATAGGTACATTAGAGCAGTTTTAAAAGATACTAAATTTATCAGGAAGATTGCTAAAGGAAACAGTTCGGAAGTAGTTCCGGATTCTGAAACAGAAGAATCTTCTACCAATGAGAACGAAGGAGATCAGACTATACCACCAATGACTATAGGAACAGATGGAAATATTATTCCAAATAATACAGAAATCCCTTTAGATAAAACTGATAAGTTGGACTCATTAACTGATAAAAAAGACGAGTCAGAAAATCCTAAAGAGATAGAGATCCAATTCCTAAAAGATGAGAATTCATTCCTAAAAGAAAAAGTTAGCGAACTAGAAGACGCTCTGAAGAAAACTCAGCAGTTCACTCCAGCCACCGATTTAGAAGAAGTTGTAAAGACGGGCGAACAAAGGGATAAGGAAGCCCACGACTGGCTAAGGAACTCTGCTGATGGTATAGGAACTTTCTACTATGACGCTTACGGCATCGACTTATTCAAAAACAGGGAACTATCGCAACTAAAGAACAGCGGCGTAAAGACTTTCAAGAGGTTGTATTTTGAAGTATGACAATCTTAGAAACGAAATATCAATGCAATAGGTGCGGCGCGGTGATAAAGGAAAAGAAATTCGAACATCGTTGGTTGTCTCTGAGTGTCGATCTTTGTGACTTGTGTACTGATTCATTCAACCGGTGGATAAAAACAAAAGATAGACAGATGCCAAAGCGAGCGCGAGATGGTAGATTCGTACCAAAGAGGAGGGCTTGAAATGGGATTATATAACAGCCTGTTCGGTGTCAATCCAGCGGCTGGAATAGTTGTAAAGATTCTAAAAGCCGAGGGTTTGGAAGGCATTCCGAGATTTAGGGACGCTTATGTGAACGAAGATGAGAATTCAAAGGAACTGCAATTCGTAGTTTTCACAAGAACGGGAGGCGGTAATAGGGAAGAATATGAGGCTGAAAACGATGCGATGACTCAACATCCATTAGCAATTTCAAACGAAGACGATGACTTTGATTGTACCTATGCATACTTCAGATTCAAAGTCCCTGAGAAATACATTCCTTTAGCGGCAATGATTTATGAAAAGTCTGGAAAACAAGCGACATTATCTGATAGATTTGGAGAGAAATTAGAAGATATTAAGAAAATGAATACCGAGGACTTAAAGAAAACATTCCCTGAGATATTTGAAGTCCTTGAAAAGGTAACAGGAGATACGAAAGAATGAAAAACGTAAACCAGCGCAGGAAATACTCCAATATCAAACCCTTTAACGACTGTTGTGCTACGGCCGTCCATCAGGCAACAGATCGCTGGGTTGAGAGTCTAGGCGCTACTATCCGAACGGGTTCAGAAATAGATTTCGTAATTATCAACCCTTATCAAAAGATCGCAAAAAAGAATCGTAATATTTTAAGGAAGGTGACACGCTTACAACAGTCTTTACCTCAGAGCGCCGGACTAGGACTTTCTAATAGTGGTTAAAGAACTCTGCCAGTTTTCAAAGGTATGTCGTGGGTACAACAAGGAAGCATTTACCTGTCATGATACCGAAGCCAAGTGGTATTGTGGCTACTATAAACAGCATCTCTATTTCCAGATGATGGCAGGAATGGACAGGTTGTTAGAAGGTTGTGACTTCGCAGACATCAGCAAAGTTTGACAGAAGTTAAGGAAGGAGTACACCATCGAGAGGCTCGAAGGGTTGTACAATTCTATCTAGAAAGCAGAGGTGTAGAGGTGATAGTAGGCAGTAACTACTTTCAATTTAACCCCAAGTTCGTGAAGGAGAACAAACTGGAGAAGCGATTTCAAGGTCACTCTTATGATATCTTAACACATAACGAGATTATTGAAATAGACGACCTGTCCAGCCACCCGAACAAGTCCCACAGGATAGCCGACGGCATAGCAGAGAAATACATTCAAGAATACCATCCAGAATACAAGTTCTATAGACTCCTGAAGGAAGAAATAACAAACGAAAAAGGCCATATTCAACCAACAGCGAAAGACTATCTTAAGGAACACCTGTTTTGAGTCATACTTCCCTAGATAGGAAAAATCCTTAAAATTGTCCTTGAGTTGTACGGGATTATGTATTCATCCAGAGTTTAAAGAAAGGTTCAAAGTGTTAAGGCAGTTGTCGGGTAAGATAAAACATCAGTTGAGGAGGTTCTATCGTTACTGTTCTAGGTGTACGGTCTTCCTCAAAGGTTTAACAAGATGTGAATGCTGTGGTTTAAAACTTAGAAAGAAACTAGGTTATGATCGTAGGGCAAAGTATGAGGAAAAGAACAAAGAAAAACGTCGTAATCGTAACAACAAGAACAGAGAAAAATACCTAGCCTACCAACGGGCATACTATCATTCTCATAAAAAACAATGACTACCCTTCTACAAGAGTTCGAGGAATGGCTTAAAGGTTATGTCAACGGCGGCGCTTGTTGTGAGATTACTATTAGAGATGCTCAAAAGAAACTAGAAGAACTCAAAAAGAAATATGGAATATCAAAGCCATCAACGTAGTTGGGACTATTCCCACTTTAACTACTGTCTCCACTGTCGTATAAAATATGAAAAAGGAACCTTACGTTGTAAAGAATGCCATAACAAGATCCGCAGCAGACCACAGACCAAGATGGGACAAAGAGACCATAAACGTATCTAGTTGTCTCCAGTAGTTACAAATCAAGGGTTACGGTTTAGGTGTGATCTATGTCCAAAGCAGTTCAAAACCAAAGCCGAGGAACTACGGCATGAGATCAGGGTACATTATTGCAACCTTGCTTTTTGTCCTATCTGCTCGAAGAAATAATGCCAAACAAGAATTACAATAGAGGCCGAGCGCTAGAGTATCGGGTTATGAAACACTTTCGAGATCAAGGCTTTGAAGTATTCCGTTCTGCTGGTTCTCATTCAAAAGTTGACGTTATAGCAATAGAAAGACCCGAACGTTTTCGATTTCACAAAATTCTACTAATCCAATGTAAAACTGGAAAGGGATTAATGACTAAGAAAGAACTGGATGAGTTTAAAGAATACGGGAATGACCTAGGCTGTCAATCACTACTTGCCTATAGGATAGGACGGAAACTGATTATCGAATAATGCCACCAAACTATAACGACTTTCTATACTGCGCCCGTTGTGAGCAATTCGTTAGTAAAGACTCTAGGATAAGGATTGATATCAGAGGGAGACAGATATGCCAATGCGGTACCAACCTCCGACAGGGACCGAGGCGTACTGGTTCAAAGGACAAACTAAGGTCTTGAAGTGCGCAGGTTGCTCCCACCATCGCTTTTTTCACACAGACGAGTATGGTAAACCTGTCCCCTGTTATGAGGTTCAAGGTTGTGGTTGTAAGCAGTATTTACCTCGTGGCTCGTCCTGTCTTTTGACTCAATGAGTTATCGCGTGTTACCAGACAATGACAACCGGAATACTCAATCCCTTTGTAACAACGCTAACTGTCCAACAAAAACAATCTACTGGAATCCTCAAGTTGTTCACAGTCAAACTGGAAGAATGACACCGCTAAACGAGCCGTTCCTACCACAGCAGAAAGCGCCAGTCCTCCACAGGTGCATGCGTTCCAACCCTCCAACGAAATATATCAAAAAGTTCTACGGTGATCCTATCCTAGATAACTGTAACTATTACAAAGAGTTAGGCGACTTTCTCAAAAAAATACATTGGTCTCATAATACTTCGCTAAGAGTAACAGTTTGATAAACAAAATAATGTTAAAAGAGTGGATAAGAAACAACAGCGCAGAACTATTCGTCCTAGCAGTAGGAACAGCCATAAGTTTCGTTATCGGGTTGGCAATAACCGGAGACGTTAGTCAGGCGCTAGCAGGTAGTAGGAGAAAGTAAACCCTCTTCCTTTTTTTTATGAAAGCGATACCTATATCCGAAATTGACAATCAGATTGCAGACCTAAGAACAATAATGCAGAAAATGATTGATGAAATTAAAGCAAATCCAAATCAAGAGATAGAAGATTGGTCAATAAGTTATGTTGCAATGGTGGACATGCTAGAGGATTTGAAAAAGAAAGCAATACCAGCAATACCAGAGAAAAAGGTTGATGAGAAAATAAAGGAGTTGAAAGAAACACCTTGGAGGGATGACATAATAGCCTTCGCTTGTGTAAAGATGCTAGAGGACTTAAAGAATGAAAATTGAATGCAAGTCCTGCAGAAGGATAGTCGATTGTGTACGGCTTAATGATGGCTTCTGTCTTGCTTGTACTCAGGATGTCTAAAGAAACAATCTTTATCCTCCTCGGCCTCGCTTTTGTAGTCCTTATCTGGTCCTTGTATTCACATTCTGGATTGGTCTTTATGTGGTCTCTATACGGACTTTGTATTCTGGTTGGTTATTGTCTATTAGAAATCTTGGCAGAATTACATTTAAGATATTACCACGTTGAAAAATGAGTAAAGAAACGGTCTTCATTTTGATAGGTCTCGCTTTTGTAGTCTTTGCCTTCTGGTTTGCTATTGCCTACGGACAACAGAACGCTACCAACTCCACCAATGAAATGTTATTCGGGGATCGATGGTCATGCGGCTACATTAATAACATGACAACGCTAGAAGATATTAGGAGTTGTTATAGAGATTGACTTTGTTCCAAGAAATAAAAAACCAACTTAGTTGTGTTTTCAAAGGTCATATAGTAGATACAGAAGTTACAAAAGGAGAAATTACTCATACAATATGTCCTAGGTGTAAATACCCTTTAGTAGTATGGATAAAGGAGAACGGAAAGTATAACGAAATATGGTACAGAGAGGACTAAAGAATGAAAAAGCAATCTAAAACTAAACAGTACGGCATATACTCCGTTCTTGAAGAATGGCAACCTAACGGCCTTTGGGCTGGGTATAAAGTTGGCTGCGTTAGTTCCGAAGGAAAAAAGCAGGGAAAACTCTATCTCCAGAAAGACGGGAGACATCACTACCAAGAGAAGAAAGAAGAGGAGTTAGAGATATGATCGAAAAAGGCAAAGTCGTTTCACTACCAGAGGGGAAATGGGTTAAGAAACAACCACAGGAATTCACTGAAGGACCAAACCTGGTAGTCAAGAAGGTAGACGGTGATACAGTTCTTTGCGATGTTATCTTTTGGCCGTCAATAAAGAAGAAAGAGATATGATCCTTTTCCTCTGTTTTCTCTTTGTCCTCTCTGGTTGAAATTTCCACTGGAATTCGGTAATATAATATAGCAATGTATATAAGTATATATAGAATATAGATATACTTACAATGGTTAAGGAAATAAGCGAATTTGAAAACGCTAGACAATTAGTACATGTCAATCTTTCCCTGAAATTAATAACCCAAATAGACGATTACGTAGAAAACGACCCTTATGGTAGAGCCAACGATTCCAGAACCTCAGCAATGAAAGAACTCCTTACTATCGGATTATGGTTTGCTAAGAAGCGAGAAGAATTCGAGGCGATATTCAAAAACCCTGAACTGATGGAAGAACTACAATCCCAACTCAACGAAGGTGGATTAGTAGATTATGTCCAACGGATGAAGTGGCAAGAGTTCCAAGTTGTTTGGAGCATATTCAAGACAGAAGCAAAGTCGAGGAAAATGCAATGAGTTGGTTTAACTGGTATATCAAGAGCCAGCCTATAAAAATATGGGAACACGATCCAGTAACCAATCAAGATAGTGAAAAAATAATAGGTTATGATAGATATTTTGATAAAGCAGAGTTTGAATACTGGAAAGAGTGGGAAATTAAAGCAAGGGAGAATAGAGGTAAATTTGTTAAATTCTACGATGATATAACCAATGAGGAATTATCTGCGGCTGAAATAAAACGTTTAGAGAATACTATAGACGGCTCAGAAAACTATGTTTACATTCCGATACAAGACGAAGACCTTCAAGTAGAAATTAAACCGTTTGTCAAATCTAAACCCAGTAAGAGAAAATACAAACCTAGAATACCAATCTCAAAAGACTTACGGATGGCAGTTTACCAACTATTCGATAAAGCGTGTCGTGTATGTGGTAACAAGAACGCAAACCAAATTCATCATATAGACGGAGATGCATCAAATAATCATATCAGAAACTTAGAATTATTGTGCTATGATTGTCACCTTGCAACAGAAGGAAAAGTGTTGTTCAGTAGGAAAATAAACGAGGACTAAAGATGATAGAACAAGAACAAGAAATCCCAATAGAAGACCTAGATTCTGGAATAGAGGACGAAGACGACGAGGACATTATCGAGTTCGATTGTGATATAGATGAGTTTGAAGAATGAACGTCGAAATATCAAAAGAAACCTATGATAGGGTGATGGGATATAATCAGGGAGTTAACGGGCTCATAAGCAGTAACGTCTATGGCAGGATTAGAGATGAAACTTTCGAAGAGATACTTATCGGCTTTATGGACGCGATAGACAGTGAGTGGTAAATGAAATGAGAAAAACTAAACTTCCAACAACCCACGACCAGAAATGCCGCCAGTGTAAAGCCATAATCATAAAGTCCTATGACTATTTTTCAGGACTATACCGCTGGAAGTGTCAAGGTTGCGGAGTAGAACGGTATCAACCAGATGTACGATTCAAGGTCCAATTTCAAGGAGCCGATAGTATTGTGTGACCTTTTTTGTTATGGTATGAGGATAGCATCGAGTTTTATGCTTTACTATCCTACTGTTACCACTTTCAACGGTATTTACAAATACAAATGCGGCAACTGTGGACAGGAGAGATATGAAAGCGGAGCCAGGTTCTCGGTACAATTCAAAGGCGCAAACGACTTATGAGAGAAAAGAAATTCAACGACTATAAACACATTCTTGTTAAAATACGCTTACCCGTAGCAAACAACACCGACATGATAACAGAGGACGATATGAAGGTAGCCAAAGAACTCTTATTAAAAGAATGGCTACAACAACGAGAAGATATTGATCACTGGTTTGGACTGGTAGCAGTAGAAAGAAAACCTCTTCCTTCTAGCAAAACTTATCTGTCACTACCATAAAAGTTACAATGTGACTCAAGAACAGGTTCATAGACCTTTTTTGATAGTAAAAAGAGTAGTAGAGGACGACGGATCACTCTGGGGAGTTGTTGCTAAATCCAACAATGAAGAGAGTAGAATTAATATAAAAGATATGTTAGGTATGATACTAAACGGAGTAACATTTCTAGTAGACTATAAGGGAGCAGACAAACCCGCAATCCTTCAGGTTATCCACAAGAAGATTAAAGACGGGTTAGTGTTTTACTTCCGAACCGTCGGGGACGGAACCAAGAAAAACAACTTCAAAGCCCTACCAGCCATGAAATACATCAGTTCAAAGAGGATAAAGGTTCTAAAATGAACGCAGAATTAATACTCTATTGTGTACAATGTCCAGTTTGTAAATCTGTTATAAACGTAAATAACAAAGACGTGATAACATTGCATCATGACTGTTGGGTAAAGGTGTTAAAAGATATGGAGGCATTGAAAAAGAAATGAAACTCTTACCGGTCGTCCTAGTGTCCATCATAACGGTCATGCTGTTGGGCTCAAGTGTCCTTTATAATGGACACGACCTACAGGCTAAATCTAAGGACAGCAAGGCTAAAGATGCTATCATAAAAGCAATAGGCAAAAGCGTAGAAGGAAAATATTCTACGATAAAACTAATCCAACTCAGTAAATCAAACGTCTCTGGTTATGTAATCGCTTATAACACGACCAAAGCAACGCCAACACCACCGCCACCAGTACCACCAAACCCGCCGCCAACTCCAACAGGTCCAACAACCAAAGTATGCCTAGTCGGAGATTTAAAAGGTTCTACAGTTCCCTCAAAAATGAAAGACTGTAACCTAAAGATAGGACTAGGGGATCTCGGCTATGGCTCAGACCTTTCCTACTTCAAAGGCTTACACTTCGATAAATGTGTCGCAGGAAACCATGATACAAAAGAAGACGGGTCAAGTTCATTAGAGAGTGAAACTATTGCTTATTGTGGAGATCATTGGAGTCAGAAGATAGCCAACGGAACGACGTTATTGATTGGGATAAATACCAATGGAGATTCTACCTCCCAAAAGAATTTCGTCCAATCTGCTATATCACAGAACCCGAAAGTAAAAACGATAGTGATAATGAGTCACAAAGGAGGGCACGTTCCGCCGAATTCACACCACCCAGCAGAAGCCGCAAATCTCTACGCCCAACTAGAGTCAATTATACCTGCAAACGTTCACCTGTATGAAGTCTACGGCCACAATCATGTTTCTAGTAGCACACCTATCAAAAACTGGTACCAAGCAGGAGCAGGAGGAAAATCATTCTACGAGTGCGGAACTGACAGCGTTTGGACTTATTGCGATAACAAAACCCTCCAATATCTAGAACTTACAGTAGACAACAACAACGGGAATACAGCAGCCAAGTTCGTTAAATAATGCCTTGTAAAGGACAGTGTATCTCTCAAGCAGTAAAGAAACAAGCCTACTCAACAGGGGTAAGACGCTGTACAACATGCAGAGTTTACTATCCTGAAACCGTTACCCGCTGTCCTTGCTGTTCCCAAACCCTGAGAAAGAAGCCACAAAACAACAAATATCGCAGAAAGTATAATAACTAAAAGAAAGCAATATCATATCCGTAGTGCAGGAAACAGGGGATAGTAGACAGCAGACCGAAGAACAACTTAAGGAAC
>Ga0157378_10003712_pt1 | contig 13531 bp, 16 predicted proteins | sample M65metaG_FD_115309 | JGI IMG/M metagenome (GOLD analysis project Ga0157378, IMG submission 115309) | Miscanthus rhizosphere microbial communities from Kellogg Biological Station, Michigan, USA - M6-5 metaG | ecosystem: Host-associated > Plants > Roots > Rhizosphere > Soil | place: USA: Michigan...
TGCGTCAGCGGTCGAGCGCGGGGTAATGGCGGAAGATGCCCTGCTCATTGAACGCGATCCGTCGCGGCGACGCGAGGTACGCCGCGATTCGCGGCCGTGCCGCGACGCGGTCGTGCAGCGCGGCCACGCGCCGCTGCGAGCGCGCGTGCCGCGCCATCGCCTTCGGGAACGCGTATCGCAGCCCCGCCATCACCTGGAACAGCGACAGGTCGGCGTAGCTGACGCTGCGTCCCGCGAGATAGGTCGCGCCGCTGCGCGCCAGCAGGTCCTCGAAATAGCCGAGGAACTTCGGTATCCGCTCGTCGACGAAGCTCGCGGAGCGCCGCTTCGCCTCGCGCCGCTGGTCCTCGTAGTAGAGCGAGCCCGAGATCGGATGATGCGTGTCGTGCGCCTCGGCGACGAGATCGGCGAGCGTGAGCTGCAGCTGGTGCACCCACAGGCGCCCCGCTTCGCCCGGGGGCACGAGCCCGTGGCGCGGTCCGAGATACAGCAGGATGCTGGCGGTTTGCGCGATGACCCGGCGACCGGCCTTGAGGAACGGCGGCGCGAACGGCGGTCGCGCGACGCGCCGGCCGTTCATCAGCGCGATCATCGCGTTCTCGCCGCCCGGATGGCGCGCGACGTCGACGTACCGCGCCCCCGCCTCCTCGAGCGCCAGGCGGACGAATTCGCCGCGGCCCTGGATCTCCGGCCAGTAATACAGTTCATAGCGCATGACGGTGCTCCGCGAAGAGAAGCGAGCGTCGATGCTAGCGCGAATCGGCCGCGTCGTCGTTCGGCGTGGGAACGCGCACGACATAGACGCTGCAGCGCGCGTTCGCGGTGACGCCCGACGCCACCGATCGCCACCACGCGAGCCGCGCCTGCTCCGGCGACGGCGCACCGAGCACGATCAGGTCGACGTGGTTGGCATGCGCGAGGTCCAGCAGCGTGTCGACGGCGTTGCCCGACTCCACTGCGTGCAGCGAGCTCTGCGCCGCCGGATGGCGCAGCGGCTCGACCCAGCGCTTCAGCCGCGTGACGTGCTCGAGGTGCTTGCCCGACGCCGTGTCCTCCATCGCGTCGCCTTCGCCGAGCCGCGGCGCGCGGATCACCGACACGCAGATCAGGCGCGACTCGGGGTTCATCGCGATCACGTTGCGCGTGGCCGCCTGCAGCGCCGGATGCCGCGGATCGTCGGGGTGCTCGGTGTCGACGGCCACGAGAATCACCGGCGCTGCGCGCGCGGGCCGCGGCGTCTCCGGCGCGGTCGCCTCGCGCCAGTGCCGCCACCAGCGGCCGAAGTGACGCGTGAAGCCGGGACCGGCACTGCGCGTCGAGCGCTCGGTCAGCGACACGCTGTCCGGATGGTGCAGGTCGAAGGCGACGACCGACGCGCTCGGGTAGCGGCGCTCGGCCTTCGGATGGAGACAGCGGAGGATCACTTCCTGCAACCAGGGCGGGATGTCGGGGTTGAGCGCGCGCGGCGGCTCGGGCTCGCGCCACATCCGGTCGCGCATGCCGGCGATCGTCGCGGGCTCGCCGAACGGCGTCTCGCCGGTGGCGAGCTCGTAGAGCACGGCGCCCAGCGCGAAGATGTCGCTGCGCGGATCGTTGCGCCGCCCCGACAGCTGTTCCGGCGACACGTAGGCGGCCGAGCCCGCCGCGTAGCGCTGCTCCTCGGCGAGGAGGTCGGGCAGCCGCGCATGCTGCGAGAAGCCGAAGTCGAGGAACACGGCGCTGCCGTCGGCGCGCAGCATCACGTTCTCGGGCTTCACGTCGAGGTGCACGACGTCCTGCGCGTGGATCTCGACCAGCGCGTCGGCGATCGCGGCGCCGATGCGCGCGACTTCGTCCGGCGGCAGCGGTGCAGCCTGCGCCTTCGCGGCGAGGCTCTCGCCGTCGATGCGCTCCATCACGATGTAGGGCGAGCGCAGCAGATCGCCGGTCGCGACGACACGCGGCGCGGCGCGACCGCGCAGCATCGGCAGGATCATCTCCTCGACCTCGAAGCCGACGATCGAGATCGCCGGCTCGCCCGGACCGATCGCCGGCACCTTCATCAGCAGCGGAAAGCCCGGGTCGCGGTCCGCGGGCGCGGTCACGTGGAACAGGTAGCCGTTGCCGCCCTCGTGCATCCGCGGGCCGACGGTGAAGCCGTCGACGACGTCGCCGGGGCGATAGCGGCAGCGCAGCTCGCCGTCGGTCGCCCTGTCCATCGTCAGATGCCGAGCTCCACGCGGAACGCGAGCGACTCGGGCAGCCCGCTGCCGCGGATGCGCTCCGCCGCCGCGTGCGCGTCGTAGTCGACGCGGAAGAACGTGATCTCCTCGCGCTTGCCGTCGAACAGCGCGTACGCGGCGCGCGGATTGCGGTCGCGCGGCTGTCCCACCGACCCCGCGATCGCAAGCCAGCGGCGGTGCGAGCGCACGGGGATCGGCGCGCCCGACGTGGGCACGAATGCGCTCGCGCGGCCCGCACCGGTGGTGAAGTACAGCACCTGGTCGTGGACGTGCCCGCAGAACGTGTAGGGCGTTCCCGCCGCCTCGATGCAGCGCGCGGCGGTCGACGAGCCGTCGACGTAGTCCCAGCGCTCGGGCGCGGCGGCGGACGCGTGCACGAACGTCACCGGGTCTTCACGGACGATGAGCGGCAGCCCGGACAGGAAGCGCGTGTCCTCCGGCGTGAGCGTGCGCCGCGCCCAGTCGATCGCGGCGGTGGCGGCCTCGTTGAAATAGCCCTGGCTCTTTTGCACCGCCTCGTCGTGGTTGCCCTTGATCGCGACGGCGCCCCGCTCGACCTCGCGCGACACGATGCCGACGACTTCCCGCGCGTCGGCGCCGTAGCCGACGAGGTCGCCCAGGAACGCCAGGCGCTCCGCGCCGCGATCGCGCGCGTGCGCGATGCAGGCCTCCAGCGCGTGGACGTTGGCATGGACGTCGGCAAGAAGCGCAATGCGCACGGACCCCTCTCCTCCACGGTGGCGCGCGGCGGTCGGCCGTCGACGAGGCGTCGTCGCGGCGTCCGGCGTCATGCCCGTTCCACTATAGCGCGCGCTCCTGCGACGAACTTGACTTGCGGCAAGGAGGCGGAGATTCCGCGGCGCGGGCGTCAGCCGGTCTTGTCGAGCAGCCACGCGACGTCGCGCTGCGCGCGCGCCAGGTAGCCGGCGCCGAACAGGTTCAGGTGGTTGAGCACGTGGTAGAGGTTGTAGAGCGTGCGCCGCCGCGCATAGCCGTCCGCAAGCGGCCACGCGTCGCGGTAGGCCGCGTGGAATGCCGGCGCGAAGCCGCCGAAGAGCTCGGTCATCGCGAGATCCGCCTCGCGATCGCCTACGTACGCCGCGGGGTCGAAGATCACCGGCGTGCCGTCGCGCAACGCCGCCGCGTTGCCGGACCACAAGTCGCCGTGGAGCCGCGACGGCGCCGGGTCGTGGCCGCGCAGCATCTGCGGCACCCGCTCGAGGAGCCGCGCGCCTTCGCGCGCAAGCGCGCCGCCGTAGCCGTTGCGCGCCGCCAGCGCCAGCTGCGGGGCAAGCCGCGCGTCGCGGAAGAACGCCGGCCAGTCGTCGTGCCAGCCGTTGCGCTGCGGCGTACCGCCGATCCAGTTGTCGCGCGCCCCGCCGAAGCGCTCGCCGCGCGGGCCCTGCGGCGCCGGCGCGCGATGCAGCGCGGCGAGCGCGCAGCCGAGCGCCGCGTGATCGAGCGCGCCGTCGAGATCGAGCCAGTCGAGGATGAGGTAGGCGACGTCGCCCTCGCTGCCGGCCGCGGCGACCGCCGGCACGCGGATCGCGCCGGTCGCGGCCAGCAGGCGCAGGCCGTCCGCCTCCGCGTCGATCATCGTGCGCCAGCGTCCCTGCGCCGCCTTGATGAAGTAGCGCGCACCGTCTGCATCGAGCCGCCACGTCCGCGCCCACGCCGAGGCGCCGGCCGCGGTCCAGCGTGCGCGTTCCGGCGCGGCGCCCAGCGCGCGCGCCGCGTGGGACTGCCACCGCGGGCCGCCGGTCGTGGGCGATCCTACTTGCGCAGCGCGTCGATGCCGCGCGCGACGCCGTCGAGCGTCAGCGGAAACATCCGCGGGCCGAGCGCCTGCAGAACGAGCTGCGTGGAGCGCGTGTATTCCCAGCCGCGCGCCGGCTCCGGGTTCCACCAGATCACCTTGCGGAAGTGGCCGAAGATGCGGCCGAGCCACTTCAGCCCCGGCTCGATGTTGCGGTACTCGACGCTGCCGTCGACGGCGGTCAGCTCGTACGGACTCATGGCCGCGTCGCCGACGAACACCACGCGCCAGTCCGGCCCGTACGTCCGGATCAGTTCGAGGGTGGAGACGCGCTCGTTCCTGCGCCGCGCGTTGTCGCGCCACACGTGGTCGTACACGCAGTTGTGGAAGTAGAAGTGCTCGAGATGCCGGAACTCCGATTTCGCGGCGGAGAAGAGCTCCTCGCACACCTGGACGTGCGGATCCATCGAGCCGCCGACGTCGAGGAACAGCAGCACCTTGACGCGATTGCGGCGCTCCGGCTGCAGCTTGAGATCGAGCCAGCCGGCGTTGCGCGCCGTGCCCTCGATCGTGCCGTCGAGGTCGAGCTCCTCGGGCACGCCCTCGCGCGCGAAGCGCCGCAGCTTGCGCAGCGCGACCTTCAGGTTGCGCGTGTTGAGCTCGACGTCGCCGTCGAGATTGCGGAAGCTGCGCGCGTCCCACACCTTCACGGCGCTGCGCGCGCCGCCGCCGTCCTGGCCGACGCGGATCCCTTCGGGGTTGTAGCCGTACGCGCCGAACGGGCTCGTGCCGCCGGTGCCGATCCACTTCTTGCCGCCCTGGTGCCGCGCCTTCTGCTCCTCCATCCGCTTCTTGAACGTCTCGAGCAGCTTGTCGAGCCCGCCGAGCGCCTCGACGCGCCTGCGATCCTCGTCGGACAGGTGGCGCAGGAACTCCTTCTTCAGCCATTCCTCGGGGATGTCGGCGCGGATGTCGAAGAGGCCGTCGACGCCCTTGAAGTACGCGCCGAACGCAAGGTCGAAGCGGTCGAAATGCTGCTCGTCCTTGACGAGGCAGATGCGCGCGAGCGTATAGAAGTCGTCGAGCGACAGCGACACGACGCGCTTCTCGAGCGCTTCGACGAGCGTCAGGTACTCGCGTGTGCTGACCGGCAGCTTGAACGCCTTCAGATGGAGGAAGAAGTCGACGAGCATCGAGGCCACGGGCTCCGTGCGGTCCTCGCATGATAGCCTGAGGCGATGGCCTCGAACCCGCTCGTCGTCTGCGTCGGCCACGCGGCGCTCGACCTCATCTACCGCGTCGACGCGCTGCCCGCGCGGCCGACGAAGGTGCCCGCGCAGAGCCTCACGATGTCCGGCGGCGGCATGGCCGCCAACGCCGCGTGCGCGATCGTGCGCCTCGGCGGGCGTGCGCGCCAGGTCGGATCGATCGGCGACGATCTCTTCGGCGGCCTCGTCATCGACGAGCTGCGTCGCTACGGCGTCGACGTCGCGCACCTCCGCCGCGCCGCCGGCGCGTCGACGTCGGTGTCGAGCATCGTGGTCGAGGCTTCCGGCGAGCGCCTGATCGTCAATCATCGCGGGTCGGCGCTCGATGCGACGCCGCCCGACGTGACGCCGGCGCTCGCGGGCGCGCACGCGCTGCTGTGCGACCCGCGCTGGCCGGCGGCTTCGCGCGCCGCGTTCGCCGCCGCGCGCGCCGCCGGCATTCCGTCGGTGCTCGACGCCGACGTCGCCGATCCGGCGATCCTCGGCGCGCTCGTCCCGCTCGCCGGCCACGTCGTGTTCTCCGAGCCCGGGTTCGCGCGCTGGGCGGGGCACGCCGCCGACGCGGCGGCGGCGCCGGCGCGACTCGCGGAGCTGGTGGACGGCGGCTGCGCGCTGGCGGCCGTCACGCTCGGCGAGCGCGGCGTCGTGTACGCGACGGCGCGCGGCGTGACGCAGATGCCGGCGTTTGCCGTCGACGCCGTCGAGACGCTCGGCGCCGGCGACGTCTTCCACGGCGCGTACGCGCTCGCGCTGGCCGAACGCGCGAGCCTCGACGACGCGCTGCGTTTCGCGTCGGCGGCCGCGGCGCAGAAGTGTCGCCGCGCCGGCGGCCGAGCGGCGCTGCCCGATCGCGCCGCCGTCGAGGCGTGCCTCGCGGGCACGCCATAGCGCGGCGACGCGTCCGCCCGCGCCCCGGCGCCCGTGTCGTGCCGCTTCGAACGAGCCGGGCTCAGTCGTCGCCGTCGGGGTCGCTGCGCATCATCCACCACGACGCCAGCCCCGCCGCGGCGCCCACGCCGCCCAGGAACAGCCAGAACCACGCGAATCCGCGGCCGTCGGCCTGTGCCTGCGGGTCCATCGACGCGTCGATCGACGAGAAGCCGCTCCACGCCACGTAGAGGCACACGAGCGTGAACGCGAGCGAGCCCCACAGCGACATCTGCGCCGAGATCTTCACGCGCGGTCCTCCCGCGGGCGCTCCAGCAGCCAGCCGAGATGGCGCTTCACCGCCGGCCATTCGCTGTCGAGGACGCTGAAGACGACGGTGTCGCGCCGCGAACCGTCGGGCATCAGGTGATGGTTGCGCAGCACGCCGTCCTGCTTGGCGCCGAGGCGCGCGATCGCCTCGCGCGAGCGATGGTTGAACCAATGCGTGCGGAACTCCACCGCGATGCAGCCGAGCGCCTCGAATGCATGCGCGAGCAGCAGGCGCTTGCATTCGGTGTTGATCGGCGTGCGCTGCGCGCGCTTCGCATACCACGTGTGGCCGATCTCGAGGCGCCGGTTGGCGGCGTCGACGTTGAAATAGCGCGTCGAGCCCACGACGTCGCCGCTCGCGGCGTCGCGCACGGCGAAGGGCATCGCGCCCTGCCGCTCGCGCATGTCGAGCGCGACGTCGAGCCACGCGTCGACGCGGTCCGGCGCCGGCACCGACGTATACCAGAGCTGCCACAGCGCGCCGTCGGCCACCGCGGCGCGCACGCCGGCCGCGTGGTCGCGCGACAGCGGCTCGAGCGTCGCATGCTGGCCGCGGAGCGTGACCGGCTCGATGAAGCGCGTCGTCATCGCGGGGTGGACGCGGGCGGTGCGGCGGATCGCGGCGCCATCGCAGTTAGCGGCCGGCGCGCGCCATGAAGGCCACGCGCTCGAACAAGTGCACGTCCTGCTCGTTCTTGAGCAGCGCGCCGTGCAGCGGCGGAATCGCAGCGCGCTTGTCGCTGCTGCGCAGCGCCTCCGGCGGGATGTCCTCGGCGAGCAGCAGCTTCAGCCAGTCGAGGAGCTCGGACGTCGACGGCTTCTTCTTGAGCCCCGGCACTTCGCGCAGGTCGAAGAACACCTCCATCGCCTCGGTGAGCAGCGCCTTCTTGATGCCCGGGAAGTGCACGTCGACGATCCGGGTCATCGTCTCGCGGTCGGGAAAGCGGATGTAGTGGAAAAAGCAGCGGCGCAGGAACGCGTCGGGCAGCTCCTTTTCGTTGTTCGACGTGATGACGACCAGCGGACGATGCCGCGCCTGCACGGTGCGATGCGTCTCGTAGACGAAGAACTCCATCCGGTCGAGCTCGCGCAGGAGATCGTTCGGGAACTCGATGTCGGCCTTGTCGATCTCGTCGATCAGCACGACGGCGGGCGTCTCGCTCTCGAACGCCTCCCACAGCACGCCGCGCTTGATGTAGTGCGCGATGTCCGCGACGTGCGCGTCGCCGAGCTGCGAGTCGCGCAGCCGCGACACGGCGTCGTACTCGTAGAGACCCTGCTGCGCCTTCGTCGTCGACTTCACGTGCCACTGGTGCAGCGGCCGGCCGAGCGCGTGCGCGACGGTCTCGGCGAGCAGCGTCTTGCCGGTGCCGGGCTCGCCCTTGACGAGCAGCGGCCGCGTTAGCGCGAGCGCCGCGTTGACAGCGAGCTTCAGGTCGTCGGTGGCGACGTAGGTGTCGGAGCCTTCGAAGCGCATGGCAGTCCCGTCGGAATTTCGACCGATGTTAGCCGATTCGCGCGGCGAGCGCCTCCAGCAGCCACAGCGCGGCCATCCCCGCGACGAGCGTCTTCGGCGTGCTGTGCGTCAGCCACGCGACGACGCCCGCGACGAGCGCCGCCACCATCTTCGGCGTCGGCGGCAGCGGCACCGCGAGCGGCGTGCCGGGCAGCACCATCGGCACGATCAGCGCGGTGAGCATCGCGACGGGCACGTAGCGCAGCGCCCGCGCGACGAGCGGCGGGACGGCACGCTGCGCAAAAAGCGCGATGAACGACAGCCGCGACGCATAGTTGAGCGCGCCGACGACCACGATCACGATCCACAGCTTCAGCGCCGCGTCCATCGTTCGCGTCCGAGCTCGATCGCCGTGCCGGCCAGGATGCCCACGACGCCGGCCGCGATGAGGTTGAGGCGCATCGGCAGGCCGTCGAGCGCGACGACCGCGACGCCCGCCAGCACGCCGGCGCCCACCTGCGGCGCGTTCCTGAAGTGCGGCGCGATCAGCGCGATGAAGCACAGCGGCACGGCGAACTCCATCGACCAGCTCGCCGGCACGAGGTTGCCCGCGAAGAAGCCGACGACGTTCGTCACCTGCCAGCACGCCCACAACGCGAAGCCGGCGCCGAGGAAGTGCAGCCCGCCGGCGCGCGGGTCGCCGCCGGCGTCGAAGCGGCGGATCGCGGAGGCGAACGCCTGGTCGGTCAGCAGGAACGCGAGCGCCTGCTGCGAGCGGGGCGGCAGCGGCCGCAGATAGGGCGCGATGGCCGCGCTGTACATCAGGAAGCGCAGGCCCGCGACGAAACAGGTCAGCACGATCACGGCGATCGGCGCGCCGACGGCGAGCAGCTGCGCCGCGATGATCTGCGCGGCGCCCGAGAAGATGATCGCGCTCATGCCGAGCGCGCCCCACACCGTGGCGCCCGCGGCGGCCGCGCCCACGCCGCACACGAGGCCGAACGGGATCAGGCCGATGCACGCCGGCAGCATCTCGGCGAAGCCGTCGCGGAAATCGCGGGAGCGAAGGAACGTGCGCAATGAAATGAAAAAGGGAGGCGGGACCTCCCTTCACCGCGCGATTCTAGCGCGTCAGTACGACGAGTAGAGCGCGCCGGCTTTCCAGAAGTAATAGTCGGCGGTATACGGCACGCGCAACGTCGTTCCGTCGGCCGAGCGCGTGCAGCCGGACGCCGGCGCGGTCCCGCCCGACGTGTGGACCCGCTGCACCTGCGTCACCCGGCTGAAGGCGCCGTCCGGTCCCTGCGCCTTCGCGCTCAGCAGGAGCCACGGGATCGCGCCCGCCTGCGGCGCGTCGCTGCGCGCCTGCACGGTGCCCACGATCGTGCTGCCGTCGCGCGCCTGCCACGAGGGACCGGCGAAGTGCTGGCCGATCGTCTGCCCGCGCGCGTCCTTCAGCTCGGCCTCGGGCGCGACGAGTTGCCACGTCCACGTGCCCGGCGCGTCGGTCTTTTCGCGACACTGGTAGATCTGCACGCCGTTCGCGGCGGCGACCAGCGCCAGCGTGGCGTTCGGCGACGGCGCGAGCACGTCGGGCGCGGCGATCGCCGCAACCGGGCGCTCGGCGGCGCACGACGCCTGGGCGAGCGCCAGCGCGGTGGCCGCGACCGTTGGGACGATGCGTGAGAAGCGCGTTCTCGTCATGGGCGCCTCGCTCAACGCAGCACGGTGCCGTTCGCGATCCAGCGCCCGGAGCCGATGCGGATGAGGAACGCGACGTCGGGCTCGCTCGCGCACGCGACCGGCAGCGGCCCCACGACACCCTCGAAGCGCGCGTCGCCCTCGTCGTCGAGATCGACGAGCGGGGTGTCGACGAGGGCGGAATTGCCGGCCGACGCGCTGCCGTCGGTGTCGCAGACGAGCGTTCCCTTGACTTGCGCCACCGGACCCGGCGTCCCCACGGCGTTGCCGCCGGCAAAGGCGAGGCCGCGCACGTCGAACGACACGCGGCCGGTACGCAGGTCGACGCTCGCGCGACCCTGCTGCGCCGACCACGGCAGGCCGCCGCCGGTCACCGCGCCGCTGCCGGTGCCCACCACGTTGTTCGCCTGAGCGATGCCGTTGATCGATTGCCAGTGCAGCGTCTCGCCGACGGCCGTCTGCGCCGCGACGGCGCCGAACGCGATGAGCAGCGCCATCGGGCCGCTGCGGAAGAGCTTCTGCATGCTGTTTCTCCAGGTGGGATAGGGACGCCTACCTTAGAGAAACGATGCAGCGGGACGATGTCACCGCGGGGGCGTTCGTGTTTCGTTCGTTGCACGCGGGGGGAACCCCCCAGGACGCGAACGCGTCCCCGACGACGCCGGCTGCGTCACCCCTTCACGCCACCCGTCGTGAGTCCGCCGACGACGCGCTCCTGGAAAACGGCGATCAGGATGCAGATCGGCACGATCGCGATGATCAGCGCCGCCGAGATGAGCGGCCACGGAAAGGCGAACTCCCCCTGGTAGAGCGTGATGCCGACCGACAGCGTGCGCATGTTCACGCGGTTCATCATCGTCAGCGCCAGCAGGAACTCGTCCCACGCGTTGACGAACGCGAGAATCGCCGCGGTGAACACGCCAGGCGCCGACAGCGGGACCACGACCTTGAACAGCGCGCCCACACGCGAACATCCGTCGACCATCGCCGCCGCCTCGAGGTCCGGCGGGATGTCCTGGAAGAAGCTCGCCATCACCAGCGTGCACACCGGCAGCGACAGCACCGCGTAGGGCAGGATCAGCGCGAGGTAGGTGTTGAGCAGCCCGAGCTCGCGCATCAGCTTGAACAGCGGGACCATCAGCGAGATCAGCGGGAACATCGCCACGGCGAGCAGCAGCGACATGATCAGGTTGCGCTTCGGGATGCGCAGCCGCGTGAGCGCGTAGGCGGCGAGCGCGCCGACCAATACGCACAGCGCCGTCGACAACGACGCCACGATGAGGCTGTTCAGCATGAAGCGCAGGATCGGCTGCGCGGTGAAGGCTGTGACGTAATTGTCGAGCGTGGGCGCCAGCGGCAGGTAGGTGATCGGCACCTGCAGGAGCTCGGTCTCGGTCTTGAGCGACGTCAGCAGGATCCAGACCGCCGGGAAGAAGCCGTTGGCGACGACGACGAGCGCGGCGAACCACACGACCGTGCGACGGGTGAAGTTCATCGCCGGGCGGCCGTCATTCGTCGCTGCCGCGCCCGGCGCCGCGCCGCGTGTACCGCAGGTAGCCGGACGTAGCGACCATCGACAGCACGAACATCAGCGCGGCGAGCGCGGAGCCGTAGCCGAAGTCGAGGAAGTCGAGCGTCGTCTTGTGGATGTACATCGCGAGCGTCTCGGTGGAATCGCCCGGACCGACACCAAAAATCGCGAACGGGATGTCGAACGTCTGGATCGCGGTCATCGTGCGGAAGATCAGCGCGACGAAGATCGCGGGGCGCAGCATCGGCAGCGTGATCTCGACGAACTGCTGCCACGTCGACGCGCCGTCGACTTCGGCCGCCTCGTACAGCGACTTCGGGATCGTCTGCAGCCCGGCAAGCAGCATCAGCGCCATGAACGACGACGCTTTCCAGACGATGGCGATCGAGATCGCGCAGAAGGCGAGCGTCGGCGACGAAAGCCACTGCAGCGGCTCGATGCCCACCGCGGCGAGCCAGTCGTTGACGACGCCCGTGTTGTACTCGAAGAACCAGCGGAAGATGAGGCCGGCGAACACGAGCGGGAGCGCCCAGGGGAGCAGCAGGCCGAGCCGCACCGGCCACTTCACCTTGAACGGCCGGTTCGCCAGCAGCGCGAGTCCCAGGCCGACGAGCAGCGAGCCCGGCACCGTGACGACGATGTACAGCACCGTGTTCCACGTCGAGTGCCAGAAGCGATCGTCGTCGAAGGCGCGGAGGTAGTTCGCGGCGCCGGACCACGTCTCGCCCGCCTGCGGATTGTTCGGATCGACCGTGTGCAGGCTGTTCCAGAACAGCGTCGCGATCGGATAGACGACGATGACGAGCAACAGCAGCGCCGCCGGCGCGAGCAGCAGCGCGCCGAGCGTCCGCTCGGACAGGTCCCGGCGCGTCGAGACGGGCGCGTCGCTCATCGTGAAAGTAGGGTCAGAGACGACTTCCCGCGAAAGTAGGGTCAGAGACGATTTACACGACCTGCGTGCCGGCGCCTTCGACCCTCGTGCGGAAATCGTCTCTGACCCTGTTTATCGCTGTTTATCGTTATCGAACGGAGAAAATCGTCTCTGACCCTACTTATCACCGGAACAGCGGCGTGAGGCGGTTCTTCATGTCCGCGAGCGCCACGTCGGTGGTCTTCGTCCCGGCGAGATACGCGTTCATGTTGCTGCGGATCACGTCGGACACCGCCGGATACTGCGGCGACACCGGCCGCGACTTCGCGCCTTCGACCACGGGCAGCGCCTCGGCGAACCACGGATTCGCCTTCAGCACGTCCGGGTCCTTGTACACGCTGGGGAACACCGGCATGTGCGACGCCATGATCGCCTGCATCTTCGAGACCTCGGGCGACGACAGCCACCGCGCGAACTTCACCGCCTCGACCTTGTTCTTCGAGTACGCCGACACGGCGAGCTGCCAGCCGCCGATGCACGTCGCGCTCTTGCCGCCCTGGTCGTGCGGCAGCGGCGCGACGCCGATCCTGCCCTTCACCTTGGAGTCGGCGTCGTTCTCGAGACGGTTCCAGACGTAGCCCCACGTCATGCCGAAGATCAGGTTGCCCGCCTGCATGTCGATGCGGATGCGGTCGGTGGGAATCTCCGCGATGTTCTTCGGCAGCACGCCGGCCTGCTTCATCTTGCCGTAGAGCTGGAACGGCTGCTTCGCCTGCGCCGTGTCGAGGTTCAGCTTGCCGTCCTTCGTCAGGTCGCTGCCTCCGCCCCACAGCGGCACGAGGTACGTGCACACCGTGCCCTCGATCGGCGAACCGGCCGTCTCGAAGCCCTGCAGCGTCGGCGCCTTCTCGCCGTCCATGACGATCCGCGCCGTTTCCATCATCTCGTCCCAGGTCTTCGGCACCGGACGCTTGTACTTCTCCAGCAGGTCCTTGCGGTAGTACAGGAACTGCGAGTCGGCGAAATACGGCAGCGCGACCAGCTTGCCGTTGACCTGGTTCGCGTCGGCGTACGCCTTGAGGTACGTCGGCAGGAGCTTCGCCTTGTCGGCGCCCAGGTATCCGTCGAGCGGCTCGGCCCAGCCCTGCGCCGCCCATTGCGCCGGGCGGATTACGTCGATCAGGATCACGTCGAGGACCGGATCCTTCGACGACAGCACCGTCGAGAGGTACTGCTGCTGCGCCTCGGACGTCGCGCCGCCCACCTCGACGTCGACCTTCACGTTCGGATTCTTCTTCTGGTACTCGTCGGCGATCTTGCGCATCACGTCCGGCCGCTGCTGGCCTCCGGTGAAAATGCGCAGCGTTGTCTGCGCCGACGCACTGGCGGCAAGGCCGAGCGCGAGCGCGGCAACCCACAAAAGTCTGAAGGCATTCATCGCAAATCTCCTCAGGAATATCGGACCGCTTCTTATCGTCGCTTTCCAGCATCTACCATGCGATTGTTATGCACTAATCGACAATCACCAA
>Ga0157378_10003713_pt1 | contig 13531 bp, 14 predicted proteins | sample M65metaG_FD_115309 | JGI IMG/M metagenome (GOLD analysis project Ga0157378, IMG submission 115309) | Miscanthus rhizosphere microbial communities from Kellogg Biological Station, Michigan, USA - M6-5 metaG | ecosystem: Host-associated > Plants > Roots > Rhizosphere > Soil | place: USA: Michigan...
CGAACGATGCAGCGCAAAAACTTGAAGATGAATTAAACGCAAGCTATGCAACAGAAATCGGTGACACTGCAATCTTTCAACGGTCAAAAGCCTTCGGAAAAGCGGTAGCTGAAAAAATCTTTACCTGGTCAACTACAGATCATCCATGGTCGTCCTGGCAACCGTTGGTATTGACCAACAACAGCCCGGGCCTTTGGTGGCCGGAAAATAATAACCCCACTATTGCTAATGGCCTTGCTTACTGGGGTGACACCCGCACCATGGTTGCCGGCAGCATTGAAAATGTAAGCTCATCGCCTTATGTATATAATGATGCAGATATCGCCTCTCCTTATTACAAGGATTTTAAGGAAGTATATGATATCTCGAAGAACCTTACCTATGAGCAAAAGCGCCTGGCAAAATATTATGATGACCCGGCTGTGAATGGTTATCCCGGCGGATCGAGCTACATTTCCGTATTCAAACAAATCCTGGAACAACAAAATCCGGCGCTCGATATAACCGCATTTGCTTATGCCAAAACCGGTATGAGCCTGTTTGATGCTACGATTGGTTCCATGAAAGGTAAATTCCATTTCATGCAGGAAAGACCCTTCCAGTTTATACGCAGGGTGATCGAGCCATCCACTGATCCGGCTACATGGTGGAAGCCTTTTATCGCTACACCGCCCTACCCCGATTTCCCGGCAAACCATGCAGTTTTTAGTGGTGCATTTGCCCAGGCACTCATCAGCATTCTCGGCGACAATGTGTCTTTCACAAACAGCACTTACAAAGGAAAAATGATCGATTTGGGAAAAGGTCAGGAGGATATGGGGAGTTACTCCTATAAATCTTTTACTGAATTCGCTAATGCCATTGCAATTTCAAGGGTTTATGGCGGCATTCATACCCGTCATGCGGTGGAAGAAGGTACAAAACAGGGAATGAAGACAGCACAAAACATTGACAACAAAGTGAAATTTCGGAAATAATAAACAGTATTAGCTGTTCCAGGGATACCAGCAAAATCAAATGGGTGGTTCATTCTTTCCTTCTTTTACTGAATTGCTGTTCCAGTGGTACGGGCACAGCGTCCATTGCAGCCATGGTGGAAGGCGTGATCCAGTAAAGCGGCAATGTATAGTCCTCTTTTTTGCCGGCGTATTCAATCCGCAAAGGATAAAACCCTTTTGACAATGGCAGGATATAAGAAGATCGGGTATGATTGCTATCGATGAATTGCAAGGAACGCACAAGGGCGCACAAAATTCCACAATGTAAATGCGGCCCTTTCAAATCGCTGGATGGACGAGCCTTACAACCAGGCGCGTACCGAAGCGGCGGAGCAATCCGCCGACGTTTAGCATAGAGGAGTCAATCACTTCCTTCACTAACTGCCGTGGCGTGCGCACATGCCAGTTAGATATCAGGCAAAAAAGCAATGAGAATACAAAATTCAATCGCATCAATAATCATATGCATTGCTTTATCTGCTGAATTATCTGTACTTAAGGTTTTCGCGATAAGCGCTGATGGGAGTCAATACGTGGGAGTCGAAAACGCCCAATCCCGATAAAGCGCTAATTTATTTTGATTTCATCTGTCATTGATCTACATTGCGAAAAAAAGTGAGAAAGTTATTCTATCTTATGATGCTGAGTGCATTGTTGCCACGGTGCGCGAAAAAAGTGGCCCAATCAAAATTGGCGGATCCTAAAGACGAGTTGGTTATGCTCAAAAAGAACCTGGTGTCAGCGGATATTGACCAGTTAAAAGCAACAAAAACTGTTTTTTTTCTACCTAAAGATGACACGGGTAAGAATGATTCCATCGAAGCTGCTCTTTCTTCTGTTTGGGATTTAACCCCTCTATTATTTGACGATATTTCTAATTTCGGCAAATATGCGAACGACCCGCAATATTCTTATTTTGTTATTGAAGGGGTTTCGACAACCGTTTCCATGTCCAATGGCTCCTATACAAATACACACTATTATTTAGTGTTGCGGAGCTTTAGAGAGAATGCAAAAGGAGGGATCAATAGAAATGGTCTTTGCAGGATAGAACTATACTCCAATTATCATGCAATGCACTCGGCGTTAAATGGCACCGGAACTTCGGCTGTGAGCAATAAATTATACAGAAACGGTCTTTATTACAATTGGTCACCTGTTTTGTTGAAAGCCCAGGTGGCGGCAGCGCAAACCAACATTAAAGCTAAAATCCGTCCCTGGCTATTCGAAGAAATCAATGATCCACAATTATCCCGGCTATTAGCAAAAGATACGTTATATGTTCCAAAACGTCTCTTAAATAGTTTCAACAAGTTTAACGGCGATGAGCACCCTTATCCAAATTCACTTTTCTCGGGTTATGGATATAAATACAGGTTATGTAGCGACGCTGAATTGTACAGGATTTTTGAGACGGAGAAACGTGGCCGCTTAATTTTTGAATATGTTAAAAGTTCCACCGACAAGTTTGTCAGTATATATGATTTGCAAAGCAAAAAAATTGTATATAAGAAGTACACGCACACAAGTTATAATTTGAAGAGTAAGGATTTGAAACAGATACAATAAGTGCGTTGGCTCACCAGCCGTCCAGGCGATCTGGCAATGCAGGCTAACTGAGGCTTAACTCATGTAGTCTCAACTCTTTTTTTCCTGGCGTTGGTAATTGATGTAGCAAAGATTCGTAAACAGGTTAAACTGTTTTCTTTTTCCCCAGGGTTTTCAAGAATGAATCACCATCCTTGTAAACTGTCAACCCTAATACCTTTTCACCGGCGGGAATTTTTTAATCTTCGCGACGTTGATCATTTTTTAATAGATCGCCCGTCGGGATCTTCGTTCGGATCATCCTCCTCAACGGGATCCTTGCTGACACTATTTTTCGCTTTGCTGTCAGGGGCCTGCTTAAACGTATCGTCGCGGTAAGGCTGCTTTTCCAGATCGAGGTCATCTTCGGCAGATCTCGAATTGCCCCCGTTTTTAATCGTGTCATTCGTTGGGACTTTCACACTGTCGTTCTGTTCGTTGCCGGGGGCCGGGTTTTGCCAGGCCGGGCTTTCTATTTTTTTGGTTACAGATTCCATAGTAATCGTTTTATAATGTAATACAATAATCGTAATAACCGACGGGGAAAAATGCTCTTTAACCCGTCAAATTCGCGGTAACATAATCCCGGATCATATTGCAACTGACAAAAAACGGCTTCTTCTGAACGGTGATCTCCATTTCATTGCCGCTGATGGCGTAGCTGCCTTCAATGCTAGCGCCCACGGCCTGAATAGAAAAATTGCCGCTCGTATCTTCGCCGCTAAAACTTCCATTATTCGCAAGAATTTTGCCGCGGATGGTCGCGACCAACGAGCTGGCACTGCCGGCAAATGGAATAGTAAATGAACATGCCATAAAATTGATTTTTACATCGCTTAAGGAAGTTCAATGAACATGCCACAATTGGAATTAGTTCAGGCAGATTGCTAAACAAGCAGTTCCTTCCGCAAATGCAGATAATCGGGCCATTGGCCCATTCCCGGACTTCCCAAGCAGCATTGCTTAACCATTACCGCATTTATTCGCCAGCAACCTTCCTCCAGCCCTCATCCCACACACTATCTACAAATGCCTGCCAGTATATTTTCATTCTGTGAAAAACGGTGTCCAGCCAGTCCACATAAACAATCTCGCAGCACACCCGTTATACGCATAGATTACACAAAACCGAATCAATATGAGAATCTTTATTACCGGCTCAGCGGATGGGCTTGGCCAGTTGGCAGGAAGCGAACTCATTCAGCAGGGGCACCAGGTGGTGCTGCATGCAAGAAATGAACAACGGGCCGGAGAAGCAATAAAGAAGGTGCCGGGCGCTGAAACCGTGCTGATCGGCAACCTTGCAGACATTGACGAAACAAAAGACCTGGCCGCGCAGGTAAACGCATTAGGAAGGTTTGATGCGGTTATTCACAACGCCGGTGTTTACCAGGTGGCGGCTACTGAAATTTTTGCCGTAAATATTATTGCTCCCTATATATTGACCAGTCTGATAAAAAGACCAAAGCGTCTCGTATACCTCAGCTCCGGCATGCATACAGGTGGACATTTTAAGGAGGAACATTTTAAGCCGGGCAATAAATCCGTTACCTATTCAGATTCCAAATTGCAGGTCCTGATGCTTTCCATGGCAGTGGCACGCAGGTGGCCGGAAGTATATTCAAACGCGGTCGATCCGGGCTGGGTTCCCACCAGGATGGGTGGGCAGTCTGCGCCGGATGATCTTCAGGAAGGATATGCAACCCAGGTATGGCTGGCCGCCAGTAATGATCCTGAAGCAAAGGTCAGTGGTCGTTATTTTCATCATAAAACCCAGGCGCGCTTCCTGCCTGCGGCGAAGGATGTGGCAACGCAGGAAAAATTACTTGCATGCTGTGAACGAATCACAGGAGTGCAGCTTGTATGAATATGCATTTAAATATAAACACACAATCACTATAGTTGATGCAGATTGCATTGCCGATTATCCTTTGCAACCATTTGTCGCTGTATCTCCCGATGACAAAAAACAATTGGAACCTGAACAACAATGATCTTGCTGTTAAGGCGATAAGAAAATGGAGGCACAAAATACTTTGAGCCTTTAGCATTTAGCATTATATGCCATCCCAACGTTCAACCAAAAATTGCCGGTAGCAAAACAATTTAGTCATGGATACTGTCCAGAATCCGGGAGTAATATTTGTCTTCAACAATTACCCAGGTCACCTTGTATTTACTGGATTCAGTTCCTCCGAGCATGTAAATGTAAAGCTGTTTTTTATCTGCTGAATAGAATGCCTTATAATATTGCGAAAAGAATGTTGATTTTTTTCCATGTCCGCTAAAGTTGCAAGCATTAGATTGATAAAGTCCCTGAAATGATTTAACAGGAAATTTAACCCCGAAATGAGAATGTGTAACCAGAAAAATGGAGTCCAGGGTTCTGTTCGGAACCCGCCCTTTAAAATATAAATGAATAAATGTACTCACCGAACTGGTAAACGTATTCCAGGATAAATGCACTTCTTTATCCGAGCAGTTGCGAATTGGTATTGCAGTTAAAGCAGGTTCAGCCAAAGACCCGGTTTTGTTAAGAGCGGCGCCCGTTATTGTAAATGATGCAATTTCGCCTTTCATTACACTGTCAGAAAGTTGTACCAAACTTTCCGAAATAGCTGTTTTTGTCTGTCCCTGCGACGAAACAGCGATTACACAGAAAATTATCAAAAATGCAAGTTTTTTTGTCAGTGTGGTTATATCAAGGTGTAGGTCTCAAAAATTCTTGAATTTGCAGGCTCATTTGAAGTGTTCAAAAAAATTGCAGCTAAGATTTTACATTGCCAAAGTCAGTGATTTGACGTAGTTCGCCGATGGAATGGTTAAAGAACAAAAATTATCAATAAAGCCGGGATTATCAAAAATAAAATATCAAAGTGTTTTATAAATCAGTCAACATTTCAAATGCAAATTTTGCAACATGAGTATTCAAAGGCTAATTGCTAATTAGTTGGGCTTAGTCAATAAATCCACAAATTCATGGATTCTTCTGATCTCTTCCCTTCCCCGGTTTGGCTTATTGAATAAACAAGTGGCCACGATGACCATATCCATGTCTGGAATAATCGTAATGATTTGTCCGCCGGCACCGCTGGCAACCCATGCCTGGTGCTCATTGGTTTTTCTCCGCCACCAATAATAACCGTAGCCGTTAGCACCCGGCAGGATATCCCAATAGTCTAGCCTTGCCTGTTGTTTCGTAGAGGCTTCAATCCAATCTTTTGGAATGATTTGTTGATTAGCTTCCTTTCCTCCATGCAGGTACAACCTTCCAAAGCGCAAAAGATCTCTTGCCGTTAAAAACATTTCAGAACATCCAATGCTCCTTCCCTGAGGATCGGTGTCCCACCGGGGGCAATGCATACCTAATGGCGCTAACAAATTCTTTTCTGCAAAGTTTTTTAAACTGGTATGCACAGATTTTTCCAAAGCGGCACCAAACAGGGAGGCCGCTGCGGAAGAATATACGAACTGTGTTCCGGGCGTGTCTGCAAAAGGAATGTCCATGGTAAAGCGAATCGGATCTGCTGCGTTGATAAATATGTTTACAGATCCCTGAAAATCGTTCCAGTCCCAGCCGTGCTGCATGGTAAGCAGATCATGCAGTGTGAGTGTGTTGCGTACCGAATCGTTCCAGGCTTTTTCCCCGCGAAACCAAACAGTAGACGGTTTAGTGCGTGGTTGTACAAATTCCGGAAAGAACTTTACCACCGGCGTGTTTAACTCGGGTAGTAAACCTTTGCTTTTAGCAATACCGGCCAGCGCCGATACCACTGATTTTGTGATGGACTTGATGCTGAAAGCATCGTTTGAATCAGCGCCGTGAAAATAACGCTCGTAAATGATCTTATCATAGCGATAGACAATAAAAGCACCGAGACAAGGGATGCTGTCGTTTAGTTGTTTCTCAAATGTTTTAAAAAAGGAGGATGAATACCCTCCAGACTCGGGGTCTGCCGTTGCTAACTGTTGACCGGTGATTCTTGAGAAAGAAACAAGGCATACCAGAATAACAAAAGCCCTTACAGATCGATTTTCCACTGAAATATTTTTCGATAATATTACACGATGGCCGTCTGATTATCTTCAAAATTTCAAACTATTTTATAAAATCTTTATAACATAGGCCAACATCCACGACTTACTCCTGGGCTTGTATTTGAAAAATGTCCCGGGTTGATAAACACGTTTTGAAATCCAAAACCAAAGTTGAGTAACGCTAATATAATTGATGGTGTCCCGGTGCTTGTGAAATTTACTCGCGTGGAAATTTAGCAATATCCAAATACAATACTTCCCAAAGATACCCATCTAAATCCTGAAAGCTGCGCTGTTGCATAAAGCCATAATCTTTAGGTTCATTGGTTTCTTTTCCACCTGCATTTAATGCCCGGTCAATCATTGTATTTACTTCTTCAACACTATCAACAGACAGGGAGTTAATGACCGATGCTGTTGTAAAAGCATTCGCAATTTCCTTGTTCGTGAATTCCCTGAATTTGGCATGTGACAATAACATAACATAAATTTCTTCGGTCAGCACCATACAGGAAGCCGTGTCATCGGAGAATTGCGGATTGTTTGTAAATCCAATTGCTGTGTAAAAGCTCGTCGCCTTCTGTAAATCTGCAACAGGCAGATTAATGAAAAGTTTCTTTGCCATTTTTTAAATTTTAATTATTACTTAATGGTGCAAAGATGAAGCAGCTATTTGCGCTAAACTTTTACATATGTTGAGAAAATCAAAAATTATTTGTTGACTAGAAACACCCTGCTCAATTGGGTTGGCGTAATACCTAAATACGAAGCAATGTGATGTTTCTTTAACCTTTTTACAAGTGAGGGATATTTTTTAAGAAAGTCGTCGTAACGCTTAGCTGAAGTTTCGGTACGCATGGTAATTTCCAGCGGCTCTTTTTCAATTATCCAGTGTAAATCGTTATAAGCAATATAGAATAAAGCGAGGTCAGGAAAGTTTGCAAATAGTTTTTTAAACTCAAAAAAATCATATTCTAAAACTGTTGTGTTTTCAATAGCTGTAATATAAAATTCACTTGGCTTCTTTGCTAACATTGCGCTCAACGAAGCTGCCATGCGCATTTCAGGGAAAAAATACTTTATTACGATACTGCCGTCGTCTGCAATATAGTTTTGTGAAAGCAGTCCCTTAACAACAAAGCCTATTTTTCTTGGGTGTTGTCCAAGTGTAACAAAATTGTCGTTTTTGTTGTATTTTTTTAGGTGCAAAAGATTCGCCCATGCCAATTCCGCCTGTTGGGAAATGTTGTGATAGGTTCTAATCTTTTGAAAAAAGATGTCAGTATTCATCTATAATATATGTCAATTCAAAGCTTGCAGGCTGTCTTACTACGATTTCAGGTAAACCCGGCTGCAGCCAGGGTGTGAATTGAAAACCACCAGCCAGAAAAACCGGGTTAAGAATTCAGCAATAACAACAAACTGCTATCCTGCGCCATGGTCTCTCTGCCTGGCTTGTCTGCGTAGCAAACGTATTTGTCCCCGGTGATTAGTCTCGTGCGTCAACACATGGAACCATTTAAAATAGTTGTTAATCTTATTGTCTTTACCAAACGAGGTTTGTGCGTCAAGCCACAAATCATCACGACTGGCCAATTCAGTAAGCGTTTTCGCCCTTACCTGGTTCAACTTATCTAAGTAAAATTCCAAATCGTACCCCTTGATATCTTGCCGCGCTTTCCCGCCCAGGGCAAGAGCAGCGCCCCATTCGCTTTTTTCATCTGCTGTCATTTCCCGATCATAGAAAGTAGCTAGCTGATATCCGGCTTCCGCGGCTGCAATATGCAGCAAAAGAGCGCCAATTGAATTGCTATCCGGTTCATTTAAATAATCCAGCTCATTTATAGTTAAACCCGAAACTGCTGAAAGAGTGGTATGTCGAATATAGTTCAGCATCGAAACCAACCGGCCTATCTGTGGGGTGAAACCGGAAATATCAGCAATTAGATATAGTTTATCACTATTCATTGTTTTTTGAATTTGTTGTTACTAAATGACGTCTGATGTCGGCTTGCTGCCAGCCGGGGACCAAAAATGTACTTCAGGCTTTCACCCGGCTGAATATATTTTTTATTAATTAAATAGCAGCAGTCAATTACTCATTTTCTTTATTGTTTTTTTTGAAGGAAATGAATTTTGGGATGATTTTAAAATTTGTCGGATCAACTTTCAGCTAACGTCGACGGCCCGGTGCTGGGCTGGTATTTGAAAAACGTCCCGCCCAGTTATTGACCTGGTTAAACAACTGAACTTAAAATTATTACTAAACTAATTTTATAAAAGTCGCCCTGCGGCTGCTGCTGATTAAAGATTTAATGATGACTGCAGCAATCCCGATAAATGGGGAGCCAGGATAGCAGAAAACCCCTGCTGTGGCGGTTTATTCTCATACGATATTATCTTTCAAATCTGCCAATGAGTCGATATCCTATTTCAATTTTTTATTTTATTTCATTGTGCCCTATCTTTTTAATTTCACTTATCTGAACAACAGGCTGAATATTGGTATAATTTTTAAAGTCACTGATGACTGCATCCCTGTTTTGTGCAATCGCCTTATTATATTCAGCAACATCGCTGATATAAAAATAACCTATAGCCACAAAAGGCACTTTATCATTTGCTGTTCTGCCGGCTATGCCCTTATCTATTTCATAAAATTTTAAATTTTTACCTAAAAGCCCTGCTACCATGGGCATGTGTTTTTTTTCATAATAGTCCATGTCAAAGGTTTTATCTTCCCCATTCGGATAAAGTATTGCTACCTTAAACATACCGGTTTCTGCGCTGGAAGAATGCTTCAATCCACTGGTTTTGCAACTTATCAAACCTATTAATACGAAGACTACAGGAAAGAAATTAATTTTGGTTATCATGTAAATTAGGTTTATCGGCAGACAAATTTATAACGTCCTGCCCGAACTGAAGCATAATGAAGAACAAATGTCAGCGAGGTTCCTGAAATTTCTTCACCGATTGCTTACAAAAATGATAACTCTGCCAACTATAAAAAAAATAATTAAAGACGCTCTTATTTCCCGGTAGCAGTTTTTTGTCCATCAGGTGCTGGCCGATTTTCTTTACCATAGACCACCAATTCCCCTTCCGGGCTTGCCAGGTAAATGATTTTCTTCAGCGTTCTGACTATACTGCGTATGATTGCTTTCATAAGTTAAATATTAAAAAAATGCCTGCTTATTAGCAGGCATCGTTAATGGTTTCAGGTGCAAAACTATATCCCGGCATCATGGCACAGGCTACAAAATAGTCCCATTTAGTTGATGTGTAAACGTCCAAAAAAGCGCTAAACCGTTCATACTAAAAGTTTTTACCGGATAATTGTTATGATCGCCACCACATTTTACGTCTGAACTTGCTCAACATACGTTTTTACATTGATCATCTTTCAGCTCCGCACCAATCCGTAACTTTAAAATTAATTATTGATATAATATGCTTGATATCGTTATAGAATCCAGGCAGGCGGTCCTGACACCCGGCTTTTCAGTAAAACGTATTCTACCATTCCGTGCAAGAAGAATGGTGGGACCTTTCATCTTTATGGATCATGGTGGGCCAGTCAGTGTTCCGGCCACAACAAACCTCGATGTGTTACCGCATCCACATATTGGGCTGTCAACAGTAACTTACCTGCTTCATGGCAGTGTAACGCACAGGGATAGCCTTGGTGTGGAGCAACTGATAAAACCTGGCGAAGTGAACTGGATGACCGCAGGAAAAGGAATAGCCCATAGTGAACGTTTCGAAGATCCTGCAGTATTGGCCGCCGGTGGACTGGAAATGATTCAAACCTGGGTAGCTCTTCCTGAAAAAGACGAAGAAGCAGACCCCTCATTTAAAAACTTTACAGCAGAAGAATTACCTGTTTTTACCGACAAGGGAGTATGGATGCGTTTAATAGCCGGAAATGCTTATGGTCTTTCAAGTCACGTAAAAACGAATTCGCCGCTATTCTATCTGCATGTTGTACTTGATCAGGACGCCAGGTTTAAACTACCTGAAGAGCATAGCGAACGGGGCGCATACATCGTTAACGGCAGTATTGAGGTGAATGGTGTTATTTATACGGAAGGAAAATTATTGGTGTTTACTAAAGCCGTAGACACCTTGCTCATTGCGAAGGAGCACACTACATTAATGATGCTGGGCGGTGAACACCTGGGAGATCGGTACATCTGGTGGAACTTTGTATCCAGCAGGAAAGAACGGATCGAACAAGCCAAGGAAGACTGGAAACAGGGCCGTATTCTTTTACCCCCCACCGATAATAAAGAATTTGTTCCGCTGCCGGCTGAGCATTCCAGGCCTGCCGGCGGGCCCCCTCCCGAAGCGCTTTCCTGATATTTACAGCGCAATGACAATGCTACGAGACGTTTGATCCGCGCAGGTATTCGCTATCCGCGAATATTGTAGCAACCGATCTACAAAGAACGTCTTCAAAAGAATGCTGTTTGTGGGACCAAAAGTATGTGGGCTTCGGATCGCTCATAACTATATAAAAGATAGCCTGGCGATCGATGACCTTTAGTACCGAAGCTTTTAATGCTTCCAGCCAAATCTTACCGCGATAACATATTTGGGACATTCCGTATTTTTATCCTTATGCGGACCATTTTATTTTTTCTGCTTACAATCATTTCCTGCTCAGCGATAGCGCAAAAAACAGACGCTAAACTTGAAAAACAAATCCGGGAATTGATACAGGGCTTTCACGGTGATATCGGTATTTATGTACATGATCTGAAACACGACAAAACTGTCAGCATCAATGCTGATACTATTTTCCCTACAGCCAGTATCGTAAAAATCCCTATTCTCATCGGTGTAATGAGTAAAATTCAGCAGGGTGAATTGACTTATCATCAGCGTTTAACGTATACTGATTCCCTGCTTTATAGTGAAGGCGATGATATATTATCAAGGTTTAAAGACAGCGCTACCATTGAATTGAGCAAAGTAATGATGCTGATGATTACTATCAGCGACAACTGCGCCAGTCTATGGTTGCAAGGCCTGAGCGGTGGTGGCAAACGCATCAACCAGATTATGGATAGCCTGGGCCTGCAGGTAACGCGCGTGAATAGCCGCACACCCGGCCGGGAAATCAATAGAAGCAATTATGGTTGGGGACAAACATCGCCCAAAGAGATTGCTATGCTGATGGAACGCATTGTAAAAGCACAGGTACTCAGCGATTCTTCCAGCGCGCGGATGTTGCGCCTGCTTAGCAGGCAGTATTGGGATGAAGAAGCAATTTCTCAAATACCGGCGGGTATATTTGTTGCCGATAAAAACGGTGCGGTAGATGCCAGCCGCAATGAAATCCTGTATGTAAACTGTCCAAACAATCCTTATATCTTCAGCATCTTTACCAAAAATAATAAAGACACCAGTTGGAATGCCGGCAATGAAGCCTGGGTATTGACGCGGAAATTATCTGGCTTGTTGTGGAAATATTATAATAAATAATTTCCGGGGCTTATTTTTTCCATTCAATCGTTATCACCTGGTCTCCATTAATGATGTATTCAATGTTGCCCTGCCTTGTTCGCCTGCCGGCAATTTCATTTTTTGTTCTGCCAACCCTCACTATAAACCGGGGCAATCTTTTGCCTTCCTGTTTTAGGATCAATAACCGGCAACTCAGTGCGGCAACTCCTTTAATACGCAAACTGACTGCCCGATCTTTAACATGCCTTAACCGGCGGGCCGGATAATCAGTAAATATCATGAACGGCTCGTTCTGTACCAGGAAGCAATGACGGGGTAAAATACCGAACGCATTCCCAGCCCCATATACTTCCTGCCCCACCTGCCCGCATTTTTCCCATCCATCATGCAAATCTTCAACCGCAATCCAGAGTTTGGGATCCAGTTCACCTGTCTTCGCTTTCTCAGACAACATTTCTCTGGAAAGCATCGGCGGATAATAATAAGCGGCACGATGGATCAGGTAGCGGATGTATTCAGCCATCAGCAATGCAACAGGCTGCATAATATCAACGCCTTCCGCATGTTTCAGGTAATCATGAAATGCGCAGAAAGTTTCTTCCTCTTCATATACGGCTGTATAGGGGGCGTCGCGCAGAGGAAACAATGCAAAAAAAGAGGGGAAATATTTTCCGTATCCATAATGACAATCCCATAATTGCATGTTTTGAAAAAGATTAGCCAGGCACAGATAGCTGATATCAAGATAAAGTTTTTTACCTGTTATTTTATATAAACGCAGCAAAGCCCCAGCAGTAAAAGCGGTGTTATTGGCCTGGTACAGCAATTCAAAACCCTTCGATTGAAGCGTACGCGCGGCTTTCTCCGCTTCGCGCAGGTAAACAGATGAGCCCGTGAGTTCGTACGCCTGCAATAATACATGTGCGTAGATGCCCGCTACGTCTTTCTCGCCACCGGCCCCTGGTTTCGTCTCCGCTTTCACAATTTCAAGGGTTTCCATATGGTAGAATACGGGCCAATTGTAATTGAAATGCCTGGCAACCTTAATAGCAAACGGCAATGAGTCAAGAAATAACTGTTTGGCCCTTGCATCCCCTTTCAGGGCGAGCCGCGAAAGATTCAGCAGCGGATGATGCAGGTACCAGGAGTCCATTACCATTGGCTGCTTCTGTTCTTCCTCTCCTTTCAATTTATCTTTCGCTGCCGGTAACCAGCGCATGATGGTTTTTAGATCTTTATTATAGAATTCCGGCAATAATTGTTTAATGGCGGGAATTTCCGGTAGCTCCCTGCCATTCCATTCTGCGTAATCGACCAGGGGCAACAACACCGCCAGTTGAACCCTAATCTCGGGCGGCGCTGTATCATAACACAAATACCAATTTAAGTACGCTTTACCATAAAATTTACAACAGGACGACGCTGACTCCAGATAC
>Ga0157378_10003715_pt1 | contig 13530 bp, 13 predicted proteins | sample M65metaG_FD_115309 | JGI IMG/M metagenome (GOLD analysis project Ga0157378, IMG submission 115309) | Miscanthus rhizosphere microbial communities from Kellogg Biological Station, Michigan, USA - M6-5 metaG | ecosystem: Host-associated > Plants > Roots > Rhizosphere > Soil | place: USA: Michigan...
AAGCACCAGCAGGACGGCCACGGGGGTGTCGGTCAGCTGCAGCGGGGTCCGGTGGCCGAACATGGTGACCACCGGGCCCAGCGGGATGATCGCGAACGAGACGAACGCCATGGCGCCGGCGATGATCGGCGCGAGGAGGAAGACGATCTTGTCGGCGTTCTTGGGCGTCACATCCTCCTTGAGCGCCAGCTTCATGCCGTCTGCGAGGGTCTGGATCAGACCGAGGGGACCGGCGCGGTTAGGTCCCGGGCGCTGCTGCATGCGGCCGATGACGCGACGCTCGAACCAGATGACGAGCAGGGTGTTGACCATCAGGAAGGCGAAGAGGAACAGCGCCTTGACCAGTGAGAGCCACCACGGGGTGTCGCTGAAGTCCGCCACCGGGTTGTCGATGGTGGCCAGCGTTGCGATCAGGCTCATGAGGCAGCGTCCTTGGCTAGGGAGACCACGGCGCCGGCATCGACGCCGAGCGTCGAACGCACCGCGGACCCGGGAGAGCAGGTGGGCAGCCAGACGACGTGGTCCGCCATGGCCCGGATGGTGACAGGGACTGTGATGGTGCCTGAGCCCGCGCTGACGCGCACGGTGTCGCCCGCGGCCAGGCCGATCGCTGCGGCGGTGCCGGCCGAGACCAGTGCCCGGGCCTCGGGTGCCGTACCGGCCAGGAACGGCTCACCGTCCTGCATCCGGCCGGAGTCCAGGAGGTGGTGCCAGGTGGCCAGCACGGCCTGACCCGGTTCCAGTGAGGGGACCTCGACCGTCTCGACCACGGGCGCGGGCGGGCGGGCACCGGTCCAGGGACCCAGGGCACGCATGTCGGCGCGCGCGGCCGCCAGCGTACGGACGCCGAGGTGCTCGCCCATCTCGTCGGCCAGCAGGTCCAGGACACGGTGGTCACTCATCGAGTTGGAGGTCAACGCCGCCTCGAAGGCCCGGACCCGGCCCTCCCAGCTGACGAAGGTGCCCGCCTTCTCCTGGTGGGCCGACACAGGCAGGACCACGTCGGCGACGTTGGTGACCGCGCTCTCGCGGATCTCCAGGGAGACCACGAACGACCTGGTCAGGGCGTCGAGCAGCCCACCGGAGCCGACCACGTCTGCAGGGTCGACGCCGCCGACCAACAGACCACTGAGCTCGCCGGAGCCGGCCGCCGCGATGATGGCCGACGTGTCGCGGCCTACCGTGTCGGGCAGCCCTGCGACGTCCCCCGCGTGCTCGACCTCTGCGCGGGCCCGCGACTCGGTGACCGGCCGGCCACCGGGGAGCAGGTTGGGCAGGGCGCCGCTCTCGAGCGCCCCCCGCTCTCCTGCGCGGCGGGGAACCCAGGCCAGCCTGGCACCGGTAGACGACGCCAGCGCCGCCGCAGCGGACAACCCGCCGGGAACCGTCGCGAGCCGCTCGCCCACGAGAATCACGGCGCCCTGCGCGGACAGACCCGCAGCCGCAGCGGCGAGGGCCTGCTGGGTCACGTCCTTGTCAGCCGGCTGCTCCATGTCCTCGGGGCCCATGGGGCCTGCGAGGGCAGCGAGCATCTCCGCCTCGGTCCCGGGAGCGGCCATGACCAGGGTGCCACCGAGCTTCTCCAGGCCGCGGGAGGCAAGGGGCGCGACCGCGAATACAGCGGTCCTGTTCCTTCGGACCGCCTTGCGCAGCCGCAGGAACACGATCGGCGACTCCTCCTCGGGCTCGAACCCCACGAGCAGCACCGTGGTCGCAGCCTCGATCGTGGCGTAGGTGACCGAGCCGCCAGCAGGACCTGTGGCCACCACGTTGCTGGCCAGGAAGTCGGCCTCCTCGACGGAGTGCGGACGCGCTCGGAAGTCGATGTCGTTGGTCTGCAACGCAATTCGGGCGAACTTGCTGTAGGCGTAGGCGTCCTCACCGCTGACCCGGCCACCGACGAGCACGCCGACACCCTCGGCGTCGCGGGCGGCGAGCAGGCCGCGGGACGCAGCCTCGAGTGCCTCGGGCCAGGACGCGACCTGCAGGTGGCCGTCCTCGTCACGCACGAGCGGCGTGGTGATCCGGTCCGGGCACGTGGCGTAGGTGAACGCCCAGCGACCCTTGTCGCAGTTCCACTCCTCGTTGACCGCCGGGTCGTTGTCGGCCAGCCGGCGCAGGACCGTGCCCCGCCGGTGGTCGGTGCGCGTCGCGCAGCCGCTGGCGCAGTGCTCGCACACGCTCGGAGTGGAGATGAGGTCGTAGGGGCGGGCGCGGAAGCGGTATGCCGCGCCGGTCAGCGCGCCGACCGGGCAGATCTGGACGGTGTTGCCGGAGAAGTAGGACTCGAACGGCTCCTTCTCGTAGATGCCGACCTGCTGGAGGGCACCGCGTTCGACCAGGGCGATGAACGGGTCGCCGGCGATCTGGTCGGAGAAGCGGGTGCAGCGGGCGCAGAGGACACAGCGCTCGCGGTCGAGGAGCACCTGCGAGGAGATGTTGACCGGCTTGGGGTAGGTGCGCTTGACGTCCCGGAAGCGGCTCTCGGTCCGGCCGGTGGACATGGCCTGGTTCTGCAGGGGGCACTCGCCGCCCTTGTCACAGACCGGGCAGTCCAGCGGGTGGTTTAGCAGCAGGAACTCCATCTGAGCCTGCTGGGCCTTGTCTGCGACCGGCGAGCTGCACTGCGACTGGACCGCCATCCCCTCACTGACGGTGGTGGTGCAGGAGGTCTGTGGCTTGGGGAAGGGGCGCAGGCTGCCGTCGGGTCCCGGGGTCGCGACCTCGACGAGGCACTGCCGGCAGGCACCGACCGGCTCGAGCAGCGGGTGGTCGCAGAACCTTGGGATCTCCACGCCTATCTGCTCGGCGGCGCGGATCACCAGGGTGCCCTTGGGCACGCTCACGGGCACCCCGTCAATGGTCAGGTTGACCATGTCGACCAGGGCGGGGGCCGAGGATGTTGCGGCCGAGGATGCGGTGACGGTCATACGGACACGGTCTCCTTCGCGAACAAGGTCGAGGCAGCCGGCGGGAACAGCTCGGCAGCGGAGGTGTGCATGCCGGCCTCGAACTCCTCGCGGAAGTACTTCACCCCAGAGGTGATCGGGCTGACGGCGCCGTCGCCGAGCGCGCAGAACGAGCGGCCGAAGATGTTGCCGCAGATGTCCAGGAGCTTGTCGATGTCGTCCTGCGTGCCCCGCCCGTACTCGAGCCGCGCCATGATCTGCTGGAGCCAGAACGTGCCCTCGCGGCAGGGCGTGCACTTGCCGCAGGACTCGTGTGCGTAGAAGTCCGTCCAGCGCGAGACCGCCCGGACGACCGACACGGTCTCGTCGAAGATCTGCAGGGCACGCGTGCCGAGCATGGACCCGGCTGCGCCGACGGACTCGAAGTCCAGCGGCACGTCGAGGTGCTGGTCGGTGAACATCGGCGTGGACGAGCCACCCGGGGTCCAGAACTTCAGCTTCTTGCTCGGGTCGCGCATGCCGCCGGCCATCTTGAGCAGCTCGCGCAAGGTGATGCCCAGCGGCGCTTCGTACTGCCCGGGACGGGCCACGTGGCCGGAAAGGCTGAAGATGCCGAAGCCGCTCGACTTCTCGGTGCCGAGCTCGGCGAACCACTTGGCGCCATGGAGCAGTATCGGAGCTATGGACGCTATCGACTCAACGTTGTTGACGACCGTGGGCCGCGCATAGAGCCCGGCGACGGCCGGGAACGGCGGCTTGAGGCGCGGTTGGCCACGACGACCCTCGAGAGAGTCCAGCAGTGCGGTCTCCTCACCGCAGATGTAGGCGCCCGCGCCGGCATGGACCGTGATGTCGAGGTCGAAGCCGCTGCCCAGGATGTCCTTGCCCAGATAGCCTGCCGCGTAGGCCTCTTCGACCGCACGCAACAACCGGCGGTAGACGTGGACCACCTCACCGCGCAGATAGATGAAGGCGTGGTTGCAGCCGATGGCGAACGACGTGATGACCGCGCCCTCGATCAGGAAGTGCGGGGCCGCCATCATCAACGGGATGTCCTTGCAGGTGCCCGGCTCGGACTCGTCGGCGTTGACCACCAGGTAGCGGGGGCCTCCGTCAGGGGGGGGCAGGAAGCTCCACTTCAGGCCGGTCGGGAAGCCCGCGCCACCACGACCACGCAGACCGGAGTCCTTGGCCAGCTGCACCAGATCGGCCGGCAGCATGGCAACGGCCGTCTTCAGCGCCTGGTAGCCCTCGTGCCGCTCGTAGGTCGCCAGCGTCCAGGACTGGGGGTCATCCCAGAACCTGGTGAGGATCGGGGTCAGCTGCGTGCTCACGTCGTCGCCTTCCCGGTGCCGTTGTCCATAGTCTCTGGAGCCCTTGCAGTCTCTGGAGCCCTTGCAGTCGTTGGAGCCTCTGGAGCCCTTGCGGCTTCTGCAGCCTTGGCGACCTTGAGGCCGGCCAGGGATGCCGGGCCGGCGCCGACGCCTTCGTCTGCCAGGCCGTCGCTGAATCCGGCCAGCACCCGTGAGACCTCTTTGAAGGAGCAGACCTTGGACGGACCGCGGGTGGGAGCCACCGGGGTGCCGGAACGCAGGTCGTCGACGAGCCGGTTGGCCGACTCAGGCGTCTGGTTGTCGAAGAACTCCCAGTTGGCCATCACCACGGGGGCGTAGTCGCAGGCCGCATTGCACTCGATCCGCTCGAGGGTGATCTTGAAATCGGTTGTGGTCTCGTCGTGCCCGATGCCCAGGTGCTCGGTGACGGAGTCCCAGATCGCGTCGCCGCCCATGATGGCGCACAGCGTGTTGGTACAGACCCCCACGGTGTACTCACCGTTGGGGTGGCGCTTGAACTGCGTGTAGAAGGTCGCGACGCCCGTCACCTCGGCACCGGTCAGACCCAGCAGGTCGGCGCACAGGTCGATGCCCCTGGGGGAGACGTAGCCGTCGACGGACTGCACCAGGTGCAGCAGCGGGAGCAGAGCCGACCGCTCCCGCGGATAGCGGGCGATGATCTGCGCGGCGTCGGCCCGCAGCGTGGCCAGGACGTCGTCCGGGTAGCCCCCGAGGTCCGGTGCGGGCACGACGCCGTAGTTGGGCTTGCTGTCGGTGTTCATCATCGGTCTACGCCTCCCATCACAGGGTCGATCGAGGCGACTGCCACGATGACGTCGCCCAGCTGGCCGCCTTCGGCCATCGCGGCGGTGGCCTGGAGGTTGTTGAACGACGGATCACGGAAATGCGCACGGTAGGGGCGGGTGCCGCCGTCTGAGACGGCGTGCACCCCGAGCTCACCCTTGGGTGACTCCACGGCGGCATAGGCCTGGCCCGGCGGGACGCGAAAGCCCTCTGTCACCAGCTTGAAGTGGTGGATGAGGGACTCCATGGAGCTGCCCATGATCTCGCGGATGTGGTCCAGGCTGTTGCCCATCCCGTCGCCGCCGATGGCCAGCTGCGCCGGCCACGCGATCTTCTTGTCCGCGACCATCACGGGGCCGGGGTTGTTCTGCAGCCTGTCCGCGGCCTGCTCGGCGATCTTGAGCGACTCGTACATCTCGTCGACACGAATCCTCATCCGGCCGTAGGCGTCGCAGGTGTCGCGCACCGGCACGTCGAACTCGTAGTCCTCGTAGCCGCAGTACGGGTTGGACTTGCGCAGGTCGTGCGGCAGACCGGCTGAGCGCAGCACGGGTCCGGTGATGCCCAGGGACATGCAGCCGGTGAGGCTGAGGTAGCCGACGTTGACCATGCGCCCCTTGACGAGGGGGTTCTCGTTGAGCAGCCGCTCGAGCTCGCCGATGCCGCGACGGACCAGCGGGATGGCGTCACGGATCTTGTCGAGGGCGCCAGGAGGCAGGTCCTGGGCCACGCCGCCGGGGCGGACGTAGGCGTGGTTCATGCGCAGGCCGGTGACCATCTCGAAGATCGCCAGGATGCGCTCACGCTCACGGAAGCCGATGGTCATGATGGTGGTCGCGCCCATCTCCATACCGCCGGTGGCCAGGCACACGAGGTGGGAGGTGACGCGGTTGAGCTCCATCAAGAGCACGCGGATGGTGCTGGCGCGCTCGGGGATCTGGTCGGTGATGTCGAGCAGCTTCTCGACGGCCAGGCAGTACGCCGTCTCGTTGAACAGCGGGGCGACGTAGTCCATGCGGGTGCAGAAGGTCACGCCCTGGGTCCAGGTGCGGAACTCCATGCTCTTCTCGATGCCCGTGTGCAGGTAGCCGATGCCGGCCCGGGTCTCGGTGACCGTCTCACCGTCGAGCTCGAGGATCAGGCGCAGGACGCCGTGCGTCGAGGGGTGCTGCGGACCCATGTTGACGACGATGCGCTCCTCGTGCAGGGAGGATGCCTCGTCGGTGATGGTGTCCCAGTCGCCGCCGACGGCTTCGTAGACGTGGGCGCCCTCGGAGTCTTTGTCGTCGGCCGCCGCGGTGGCGTGGATGTCGCGAGTCTGTTCGGTCATCAGCTGTAGTTCCTCCGCTGGTCCGGCGGCGGGATGGTGGCGCCCTTGTACTCCACGGGGATGCCACCAAGGGGGTAGTCCTTGCGTTGCGGGTGACCGGGCCAGTCGTCCGGCATGAGGATCCGGGTCAGCGCCGGGTGGCCGTCGAACTGTATGCCGAACATGTCCCAGGTCTCGCGTTCGTGCCAGTCGCCGGCCGGGTAGACCCCGACGACCGAGGGGATGTGGCGGTCGTCGTCGGGGCAGCTGACCTCGAGGCGAATTCGCCTGCCACCGTTGGTAATCGAGAGCAGATGATAGACCGCGTGCAGCTCACGGCCAGCATCGTGCGGGTAGTGGACACCAGAGACGCCGGTGCACATGTCGAACCGCAGGGAGGGGTCGTCACGCAGGGCGCGGGCGACGGCCACGAGATGCTTGCGGGCGACGAAGATGGTCATCTCGCCCCGGTCGACCACCACCCGCTCGACGGCCTGTGAGTATGACGCGCTGCCGCCGACGAGAGCACGCTCCAGGTGGTCGGCGATCTCGTCGTAGTACCCGCCGTAGGGACGGACAGCGGCCGCCGGGAAGAGCACGGGAGCCACCAGGCCGCCATACCCGCTGGTGTCGCCTCCGTCGGAGGCACCGAACATGCCCTGGCGCGCGCCCATGACCACAGGCTCGGGACTGGTGCCGGGAGGTGCGGGAAGGTTCTCGGGCTCTTCTTCGCTGGTCACGGTCGGCGTCATGCGAGAAGCCCCTTCATCTGGTGGGTCGGCGTCGCCGCCATGGCTGCCGCCTCGGCTGCGCGGGCAGCGGCGACGCGGTTGACCCCCACCGGGGTGTTCTGGATCTGCTCGTGCAGGGCGATGATCGCGTGGAGCAGCATCTCGGGTCGTGGCGGGCAGCCCGGCAGGTAGATGTCGACCGGAACGATGTGGTCGACCCCCTGCACGATGGCGTAGTTGTTGAACATGCCGCCGGAGCTGGCGCAGACACCCATCGAGATCACCCACTTGGGCTCGGGCATCTGGTCGTAGACCTGCCGAAGGATCGGGGCCATCTTCTGGCTGACGCGACCTGCCACGATCATCAGGTCGGCCTGGCGTGGCGTGGCGCTGAAGCGCTCCATGCCGAACCGGGAGATGTCGTAGTCAGGCGTGCCGACGGCCATCATCTCGATGGCGCAGCAGGCCAGGCCGAACGTCGCCGGCCAGACCGAGTGCATGCGCATGTAGCCCGCGAGATACTCGACCGTGGTCAGCAGGAAGCCTGCCGGAACCTTCTCTTCGATACCCATTTCTCAGTCCCTCCTCAGTCCCACTCGAGCCCGCCGCGACGCCACACATAGGCGTACGCGACGAACACCGTGACGATGAACAACACCATCTCGACCAGCGCGAACACGCCCAGCTTCGTGAAGGCCACCGCGAACGGGTACAGGAAGACGCTTTCGATGTCGAAGATGATGAAGATCATCGCGGTCAGGTAGTACTTGACGGGCACCTTGCCGCCCAGGGCCCGCGGCGAGGGCTCGATGCCGCACTCGTAGGCGTCGGACTTGGCGCGGTTGTAGCGCTTGGGCCCGGCGAAGGGGCTGACGAAGTCAGAGAAGGCCGCGAACCCGAGGCCGATGGCCGCGAAGAACATCAGTGGGACGTACTGGTTGGTCATCGGGGTGCGCTCCCCTTCTGGTTGCTGATCTGGCTGGCGGCGGGATCGAAGCCCGACAGAGCGGACAGACCTGCCTCAAACGGCACAATCCTAAGGGCAGCCTTCGGACTCATGCTGAGGGGGCCATCTTGGACAACGCGTTGATCAGCCGGTCGCCCGCGTCGCCGCCGTGTGGTTCGGCCAGGTTTGCCATGATCTTCATCAGGTACCTCATCATCGTGGTGTGCGGCAGGCCGTACTTCACGGCCAGGCGCATGATCTCCGGCTTGCCGATCATCTTGGCGAAGCCCCGGCCGAGCGTGTAGTAGCCACCGAGCGCGTCCTTCATCACCCGCGGGTAGGACTGCAGGACCAGCTCGCGGCCGGCGGCGGTCTGACGGGCGAACGCCTGGGCGACCACCTCGGCGGCAAGACGACCGGACTCCATGGCGTAGGCGATGCCCTCGCCGTTGAAGGGGTTGACCATGCCTCCGGCGTCACCGACCAGGAGCAGACCCTGGGCGTAGTGCGGCTGGCGGTTGAAGCCCATCGGCAGCGATGCGCCGCGGACCGGGCAGGTCATGGTCTGCTCGTTGAAGGTCCACTCGGCCGGCATGGTGTCGACCCAGCGCTTGAGGACGTCCTTGTAGTCGACCTTGCCGAACGCCGTCGAGGTGTTCAGGATGCCCAGGCCCACGTTGGAGGTGCCGTCGCCGACGCCGAAGATCCAGCCGTAGCCGGGGAGCAGGATCCTCTGGCCGGCATCATTCTTCGACCACAGCTCGAGCCAGGACTCGAGGTAGTCGTCGTCGTGGCGTGGGCTCGTGTAGTAGGTGCGCACCGCGACACCCATCGGCCGGTCGACACGCTGGGGCCGGTTCATCGACACGCTCAGACGGCTGGAGTTGCCATCGGCGGCGACCACAAGGGGTGCACGGAACTCCAGCAGGTCGGTGTCCACCGGACGGCCGTCGGCATCCGTCGCCCTGGCCCGGACACCGATGATCGCCCCGGTGCGTTCGTCCAGGATCGGGTCGGTCACGTTGGTGCACTCCCGCAGGCGCGCGCCGTGCTTGACCGCATGTTTGGCCAGGATGTCGTCGAAGTCCTTGCGGGGGCGAACCAGGCCGTATGGCGGGAAGCTCGCCAGGTCTGGCCAAGGGAGCTCGAGCCGCATGCCGCCACCGATGATGCGCAGTCCGTGGTTCTTGATCCAGCCGTCTTCCTCTGGTGTGGCGATCCCGAGGGTGATCAGCTCGCGCACGGCCCGGGGGGTCAGTCCGTCGCCGCAGACCTTCTCGCGCGGGAAGGCGGCCTTCTCCAGCAGCAGGACGTCGAGCCCGGCCCTCGCCAGGTAGGCCGCGGTGGCCGACCCGGCCGGCCCGGCGCCGACCACGATGACGTCAGCGGTCTCCACCCGCTGCCCGGACGCGGAGGCCAAAGACCCCGCAGGCTCGCCTGAGATGCGGTCTTCGCTGCTGCGGATGATGCTCTGACTCACGAGGGGGCCTCACCGTGGGGAGATGCTGCTCAGCTGACGTCGGGCGCTTGTGAAGAACTTCACGAACTCGGAAAACTGTACGCCGGGATGAGTTCACTGTCGCATTTAGCCATATTTCGGACCACGAAGGCCTCGGCAGCCAGATTAGGGCAGCCTTGGTCGGTTCAGGGCAGCGTCGGACCAGGTCAGGGCAGGCCAGTGGGATGGCCAGGTCAGGGCAGGTCAGGGCAGTGCGGGGCAGGTCAGGGCAGTGGGAGGGCCTTGGTGGCGCGGTGCAGGGCGACGACCCCCCCGGAGAGGTCGCGCCATGCCACGTCCTGCCACCCTGCCTGGGTGACCAGGCGCGCCATACCGGCCTGGTCCGGCCAGGCCGCGATGGACTCCGCGAGGTAGACGTAGGAGTCGGGGTTGGAGCTGACCTTGCGCGCGATGGTCGGCAGCGAGCGCATCAGGTACTTGGAGTAGATCGTGCGGAACGCCTTGTTCCTCGGATGGCTGAACTCGCAGATGACCAGAGACCCCCCGGGCTTGGTAACGCGCAGGAACTCCGTGAGCGCCTCAGTGGTGCCCACGACGTTGCGGAGCCCGAACGACATGGTAACCGCGTCGAAGGAGTCGTCCGCGAACGGCAGCCTGAGAGCGTCGGCGGCGGTGAAAGCGAGGTCCGGCCGGCGCCGGTTGCCGACCCGCAGCATCCCCAGGGAGAAGTCGGCGGGGACGACGTTGACGCCGGCGTCCGCGAACGGCTCGCTGCTGGTGCCGGTGCCGGCCGCGATATCGAGGACGGTGTCACCGGGCTTCGCGCCGACGGCCTCACGCACGAGCCGGCGCCAGCGGCGGTCCTGGCCCAGGGAGAGCACGTCGTTGGTCAGGTCATACTTCGCGGCGACGTCGTCGAACATCGCCGCGACGTCACTGGGTCGTTTCTCTAGGCTGGCGCGGGTCATGGCCCCATCTTGGCTGATCAGCCTTCACGTCACCACGGCAGCAGCATGTGGATGCCGCGCGGTGTGGTTTGTCTTCGGTGTGGTTTGTCTTCGGTGTGGTCCGTCTTCGGTGTCGACAGTCGTAGAGTTGCTGGCCGTGACCTCCTCGCCGCAGCCCGAGCCGACTCGACCCGGGTCGTGGGTCGCGAGCGCCCCCGCGCTGGTGGCCCGCACGGTCGCGATCGAAGACCCGGGCGCCTTGTTGTCCCTGCTGCCGGCGATGCCCGGCCCCGGCCAGGTGGCGTCGTGGGTGCGACGGGGCGAGGGAATGGTCGGCTGGGGCCGGGCGCTGGAGTTCCACGCAGCCGGGCCCGGGCGGTTCGCCGAGGCCCAGGCCTGGTGGACATCGGTGGTGAAGCACGCCGTCATACGCGACGACCTGCTCCTGCCGGGCACCGGGCCGCTGGCATTCGGATCCTTCTCGTTCTCCGCAGACTCCCCCGCCGGGGCCACGCTCGTCGTGCCTGAAGTCATTGTCGGGCAACGGGGTTCGCAATGGTGGCTGACCACGATCGGGGTCGGCGCGCATCTGCCGGTCACTCTGAGCCCGGTCGTGGCCGTCCCCCCCGTCTCGCCCGACGACGTGACGTTCGCCGACGGCGCTCTCTCGGGGGCGCCCGGGTCAACCGAAATAAAAGACGCCGTCGTACGCATCAATGCCGGCGAGATGGACAAGGTGGTCCTCGCGCGCGACCTCGCGGTGAACGCCACCTCGGCGATCGACCCACGCTGGCTTCTGCAGCGTCTGGCCGAGCACTACGACACCACCTGGGTATTCGCGGTCGACGGGCTCGTGGGTGCCACCCCCGAGCTGCTGGTGAGACTGGAGAAGGGCCTGGTCACCTCGCGGGTCCTGGCCGGGACCATCCAGCGCAGCGGGGATGACGACCACGACCTCGCCCTGGCTGCCTCACTGGCCCGGTCCTCCAAGGACCTCGAGGAGCACGAGTACGCCGTCCGCTCCGTGGCCGATGCCCTGGCCCCGCACTGTTCGTCGATCAACGTGCCCGAGTCGCCCTTTGTCCTGCACCTTTCCAACGTCATGCATCTGGCGACCGACGTCGCCGGCGTCCTGACCGACCACTCGACCTCGCTTGCGCTCGCCGCCTCCCTGCACCCGTCGGCCGCGGTCTGCGGGACCCCGACACCCGTCGCCGCTGCCGCCATCCACGAGCTCGAGCAGATGGACCGGGGCCGTTATGCCGGCCCTGTCGGCTGGATGGACGCCGCCGGAGACGGCGAGTGGGCGATTGCCTTGCGGTGCGGGGCTGTTGACCCCACCGACCCGAACCGGATGCGGCTGTTTGCGGGCTGCGGCGTCGTCGCCGGGTCCAACCCGGACTCCGAGCTGGCGGAGTCCGACGCAAAGTTCGTGCCCATGCGCGACGCCCTCACCGCCGGCTGAGTCCAGCCAGCCGGGCCGGTAGGGTCCTTGCCGTGATGACAATCAGGCCGGCAACCGGGCAGGACTGGCCCCGCATCTTCCCCATCTACGCGGCCGTCGTGGCGGAGGGAAGGACGTACGCGCTCCCGGAGGGACAGACACTGGAGGAGGCGCGCCCCTGGTGGATGGAGAGTGCACCGGGGCAGACGGTGGTCGCGTGCGAAGACGGCGTGATCCTGGGCTCGGCGAAGATGGGCGCCAACCGGCCGGGACGAGGGGCGCACGTGGCGACCGCCTCGTTCTTGGTGGACCCGGCTCACCAGGGCCGGGGAGTGGGGCGGGCACTCGGGCAGTACGTCCTCGACTGGGCGCGTTCGGCAGGGTTCAAGGCCATCCAGTTCAACGCCGTCGTCGAGACCAACACTGCGGCCGTGCACCTGTGGCAGTCGCTCGGGTACGACATCGTCGGCACCGCGCCCGGGGCGTTCGACCACCCCGATCACGGCATGGTCGGCCTGCACATCATGTTTCAGCGCCTCTGAGGCATCCGGCTGCTGGTCAGCTGCCCTGCGCCGCGACGGCGTCGAAATGCCTGGCCACCAGGGCGTCGAGCCGGTCCGGCACCTCTTCGGGTATCCAGTGGCTGACCCCCTCGAGCACCTCGTACGTGTAGGGGCCGGCCACGAAACGTTCGGTGAGCTCAGCCCCTTTGGGTCCGATCGCCGTATCACCGTCGCTCCACACGTAGAGAGTGGGAACGGTGACCTTCGCGTGCAAAGCGCCCGGACCTGAGAACGCGATCGCCCGATACCAGTTGAGCGCAGCGCTGGCGGCGCCGCGGTCGCGCATCAGCTCGGCATCACGAGCGGCGGCCTGCGATGGCATCCCGGTCGAGCGCAGCGCGCGTTCCCAGGCCTTCCCTGACGAGATCTGCCGCTCGGGCAGCCAGGGCAGCTGGAAGAAGAGCATGTACCAGGACTTCAACGCCTGACTGCTGGTGAGCAGCGACTGCACGAACGCCGCCGGATGCGGCACCGACAGGGCGGTCAGTGAGCGGAGCAGGTCTGGTCTGGCGGCCGCGAGTCCCCACGCCACCGCGGCCCCCCAGTCGTGCCCGACCAGATGCACGGGACCGAGGCCGGCGACCTCGATCAGCTCGACGATGTCGCCGGTCAGCTCGGAAGCGCGGTAGGCACGACGTGGGCGTGGCCGAGCGCCGGGAGAGTACCCGCGCTGGTCGGGTGCGATGGTGCGGTAACCACGCGCGTGCAGCAGCGGGGATACTGCGTCCCAGGAGCGCGAGTCCTGCGGAAAACCATGCAGGAGAAGCACTGGCGTCCCGTCGGGCGGCCCGGTGTCACGCACGTCGAAGACAAGACCGTCCCGCGTGAAGATGGTGATGCGATCGGTGCCCATCGGACTCCAAACCGGTGTTGGCAGCTGACTCGCGCCGGTGTTGGCCAGTGCCTGCCCATCGTATTCGGAGGCATCAGCCGACCGCGTTTCGAAACCACACCAGGGTGTGAGATGGCGCCGCTAACCGGTGGTCTGCGAGCTGCCTGCCTCTGCCGCCTGCTGTGCTGCGACCACCAGACCGGCGCTCCATCCGGGGGCACGGCCGTTCGCGGGTGGGTGGATACTCCCCAC
>Ga0157378_10003716_pt1 | contig 13530 bp, 7 predicted proteins | sample M65metaG_FD_115309 | JGI IMG/M metagenome (GOLD analysis project Ga0157378, IMG submission 115309) | Miscanthus rhizosphere microbial communities from Kellogg Biological Station, Michigan, USA - M6-5 metaG | ecosystem: Host-associated > Plants > Roots > Rhizosphere > Soil | place: USA: Michigan...
ATCGCGAGATCGTCGGGATGAATGATGATCTGCCAGCCTTCACCCAGCAGCCGGGCCACTGAGATTCCGAAGAAGTCGGCGGCGCGCCCGCCGACGTGGTCGAGACTGCCGTTGGGCAGCGCGGTCCAGACGATGACGGGCAACGCTTCGGAAAGAAGGCGCAGCCATTCTTCCATCCGGCGCCGCTCGGTGATGTCGATGCAAACGGCGAGGCCGGTGTCGCGGCTCTCGTCGAGCACCGCTCCGGAAATCAGGATCGGAATGCGACTGCCGTTCCTGGCGTAGAACTCCTTTTCCCACGGGCCGGCCATGCCGCGCTCCACAACTTCGGCGGCGCGGCGGTCATCTTCGTCGAACCATTCCGGCGGAGTGAGCGTGCGCCAGTTGATCTCACCAGCCAGGAGATCGCTGCGGTCCCGCCCGATCATCTGGAGAAAAGAATCGTTGGCGTCCGTGATCGTCCCGTCCATCCGCCAATAAAAGACTCCGACAATGCCGGATTCCATGATGCGGCGAAGTCGTGCGTCCTGGCCCGGTTCGATCGCGCGGTCGGGTGTATAGTTGGTCATACGTGCGGACTCCCATCAAGGCGAACGGCCGGTGCGCGTAACCGGTTGCGCCAATTCGCCCTACTGTAGTACCGCTTTCCCCGCCGTGATACCTGCCCGAAAGTACACTGTCTGCTTCTACCTTCGGCGGAAGCGCCGACTTTGGATTGCTATGGTAGCCGAAGGTACAGTGGCTGAGACATCCGTTGTGCACGCAGGCTACAGCGTGATTTCACACCGGTATTTGCCAGTCGCTGTTTTCCTGCTCCTTTTGGTCCCGCTTTCGTCGGGAGCACAGACATCCACGCCACGAGCCTGTTCATCCCCGCCCGGGAAAATCGCGCTCGTGCTACCGGGTGGTGGCGCCAAAGGGTACGCGCACGTCGGCGTCATCAAGATCCTGGATTCGCTCGGCATTGCCCCGGATCTCGTCGTCGGCACCAGCATGGGAAGCATCATGGGAGCCGTCTACGCCAGCGGATACACCGGCGTTGAGCTTGAAAAGCTGACCAAGCGGTTCAACATCGGGCCCTACATTGGTAGATACCGGCCGCGACCCCCGCGCGCGTTCGCGATAACGGGAGCCACCGGCTCCGGAGCGCTGCAAAGCCAGCTGCCCGGGCAGCCTTCACCAGCTGTCCTGTTGAAGAAGAGCGGCAGCGGATTCGCATTCGAGACGAGCTTCGCTGACGAAGGCGCGGTAAATCTGCTTCTGACAGCGATGATGGTTCGCGGGAACCTGATCGCGCGAGGAAATTTCGATTCTCTCCCGACTCCTTTCCGCGCCGTTGGCACAGACATCCACTCTGGTGCGCGGGTGATGATAGATCATGGGGACCTCGCTCGCGGCGTCCGCGCCAGCATGGCGATCCCGTTCGTTTTCGACCCTGGAGTCGTTGACAGCGTCGAGATGGTGGACGGCGGGCTCAGCGAGAACGTGCCGGTGAAGCTCGCTCGCGAGCTTGGTGCCACGACCATCATTCTGTCCACGCTCGACGCGACGAAGGGGAGGGACAGCCTCACACGCGTAAAAGAGAAAGGGACGCTGGATATGATGCTCGATCGCATCTTCCTGGATACGCATCCGCCTCTCGGTCCGAACGACCTGGAGATTCGCACCGATGTGTCTGATATCGGCAATCTCGATTTCTCGGAAGCCGTCGTCGAACGCCTCACCCAGCGTGGTGCGGCGGCTGCTCGCCCCGTGCTGACGGCGTCGTGCCTCCCGCGGCCGGGTCGCGTTATTACGCCGATGCCTCCCATTGCAACTGCTCTGGTGACCGCCGATGCCGCACCCGGCTCTCGCAAGATGATACGGAGCGCGGTAAGGTCGACTGCGGAGGGTGCAGAACGCGTTCAGCGTACCAGGTTGTCGATCGACACGGTTCAGGCTCGAGCAGCGCGCGCCGGAACGATTGGAGTCCTCCGCTCCTTATGGCTCAACCCGGAGCACGCAGACGGGGACTCGGTAGCCTTCGACCCGACGTTCACCTGGGCACCAAAACGGACATTCGGAATCGGCGCGGCCTTCGATAACGACCTTGGTGGAGAGGCGTGGGTCGGTTGGGGCAATCGTCGCGCGGTGGTGGGTTCATTGCCGCCACTCGAGACGGGCGGGCGATTCACGATCGGCTCGCGTCGTCAGGAATTGCTCGTGTCCGTCCGCAAGGCGATAGAGGATGTCCGTTACGGACCGAGCCCGTTCGTGGTGGTGATGGCCGGTCGCGAGAGCTCGCCGTTCTTCGTGCAGGGCCCGAACGGCGTGAATGTCAAAGTCGATCTCCCGCTGTTTTCCGAGCAGCTACTGCAGGTTGGTTACGACGTTCCGAACGGCGACAACTGGATCATCCAGGTCGGCCCCGTCTTACGGCACTGGCGCGGTGGATTGACCACGAATACAAAGGGAGCGACTCCCCTCGGGCTCGCTTTGCGCGTCGACGAGGGCACCGACAGGGAGCACCTCTACAGCCGGCTCGATGCCGAAATGAATCAGCGCTACAGCCGGGCGAGCGCGCGCGTGACGCTGCTGATACCCAAATCATTCGCGCTGTTGACCAACACGCTTCGGTTGGGCGGCACCAGCACGGAAGCGCCATTCAGTCAATGGTTTCTACTCGGGGCCACCGACGGTTTCCCGGGCCTGAACATCGGTGAGCAGGTGGGCACGTGGACGGCGTCGTACATGCTCGACGCGGCGAAACCGCTCTTCGGACCGATAAATCTGCAGGTCACGGGAGCGACCGGCACGATCAGCAGAAGTTCCGATGTCAACTTTGGAGGTCAGTGGCTCTGGGGGGCGCGCATCGGAATCGGCGCCGATCCACCGATCGGACTCATACGACTACAATATGGACTCGCAACTAACGGTCGACGCCAGTGGTTTGCCCGCGTCGGGCGCTGGCTCTAAGACCGGGACACACATGGGAGCGTGGGGAGTGATTTGGCGAACTGCCGTGATCCTGTTCGGATTGGCGGCGTTCGTGCCCACCAACACGACTTCGCTCAAGTCGCGAGCGAAGCCGGCCACGGGTTACGAGACTGCGATGCTGCTCGCGCAGGAGCTGCAGCGCGCTGATTCAACGGCGACCGCTGATGGAAAAACGGTGGTGCGGGTGCACGGCCACGTTACGCCGACGGCAGTCGTGTTCTTTCACGGACTGACGAATTCACCCCGACAGTACCGCGAGCTCGCCGACAGCGTGTTCAATAGCGGCGCCAACGTCATCGTACCGAGACTGCCGTGGCACGGGTTGACGGGAGGAACGGCAACCAACCTCGGTAAAATGACAGCCGATGCATTGCGCGATGTAGCCGACGCTGCGGTCAACATTGCCAGCGGACTGGGTGACACCGTCGTCGTCTTCGGTGTGAGCCTCGGCGGCAACGTCGCGGCCTGGGTGGCTCAGTTCCGGCCGGTCCAGCGAGTAATCGTCGCTTCGCCTGCGCTCGGACTGTCACACCTGTCGACGACCCTGCAGACGCCGACCATGAATCTGATGCTGCGGGTTCCCAACTATTCGAAGAGCGATCCCGCCGATACGCTGCGGCCCGACCGGACGCTTGGCTGGAGCACTCGTGGGGTCGGAGAGATGCTGAAGCTGGGGACCGCCGTTCGAAAAGCGGCAGACGATGCTCCGCCGCTGGCGCGTGACATTCGTGTGCTGACGAACTCGACCGACGCGACGATCAACCGCGAGGCAATCGACGAGCTGGCGGAGCACTGGCGGGAGAAGGGCGGTCCGGTCGTGGTGTACGAGTTTGCCGACACTCTAAAGCTTCCGCACGACATCGTGGATCCGGATGAAGCGACGGGACGAACGGTAATCACCAATCCGGTCGTACTCACTCTGATTCGTGGCGGGACGCCGACCGCGAGTCAGGGCATCAGAGTGATCGAGACGGCTAAGGCGAAGCAGTGACCCGCTGGTGTTCTCCGCCAGGCTCGCTCTCTTCATTCGCCTCCCGCACATCGCGCGAGACGAAATAGCTGAGGAAGGTGCGAATCACGGCGATCGCACCGACCTTGCCGAGGTCTTCCCACGTCGGTGTGATCGATGTGTGGACGATGTCGGCAGCCAGCTGGAAGGTCATGCCGCCCACCAGCCACCGCAGGTAATTCACGTACACCTCGCGTCCTTGACGTGGGGATGCCGCGCTGAAGACGATGCGGACAATCCGGACGAAGGCCTCGACAGAAGCGAAGGCGACGATGAGTATCGCCATCAGCTCGATGGCGATCGCGACGTACTCGATTATTTCAGCCAGCACGAATTCCGTCGGCGGAACGGGGTGATGGACGGTCGACCGGTTGCCGCGAAGGCTGCAAGTTTGGCTCAAAGACGGTCTGCCAGTCCTTTTTCATGCTGACGACGGTTATCCCGTAATCACGCGCCTTGTCGAGCGCTTCAGTCAGAGGGCTGAGACGGAACTCGCGGTCGTAGGCGAACTCCCTGACGGAATCGTCGTGGTGAACCAGCAGCGCGAGTCGCGCGCCGGAACCCGTCTTTGTGTAGCGCAGCATCGCCAGGTCGCCGTCGGAATTGCCGAAGCAGAGGATCGGACGCCGGCCAATGTGCAGCCCGATGTTCTGCACCTTCGCCTCCCGGTCGTCGAAGCTGTTCACCTCGGAGAGCTTCATCAGCGAGGTCTGTCCGTTCGTCGCATCGAAGCGCGTTCTGACGCTCGAGCCGATTATCTGCTCCGGCGGAATCCCGTAAGCGTCTTCGGCGAACGCGCGCATCACGTCGAGCCCGCCGCCGGATACGATGAATGTCTTGAATCCGTTTTCCCGGAGGTATGACAGCAGCTCGACCTGCGGCACGTAGATGCACCGCCGGAAAAGTCGGCCCAGCTGCGGGTGCTTCGCGGTGGTGAACCAGCGACGCACGATCTGACCGAAATCATCCTCTGTGACGCCGGCGTGGGTGGCAAAGGCCATCTCGAACGCCGCCTGTTTGCCGAGCGCGTGGATGGCTTTGAGATCTCGCTCGAGGAATGCCTTGAACGGCTGCCGCTGCTTCATGCTCGGATCGTTGGCAGCAAGATCCTTGAGTCTGTCCTGGGCGAAGAACAGCTCCGTCTGCATCGGCTGCTCGCACCACAGCGTCCCGTCATTGTCGAACACCGCGATGCGATCAGCCGGGCGCACGAAATCCCGGCTGCCTTCACGCGTTACGCGCGCGACGAAGTCGAGGATGGTGCTTTTGGCCGCGCCATCGTTCCACGATGGAAGCTCCGACCCAGGTCCCAATGGCCCTTCTCATGAAACGGATCGCAACCATGGCTTCCACCGGCCGATTCGAGATAGTTGCACTTTGGGCTAGGCGCCCGGAACTCGAGAAGGAAAGGAGCCGGGTTAACAACACGCGTGATTGCGTGGCGTACGTCCCTGTACTTAATGCCAGTAGCAGCGGTGCAGGGTAATCGACAATTCTCTCCCAGCTTCTCAACGGAGATTACTCGTGCGCGCCCCAACATCAGCGACGATTGGCGTTGTCTGCGTTCTCGGTTTCCTCAGCGGCGGTGCGCTCGGCGCTCAAAGCTTCCACGGAAACCACCTGAGAGACACCTGGGATTTCACACTGTCCGGGGCGTCGGTCATTCTCTCATCTGATCTGCGCGTCGATGGTGATCAACAACAGGGAACCACGATCGATCTCGAAAGCATTCTCGGTCTCGAGAAAGACAAGTTTCAGCCGCGGTTAGCCGCCACGTGGCGCCCGGGCAGGCGCCACGAGCTGGAAGTGGGCTACCAGTTCGTGCGCAGAAATGCATCTCAGGTGCTCACCCGCGACATCGTCTTTCGTGACAGCACCTATCAGGTCGGGAGGAGCGTCCACACCACCTTCGATTCCGATCAGCTTTTCCTGAACTATCGCTTCGCATTGTGGTCGACGGAGAATGCACAGGCCGGTCTGGGGATCGGCATTGGAGCACTGTTCATCGACGCCACTCTCGACGCGCTGGTCGCCGGCTCCAACAATGCGGTGCAGTTCTCGGCGGGTAGATCATACACTGCGCCGACTGGATCAATCGGAGGCTTCGGCAAGTGGGCGTTTGGCAGTCAGTCCATCCTCAGCGTCGATCTGCGCGCGATCCAGGCCGATGTCAGTGATCTGTCCGCCAAGGTCTGGGAGGGCGGCGCCAGCTATCGGTACTACTTCACACCAATGTTCGGCGGCGAGCTCGGATACGGAATCAGCGACTTCGATGTCGACGTCAAGCATCAACGCGCGGGTCGCGACGTCGAGACGAAGCTCAAATACTCTCTGCAGAATCTCCGGTTCGGTCTGGTGATCGCCCTGATGTAGCTAGAAGCGCCACTCCCTGATCAGGAACAACCCGAAAGCGCTCGTCGTCACCACATCCTGGTCGCGCGAAAGCGTCGGTTCCTGGAGCAGATACCTCGTATCGATTCCAGTCTCCAGGCGGTAGCCACGGAGCCCGCCGAAGCGATGCACGACCTCGACACCAGGCCGCGAGAAATCCAGCGGCGATTTGAGCAGGGTGAAGGTGTGCGACTTGATGTACTTGCCGAACTCGAATTGCGTCCCGCGCAGGAAAGTGCCGACGTCCGTCTGCACGTCGGCCGGCGTGATGGTGAACACGTCCGCGCCCAGGGAGCGCGCTGCCTCGCCGGCGAACTGGTCAGCCATGACACCGAGCGCCACACCGGCGATCTGCTGGGTGGCCAGCGCCGCGCCCTGGCCGACGAGATTGCTGCCGCCGCTGCCGTTGGTGAGGCCGGATCCCTCGAGCTGCAGCAACGAGTTGGATTGCTGCCCGAACGCCAGGTAGCTGAGCAGATCACTCTGTGTGAGCGGCGGCTGCGCGTCGCTGGTCAGCGAGATATTCGGCGACTTCAGGGTTCCGCCGACGACCACCTGGATGGTGATCTGCTCGCGGTTCGGCTGATTCACCTCGTATTCGGCCTGCGCCTGCAGCGTCGGATTTATCTCCGACGTGTTGACGAAAGTCGCCGACCCGCGCTTGACGTTGAAGCGCCGCGTCATGAAGGTGTATTCGCCGCGCTCGGTCAGCAGCACGCCATCGATCACCAGTGATTCCTTGGCTCGATTGACATGCAGCTCCATCGGGTCCTCGGTGTAGACCTCGATGTTCGCCTCGCGCGAGCGCACGAAGACGTCGCGGTCCACTCTCAGATTCACATCCATGCGCAGGTTGGCGAGAAACGGCGACTGCGCCGGGAAGAGCTCGCGGTCAGCCATTACCGCGGTGTCGAGCACGTTGAACAGCGCCGGATCGCCGGACCCGATGAGATTCTTGTTCTCCGACGGCGGTATGTAGATGACACCCTCACGCAACCGAACGTCGCCGGCAATGTGCGGGTCCTTGAACGGCCCGATCATCGTCAGGTTGGAGATGACACGCATCTGGCCATGCTCGTTGTGCAGCAGCTCGGCGTTCTGCGTCACCAGCCTGAGATCGAAGCTCGGCTGCGTCAGCGACTGGAGCCCGATGCCGCCGGTGAGAATGATCCGGCCCCTGTTGCTGGCGGCGATGGAATCGATGACGACCGTATCGCCGAGCATCCGGATCGAAGCTTCGATTCCGTTGAGCGTGATCCCCGCCAGTACTACGCGCGCCTGCCCCTGATGGATGTTGAACTGGCCGGTCAGCACCGGGTGGTTGAGCGTCCCCGCCAGCTTGAATGAGCTGGTGACCTTGCCCCTCATGTTGGCGATGTAGCCATCGAGGGCGGGGACCATGTCCAGCGGCAGACTGTCGGCGGTGATGTTGAGCGCGATCTGCCGGTTGGCCGGGAAACGCGATCCTGTAACGCCGCTCAGCGCGAGATTTATCGGTACGGTTCCCTCGGCGACGAGGAAGGGCTGTCCACCGGGCCGCATTGCCTCGGCACGGCCACTCAGAGTCTGGTTGGCGTAGTCCAGGTCTCCATGTACCTCCGGCACCGCGGTGCCGTTGTAGACGAGATCTGTGGCGCCAAACACTCCCTTGAACTGCGGGTTCTCCAGCGTGCCCGTCGCGTGAATGTTTATCGACACGAGACCCTTGGCGTTGATCCCGCTCTGCGTCAGGGAGATGACGTCTTCGACGTTGACGTTGTCGAGGGCGATGTCGAGGTTGGCGTTGCCCTGCTTGGGCACGAATCCGTTCACGTAGATGCGACCATTGCTACCATTGCGCAGCTCGAGGTTCTGGACGTCGATGCCGGCCTGGCCCCAGTGGAGAGCGGCGGCGCGGGTGCTCGCCCAGACGCTGGTGTCGAACTGCAGCTTCAGATTGTTGAGCGTCAGCTCGTTGCGGATCTTGTCCAGAGTGAACGCCGCGTCGGCAGCGTAGGTGCGCTGGTCGTCCTGGCTGACGACCAGCTGCAGCGTCCCGTTGGGCTTGTGATAAGTGAGCTTCGCGCCGACGCTGTCGAGATTGAAGCCGGCCGCGCTCACCGTTCTGGCTTCCGCATCCACTCTCACCTGTGACTGCGGCGTCAGCGCATTCACCCAGTCATAGTCCGCCGTGAACGAGCCGACGGTATTGCCGCGGGCAACGATGTTCGATCCGGACGCAGTCCCCTTGAGACTGAATTGCTTGATGTTTCCCGTCGCTACTCCGTCGGCACGCACTGAGCCCGCGAGCTGGTCCTTCGCCACCACTTTCGGCGTGTCCACTACGGTGCGCGGCAGCTGTCGCCCGGAAATCGCGCGTTCCACTTCGGTCGCCCGCGCGAGGCGGCTGGAATCGGCTTTCGCCTGCGCCACGCGAGCAGCGAGAATGCCCGGACGCGGGCGAACCACTCCGGTGTCTTTCCCGATGAGCCCCGCGAAGTTGCTCAGTGAATCGACGGCGACGTGATAGGTCAGAGTGCCCGTGTGCGACGGGGTCATTCCGAACGTTTCTTTCGCTTCGACGATTCCCTGCGGTAGATCGACGGCGAGGGTGTCGATGCGCGCCATGCCGTTGGCGATGGCGACTCTGACGTTGGCGCTATCGACGTTCACCGTATCGACGCGCGATGCGCCGACATCCGCCACCAGCTGCGCCTGCATCGTCGCCGGGTTGAACCCGCGCCCGCGCGCCGATCCAGTCGCGGTGAGCGCCGTCGACGGCATCTTCGCCACGACCGTATGCAGGTTCAGATCGCGGGTGGTGAAATCGAGGTTGTAGCCGGTCTCCTTGCTGAACAGATCCATGGTGCCGCGCACATCGACATAGCCGCCGTCGGCGATCGTCATCTGGGAATTGATCGCCATGTTGTTGATCGTTCCTTTCAGCCGCAGCGGACCCGTCGCGCTGCCCCGCAGACCGAGCGTCGGCGCGGAAAAACGGCCGAGTGTGACCAGCGAGAGCGGATGCATTTGGGCATCGACATCGACCCACAGCACGCCCTGCGAGCGGAAGGCGAATCGTCCAGTCGCGCGTGACACCGCGCCGCGGTCCACGTGTGTGACGTCGCCGACGGCTGTCATAATTCCCGCCGTCGATCCGTTGAGCGTCGCGTTCCCGCTTAGTGCTCCGTTGAGGAAGAACTTCGGCACCAGCGCTTTCATCAGCCCGGTCTGCAGCGGCAGCATGCGCGTCTTCAGATCGCGCGCTGTGAAGACACCTTTCGACAGTCCCAGCACACCCGTCGCCACCAGATGGCTGCGCCCCGACAGACGGTCGTCGACGACGACGTCGCCGTTGACGCGGAGCGCGTGCTCGCCGCCGTTGAACGTAGCGTGCCCGGTGAGCGTAAGTGCGCGCGGGAAGGTCATCGTCGGGAAGAGACGGGTGATGAGCCGCGTGTCGAGATTGGAGAAGCGCAGATCGGCATTGCGGAACGCCACCGTGTCGGTGATCGTCGCTTCGACCTGCCCGGCGATGTGTGAGCGCTCGAGCGAGGCGTCCATGTTGCGCACGAGATAGACGCTCTTCTTGCCAGTCCAGTCGAGACCGAAATCGAGCTTGCCGGAGCCATTCTCCGGAAGCGGCAGCCACGCCCACCGCAGGTCCTTCGTATCTACCGGATCGCCGTGCAACCGGAGGTGGAGATCGCCGCTGTTGATGTAGTAGCGTCCGTCGCCGGAGGCCTTCGTTCCCGGGAACGCGACGCGCGCGCCCTTCCACCACAGCGAGTCGCCGGTGAACTCGAACGTTCCAGTCAAACCACGCACGTCGGCGACGGGCGGACGGAGCGGCTCGGCGATCATCCTGAGAGCGGAGACATCGATCAGGCCGTTGGGATAACCCGGGTCGGCGAGGCGAACAAGAGGGAAGAGGCCGTCAACTTTGTGGAAGCTGAATTCCTTCTGATACCCCCTGGCGACCTGTAGAATCTTGAGGCGACTCTCAGGACCTAGTGCTTTTCGCACCGCGTCTTTCCGCTCGGCGGCGCTGATTTTTGGATCCGGCTCCCACGGCGCGCGCACGGTGATATCTCCCTGCACCATCGTCACATCGCTGAAGCGAATCCAGGTGCCCCAACCCGTTTTGCGTGGACCGGATGGAGTGGCGGTGTCACGCGGGAAGATCCGATCGTAGTTCCACTTTCCACCCGGCTGCTTGTCCAGCACGATGATTGGCCGCACCAGCTTCACTTTGCTCAGATCGATTTTCTTGCCGCGCAGAAGTGTGTTGAGACTGTAGTTCGCCCAGATCTCATCTGCTTTTGCAAATGGCGCGCGGGCGCTGTCGGTGATGACGACATCGTGGAGCACTACGCTGTTGAGAAGGTTTCCACTGACGCTTCCGATGTGCACCAGGCCGTGGCTGTTTCTCTGCATCAGGCCTTCGACATAGCGGCGGACGCGCTCGTGTCCCCAGTCGCTGTTGGTGAGGAGGAACACAACGCCAACGAGCAGCAGCAGCACTAGCACGAGTGCGGCAATCAAACGCACCCACCACCTGCGCATCAGAACGCTTCGCCTATCGAGAGATGTAAAACCAGCCGATTGAGCAGTCCGCCGGCCATCGGGTTGTAGACGCGCGTCTGTTGCAGCCTGACGAGCGTTCTCACTCCGTTCACGATGTTCTCTGTCACAACCGGCAGCGTCTCGGCGCCACCCGGATTGAGCGCCAGGTCGGCGCGGATCGGACCTACTGGTGAGGCGTACCGGATTCCGACTCCCGGAGTTATTCCCGCTTTCCGCTGCGGCAGCGTCGGATCGGTGCTCTGCTTCACGATTCCGGCGTCAACGAAGGCGGCGCCCATTAATATCCAGACCGGGAATCGCGCTTCGATGCTTCCCTCGAGCAGGAAATTTCCGCCGAGTGGCCTCGGCTCGAAATCGCGATCCAGCATGTTCGGCGCGTTGGGATTGCACTGTGTGACGTCGCTGCCAGACAGGCACGCGATGTTCGAGCTGTCGTGAGTCTGCAGCACGCCGATTGGAACCGTCAGCACGCGCGGACCGAGCTGGTTCTCACCAAAGCCGCGCACGGAGTGCGATCCGCCCGCATAGAATCTCTTTCTCGGGTGCAGCACGCCGCCGCCCAGCGATGCCGAGACGCCCGTCGCCTCGAAGGTGCTGCCGAGCGATCTCACATAGCCGACACTGAGGTGAGCGCCGATGGCACCGCGCTTTCTGACCTGATACCAGGCGGCACCCTCGGCGGTCGTCCGGTTGTAGCGATAGTCGGAGCCGGTGAAGGTGTTGGCGGTCTCGAGGCTTCCACTGGCGCGGTAGCCTTTGTTCGGGAAGAAAGGATCGTTCGTCCGATCGATCGCCATCGTCAGACTCAGGGGCGACAGCTTCTGATTGCCGCGCAACGCCTCGAGTGTCGGTTGGTCGCAGACTCCGAAGTTGACGCAGAAGTACACGTCGCCCGCATCGACCTTGCTCACCTCGAACCGGTAGTTCAGGCTGGCCGGGGCGCGCTCGGTAACATCGCGGGTGAAGGTGAGGCTGGTGCCGTAGCCGCGATCGATGTAGATGCCCGGAGCGCTCTTGCGATGTGAGAAGATGCCCAGCGAGAGCTCGTTGTGAGGTGAGCCGAACCACGGCTGGCGCAGGTTGATGCTGGCGTTGTAGGTGGGCGCAAAATAGCGCGCCATGTCGGAGCCGGGCGCATTCGAAACGTCCTGGAAGATTCCTTTCCCGTTGAGAGACTCCGCGAACAGGTTGCCGACGACGCCCTGAATGTCGAGGTGGCGCCCGTTGCCCATGAAGTTGTAATGCGCGAAAGTCGCCTCGAACTGAAAAAAGTCGATGGTGTTGAATCCAAAGCTCAAACGAGCTTCGCGCGGCGGCGCCTCGACGACGCTGACGACCACGATCTTTGCCGAATCAGGGGTGGCGATGTCGATCGGCGGGCGCGGGTCGATTGAGGCTCGGCGGAACAGGTTGGATTCGTAGAGCGCGCGCTGGCTGCGCAGCATTTCCGAGCGCCGGAAGACATCACCGGTGTGAAAGGTCAGCGACTTCCGGATGGTGCGCTCGCTGACATCGTCGTTGCCCTGGATGACGATGTCCTCGACGGTGGTCTTGTACTTCGGATCGAGCTCGAACGTCACCGCGGCAGTGTGCGATGCCGTATCCACGACTACCGACGTATCGACTTCGGCGTCCGCATACCCCTTGTCGAACAGACGCGCCTGCAGGAAGACTCGCGACGAATCGATGCGCAGCAGGTTGAGCGGACCACCTTTCCCGATCACCACGCGGGCGTCGATCTCTCGCTGCGACAGCAGCGCCAGTCCACCCTGCTTGATGATGACATCGGAGACGAGAGTGGGTGGTCCTTCCTTGATCAGGAAGGTGACTCCGACCTGATTGCGGCCGCGCGGAACGACGACGGTATCGACTTCGGTCTCGCGATAGCCGCGCTTCCAGTAGAAGATCCGCGCGCGCAGCACGTCGCGCTGGAGCTCCTTGTGATCGAGATATTTTCTGGTGAACCAGAGGTGCGACTTGCTGATCCAGCAGAACGGCTTGAGCAGGACGCTGGTGCAGTGCGAAGGAGTCGTGTAGACGCTCTGGAGGAGATCCGACTGCTTCACGGCCTTCACGCCCTTGAGCGTGAGATTCACGACCTCCGGGTGGTCCGTCATCGCCGGCGGCGGGGGCGCCGAGGCGGTGATAGGGCTGGCGGGGGCGGTCGGGACGGGCTGCTGGGCGAAGAGCAGCGCCGGGAGAAGGGCGGTTAGGAGGAGGGAAGCGGAAAGCTTCCCGCGTGCCGCTTGCCTATAGCCCTTCCAGCAGCGCGTCGTTACTAGGCGTCGCCGCGATGCGCTTGATAAGCCATTCCATAGCCGAACTGGATGGCATTTGCTGTAGACCGCGCCTGAGGGTGTAGACATGCTCTATTTGGTCCGGACGGAAGAGCTTGTCTTCACGACGCGTGCCGCTGGTCGCGACGTCGATGGCGGGGAAGATTCGCTTCTCGGAAAGCGACCGATCCAGCTTGATTTCGCAGTTACCGGTACCCTTGAATTCCTCGAAAATGACGTCGTCGATGCGGGAGCCGGTCTCGACGAGGGCGGTGGGGATGATGGTCAGCGATCCGCCGCCGTGTTCCGGGG
>Ga0157378_10003717_pt1 | contig 13529 bp, 17 predicted proteins | sample M65metaG_FD_115309 | JGI IMG/M metagenome (GOLD analysis project Ga0157378, IMG submission 115309) | Miscanthus rhizosphere microbial communities from Kellogg Biological Station, Michigan, USA - M6-5 metaG | ecosystem: Host-associated > Plants > Roots > Rhizosphere > Soil | place: USA: Michigan...
ATTATTTTCCCAAATGGGCACAGCCGCTGTATCCTTTGGCGTTCCTAAACTACTTACGTGTACAGCGGGTGCCATGGAAGTGACGGTTATAGAGCCAAATAATGCAGCAATAGACTTCAAACTCATACCTTTCGTTTTGTTCGGATCTTCCTTCAATACATCTATCACAGCACTTCGCAGCAGATCGTGTGCATCCTGCTGGCCGGTTAAGGGAAGTCCAGACCCTGAGTGTCCGGCAAATTTCCCTCCGGAAGTCGACAGAGATGTACGGGCAGTATCAGTTCTAAAGCCGTCAGCGATGTCGAGTATATGCGATAGATTAGTTTGGTATATAGTTGCTCCGGAATGTTGACTAAAATAAGAAGTAGAAGACTTCGGAGTCGTTAGCTGCGCGGTCGTACCGCTACTTAAACTGATTGGTTGTAAATAATTGTAGGCATCAGTAGTAAGTACAGATTCGTGATATCCTGTTTTGTGTCCCGCTAAAGTGGGCCCGGACCTGGCCCTGAAGCTACTCGGCGTAGAGACTTGTTCGTTCGCAGCTTGTGAGTGGGTCAACGTTTTATCATTGAGAATACTGTAGACTGGCATCGGTTATTTTTTTTCAATTGAAATAGCACGGATTTGATAAGCGCAATCTGAAGTAGGCTGACCGGAAACAGGCGTAATTACTACATCAACCTTGTTAAGGCCAAGTTGCAAATAGTCGTGGTAGTCAATGGTAGCATATTCCTGATTGCGTAGATTAATTGAGAGTAAATTATTCTCTCCACCTTCCGCTTCCATCGCGGTTACATATTTTGTAATCGCATTCACTTTATCATCATTGAAAATAAACGAGAGAAGGATGTCATCGGAACCTGATTTTTTCCAGTGTTTTATAAAAAGCGTGTAATCATTGACAGTATCAATTACTTTGAAGGATATAGTCATCTGTAAAGAGGACGTACCACTAACTGTAGCTGTTAACGCTGTTTCAGACGATGTAAATCCTTGGCCGGCAGAAGGTTGTGAGCTTGTTGTATCCGTGATTAACAAGTTATTGCATGTTGAAGCAATTAGGAATGAACCATCTTCAGGTTTAACGACAAACTTATTTGGTATGAAACCGATCACAGCCGGTTTGTCTCTTGATATCGGGTCAATTCCCATCAAAGTTAAATCTAGGGTAGGGCTAAGAGAATCGTCATTGTCTCCATAAAGCATTGTGGGATTCTGATCCATGTATACGTTAGCCAGCCCGTTTTCAAGCTTGTGCGACCCCGAGAAGTAGTTTATTGCATGAGTGAATTCTACTTGAACGCCTTCACTATCTACGGGCTCTTTATCCACCGTTATAAGCCACAACGACTTCATTACGAAGTTAACTCCAAACATCGACAATTGACTTGGGGGATATAAGCGTATATTATCCCATAATCTGCTCTGTGTTTCGGCAGGAATAACAATTTGCGACTGGCCGCTTGGGTCTGGGGAATTCGACGTTCTGCACTCTATAGCATCCCAGGGATACTCCTGCCCAAACGTCCACGATGGAAACTTTGTCGCTGGGTTGACGAGGGAGTATGCCCCCCAGTCTTTCATACTCATGGAAGACGAGTTCTCTCTGCTCTTACTTGCTGACGATTCAGAACCTTTTGTTTGGGAGTGATCATTACTCGTAGTAGATGAGTGCTCATAGTTAGCGGAGATACTGTCATTTAGCTCAGCTGCGCCTATGGTGACGGTCGCCCCGTAACTGTTTGTTTCCGAGGTCGAAGAGCCTATCGTATTACTTAGAGTGTTGGTTGTCCCGTTGCTACCTGTTGTTGCCCCGGATTGTTGGATCTTTGTATTCACCGTCTGCGGTGAGTATTCCAGTAATTGGAAATCTACGGCTCCCGGTGAGCTTTCAGGCAGGGATGCTTCCACAATTGTGTTGATCAGTACAGGATAGTCTAAGTACGAGTTTTTATTTGCAGTGGGACTGAGATTCATCCCACTTATGTTAAAAATATTTATCCTCTGTGTGCAATGAACCAGGAATTTGCGGTTTCTTTTGTCTATTGTAGAATAGTCCTTCATTTGAACGTCATCATAGCTCGTTACTTGATAGTCCGAGGAAAAAACCCCAATCGGATTTTTACGTGCGGCATCTGTATACAACTTCGAGAAGTTTGAAAAGGAATATGGATCCGTCTTTTTGAACATAATTCAGATTTTAGAATGTTAGTAGATCAATTATTATTATGACCGGTAAAAATGATGTAGTTAATTGCATAATACGGTTGCATATTCAGGTGCCCCGAGGTGCTTCCGTCGGAATTGCCGCCTGCCGGATCTGTTCCTGGAAAAGGATTAGAAGCGCTGGTTTCAAACGGGGCATCGTCACCGGGGTCCCCTTCAAAACTTCTGTCATGTGTACCAAAGTTGCCGCCATTAATATTGTGTGAATGTGAAGGTATTTCAGCCATTAACAAAGTATGTACATACTCTCCACCCGTATAACCTAACGGCCAGTTAGCTGTAGATGGGAAATTGGGTGTTCTGCCATCTGTCTGCGAATCGTTGTTCGGAGCCCCAGTGCCCATCAATACTCGTCCGCACAAGTTTGGAGTCGTGTTACTGCCTAATGCTGTTATTAATTCCTGGTATTGCGGAGGAATAGTTGAGCCGTCGCACGGCAGCCAGCCACCAGGAGTATTTGTACTACTCAAAGCAAATGTGAGAATAGTCCCCATTGGAACCGTGCCGGTCGATCCGGATAATTTCAAATTTTTGTTCATGTTAATATTTTTTTGAGCTCCTACTCTCTTCAAGGCTTTTCGGATTCCGCCTTACCAGTTATTGCGTCCGGTGCGCCTGTCAATGTTTTGAAGCTTCATCATCGACAAGTGCAAAGCAACAGCAGCTAGGCAGCAATAAATAGCGTAGAACTACCTGATTAGAAAAACGCGTAAAATTACGTGGTTCTCTCCCGACGGTTCTTAAAAAGATGGAACAAAAATGGAGTGGCGTATGGCAAACAATATGAGCCCGGCTGTATTCCTGCAGCCGATCTTCTGAATCATGCTTGCACGATGCCCTTCCACCGTGCGTGGGCTGATGAATAGCTCACTGGCAATCTCCGCGGTTCCATACTCCGTGCATATCAATTGCAATACGGCTACCTCTCTCTTGGAAAGGCTGATGGGTATGTTGTTCACATTGTAGAGCGTACCGATCCTGGCATCGTTCTGCCGCTGTATCGCCTGCATCGTATTGCTATTAAGGTAGTAGCCATGATCGTGCACCATGTGTATGGCACGGAGCACCTCTTCTTTCCCGCAGTTTTTAGTAAGGTAGCCGCTCACACCCGCTTTAATAAGGGAAGCTATGAGCTTTTCATTGGCATGCACGGAGAGAATTATCACCTTTACAGAGGAGTATATTTTTTGTAGGATGCCGTTCAACTCAATGCCATTCATTACGGGCATTTCCAGATCCAACAGCACAATATCGGGCCTAAAGGCGCCGGGTTGTTGCAGTGCCTGCAAAAATGCATCGCCATTGGCACTTTGCAGTCCGCAGGCGATCGTTGGGTCACACAGTAGAGCATCCGCGAGGCTCTCGCGGAATAACTGTTGGTCGTCTATGATAGCTACCTTAATCACGCTATGGGAATTTTTACAATCAGGCCAAAACCCTTTCCCGTATTTTGCTCAAGCTCAAAAGTTGCACCCATCGCATTGCAGCGGCTTTCAATATTGGACAAGCCTATGCCTTTTTTTGCGCCATCCGTCGGAGTCATTCCTTTGCCATTGTCCGTATAACTGATGGTGAGCAGCCCGACTGTCTTTACAAAACTCACATGCACTGCACTGGCCTTGGCATGTCTTAGCGTATTGTTCATCAGTTCTGAAAGTATCCTGTACAGGGCAAGTTGGGTATCTTCAGGCAGAAAGCCGAATTCTTCTATGCTGTTGAAATCTACAGACATAACCAGCTTGCCGGATGCAGCCACGTGGTCCGTGAGGTCTTCTATACCGTCCTTTAGCTCATACGCGCCCTTCATGAATGGCGATAGATTGTGCGATATTTTTCTTACGTTGTATATTATGTTATCGATAGTTTTTTTGCCCGTGGCATTCAGTGCGGCCAGTTCGTGGGTGCCTGCCTCCTCCATTTTTTCTAGGTGTATCCGCAGGGCGGATAGCACAGTTCCCACTTCGTCGTGCAAGTCCATGCCTATACGTTTGCGCTCGTTCTCCTGCGAAATTATGAGTATGCGTGCAAGCTCCCTATGGTGTTGTGCTTCTCGCTCAGCGGCCACTTTCTTTTGGCGCAGCAGGCTGTTTTGTGTGCGGGCCTGAAGTAGTATCATAAGAAAAACAATGAGAAAAACTCCCCCCATTGCCACGGCCATCAGCATATAGGTGTTGTTCGTCATTTTTTGCATTTGCTAATGCCTATAGCGAAAAGGAGGTATTGTATGATGACCAGTGTGCCGTGCACAGACCAAACTATAGAAATAATTTGGGTGAGCGCTGGGGTAGGTTTTATTTTTCTGTCAGAAAGCATAGCATCAGAAAAAAGGAACAGCGAAAAAGAGCTGGCAAAATACAGCAAAACGCCACTGACCACCCAGTTATACGGGTTTGCAGCCCACGATCCATACCTGTCATGCCCACTGCCCACCATCCAGTAACTCACTGCCAGAAAAACGAATAGCAGCGCTTCGGCAGAGCGCGGATAACTGTTAAAGCGAGAGGCGGGTTCAAACAATAGTAGATCGATAACACAGACCATGGGGAATAAGGCCAATAAAACCCCAATAATTCTTCTGACTTTTGGAGACGAAATAACTGCCCGAAAAAAAAACAATAGCAACACAGATTCAACAATCGTATAAATATGCAATAGCCATAAATTTGGACGATTATTAACAGCCAATATTACGGCAACTGCATTTATTAAGCATGACGCTAATAAATACAATGACAATATTTTTAGCGGATAAGGTAGTATCTTGCGTTTAAATAAGAGAACTAACGTGGGCACAAGAATACTTCCCGGCACTATATACGCTTCATAAAAGTAGGGCATTATTAAATTTATATTCTACCATATCGGGTAAATATTAGCCGAATGTAGCCTAGTCAAAATACGATCCGTCACATCCAAGCGGGGGGCAGGGCATGGTAAAATTATAGGCAGTGATATATGAATCAGGGCCAAGATCCGGATTAGGGTTTTCTGGATCATTTACATCGAGAATTATATCAGCCGAGTCGGATTTGACACCATTGGTTGGGTAACCATAAGGTACAATCATACCCGAGATATAATTGCTGTCACCCGGATCAAATGTAAGATACAGCCTTGCGGATAATACTACATAACTGTTTGTTAGTTGAGCAAGACCATTAACAATGTTTGTCAAATCAGTAGTAGGAATTTGTACTGATAAAGGGAAGGGTTCATCTGGGAAAAGATCACCCATTCGATTTTGCCAATTTGACGCTCTATTTTGGGCATCGAGCAATTTTAGTGCATTTTGCCTAATGTCAGGCTGTGTGTTTGCGCTCATGATGTTTACGGTTACGTTAATTGATAAAATGAAATTGAAAGATCTGTAATCTTGGTACAAGATAGAAATATCTTTCCTGATCCCATGCGGGACAAGGTTAATAACTAGTTAACGCGATCGGTTCAATTGGGGTTAAAAACACTCTCATATTTGAGTTTATCGCTTTTTTTCTAAAATTGTTCTTAGCAGCTCGTAGAAATTTTGACATGCGGATAGTATTAAACAGAATGAGTTATTGTTTGGCAATACAAAGAGCCCTCATAGTGAGAGCTCTTTTTGATGTATAGTCTCATTCAATAACTTCATTTTGCCTCTGAGTGGCTTTCGTTCATCAGCCTCCCAAGCTAAAATTGAAGTCTCATCAACTCCAAGCAGTTCGGCAAATTTCTTCTTGCTCAACCCTTTCTCTAACCGATATTTCTTAATCCGTCCACCAAGAGTGCTGTCGTCAATCTGAAATGGGCAATATCCCAGAAAGGCTATGATCTTCGGGTACTGAGCTACCTGGGGCGCACTCCTGCCGTTCTCCCATCCGGTTATGGAATCCTCGCAGACATCGAACATGGTGGCGATATCGGACTGCTTCAGATTGAGTTCAATCCGGCGCTTTCGGATATGCTGCCCGATTATTGCCGGATTTGTAATAGTGTATCTTTGCATCTGTGCTGAAATCTCTAAACCGCAGAATGCCAACGCAGGCATGAGGTTGCGCTTGGACTATTTGCATGAGAGAAGTGGTTATTTCAAGAGCTAATAAACTCAAAGATTTTTGTGATTATCGCGTCTCCGGGAACATACTTCTCATTTTCCCAAGTCCAAACTGTTGGCTCGCTGACATCAAATAGCTTTCCAAAATCAAAAAATGTCAGCCCATGCACCTGTCGGTACTTCTTTATTTTCCCTGCAAAAGTTGTTGGCTCAGGGAACGGATAATACCCAAGAAAGTCAATGACCTTTCGCATGTTTTGTATATCAGGGCTGCTCGTACCTCGCTCCCAGCCGCCCAAAGCTTGCTGATTCACCCCCATCTGTTCCGCAGCGCTCTTCCGGGTAAGATTTCGCGCATTGCGTACTTTTACCAAGTGCTGCCCGATTACTGTAGGCGGATATTGCATTCCAGATCGTCGTTTTGCTTGACGCTCAATGGTTGCAACTTGGCTGGAAAAAGGCAACACGAAGTAAAGGCCGGGGCTATTTGAGGTGATTTCTCAGGAAGTGCAACCCTGCCCCCCCGCAAAGGGCACCGTGGAAGGCACAAGGAAAACCACAAGCAGCATGAAGAGAGCTTTGTGTACTTACTGGATCCCTCGCGGCCTTCGTGTTTGATCTTTTTACTTATCCCTGTTGCCGACTGAATCGTTCTTCGTGTTTGATCTTTTTACTTATCCCCGTTCCGCGCCGAATCGTTCTGCCGGCGGCGCTCTTCGCGGGCTTGTTTGCGCGACTTATTTTTGTAGTAGCCGCGCAGCAGCACATTATGCTTCAGCGCCTCCATGTTCTCCTGGAAGCCTTCCGCGCCTTTTTTGGCGGTATTGATGGCTTCGTGCGCGGTGTTGATGGTCTCGTGGGCGGTATTGATAGTTTCGTGGGCAGTCTGCACTGTGGCGTGAATAGACTTTACCGTAGCATGCACAGTGCCAACAGTTTGCTCCAGGCCGCGCTCCAGGGTATCGGAATAAATAAGCCTGCCTATGCTGCCCTTGCCTGAGGTAATTTGGTGGGCAATATCGGCCATCGCGCCGGTGATCTCCTCGGCATTGTCCACTGTACGGGCCATGCGGACCATCACCTTATCAAACTCTACCGGGCCGGCGCAAATGATCTGCGCGCCATCGGGCAGCACCTGGCCGCTACCGGCCCCCGGCGATATGTTGATGAGCTTATCGCCCATAAGGCCATCGGAGCCAATGGAGGCCACAGCATCTGACTTAAGAAATTTGTGCGTGCTCTCTTTGAGCTTCATAGACACTTTCACTGTACTGTCGTTGATAAGTGCGATGCCGGAGACGGTGCCCACATCAATGCCCGAATAGCGTACTATATTACCCACCTGCAGGCCGCCCACTGTGCGAAAGGTGCCGTAAATGAAAAAGTTGTGCGTGAAGATATTTTTCTTGCTGCCAATGGCAAACATGAGTCCCACGAATACAAATATGCCTGCCAGCGTAAAGGCGCCGAGGTAGATCTTCTGTTTGGCTGATGGCTTCATATGCTTTCAGGGCTTTTCACTGCTACTCAAAAAAAGAACGTACCAATGGGTTATCAGACTGCTGCAAATTGTTAAAAGTGCCCTCCGCAACAAACCGGCCTTCATCGAGCACCAGCATGCGATTAGTGGTGATACGGGCACAAGCCATATCGTGGGTGATGATGATGGACGAAGCCTCGTATTTCTGCTGCACGGTTACAATGAGCTCGCTGATCTCTTTGGAGGTGATGGGGTCCAGGCCGGTGGTGGGCTCATCGTAGAGCATGATCTCCGGCTTCATGATGAGGGTGCGGGCGAGGGCTATGCGCTTGCGCTGGCCGCCGGAGAGCTCAGAGGGCATTTTATTGATCACATCCTTTAGTCCCACACCCTCAAGCACGTCATTTATGCGTTCATCTATCTCGCTGCGCTTGCTGAGCCTGAGCACGCGGGTAAGCGGGAAGGCGAGGTTTTCGCGCACAGGCATAGAGTCGTAGAGGGCGCCGCCCTGGAAGAGGAAGCCGACCCGCATCTGCAACTGCTTCAGCTCTTGCGGATGAAGCGCTATAGGATCTTTCCCAAGCACCTGCACCTTGCCGCCATCGGGCTGCAGCAGGCCGATAATGCACTTGATGGTCACCGACTTGCCCTGCCCCGACTTGCCGATGATGGCGAGGCTTTCGCCCCTGCGCAAATCGAGGCTTACATCGCGTAGCACCTCTTTGCTGCCGAATGACTTTTTGAGCTGGCGTACAGAGATCACAGCTTCTGTATCGGGAGAAGTCTGAGCCTGTTCGTCATCCAATGCAGGTTTTACGGCAGTAGTCATCGGGTTTCGGATTTGTAACGAGCGGTCATTGATACACAAAAATATTGGTGAGCTGTGCGGCCATGGCGTCGAGTATAATGATCCAGAACGATGCATAGACCACTGCCGAATTGGCTGCAGTGCCCACGCCTTCGGTTCCGCCTGCTGCGTTATAGCCTTTGTAGCAGCCTACAAAGCCGATGGCGAAACCAAAGAATACAGTCTTGATAACAGAAGGTATCAGATCGGAATAAACAAGGTACTTAAACGCCTTCTGGTAATAGTAGATGACGCTCACTGAGCGGTCCATGTTTTGGCCTATATAACCACCTACCAACGCAATAACATCGCCGAGCAAGGTGAGCAAGGGAATCATAAGCATGCACGCTAGTACCCTGGTGGCCACCAGGTATTGCATAGGGTCGGCGCCCGATACATCCATGGCATCTATCTGCTCGGTCACAGTCATGCTGCCGAGCTCTGCGCCTATGCCCGAGGAGACTTTGCCCGCGCATATAAGCGCAATGACCACCGGGCCTATCTCCCTGACAACAGATATGGCTATCATGCTGGGAGTGTAGCTGCTGGCGCCAAAGTACTTCATGGTGGGGTCTGTCTGAATGGTGATTACGAGCCCGACAACAAGGCCTGCTACGGCGACCAGCGGCAGCGAGCGGACACCAATGTTATAACTCTGGCGCGCCAGCTCGTTCCATTCGAAACCAGTGCGAAAAATGCTGCGAACTAACCGCCGGAAAAACAACACCTGGCTGCCGACCTCTTCCAATATCCTGCTGAACGACCTGGATAGAACTATCATTAGGTTTTCTGCCGCTTTTCTATAACATCTGAGGCACGGTGAAGACTGTAAAATACTATGCCATAGCTGCATCTGGCTGATCTTCAATTACTCGCGGCAATACATTGCAAACACCCCCGCCCGGCACTGTTAAAAACGAACAGCAACAGCGGGCAATGGCATACAAGTGGCATAGTTTTTAACCCACATAGAAGCGTAATAAAACCATGAATTTATGAAACGGATTATGATTGTAGCAGGACTGGCAATACTTACTTTCCTTAATTCCTGCGTAGTAGAAGGCCATGCCCGCCATCACCGTCACGGTGTTGGTGCAGGTGTTTATATGGGATAGAATAATGCCCGGCTTTACCTGAAAAGAAAGCCGGGCATTTTTTTGTGTGGCGCTACCTGGAATACCAGTGGAGTATGCAATAAGTGCTCCTGAAGACCGCTCCCACCTCATAGGATGCCATGGGCAAGCTGATATAAAGTCGCCCGGGATTTCTAAACTTAACAACATAGCCTGTAATCGTAATTCCTTAAGCGCTTACCATCAGGCTCGTGCTGAATTAACGCCCCAAATTGAGGAAGGACGAAAAACAAAGACTTGAATTCAGGCATGATATTTTAGAAATCATTACAAAAACCAAAACAAATATGGAGACCAAAATCAAGGCCGACACACTGATGACCGGCATGTTTCGCGATAAGGAAAGCGCGGACAGGGCATACATGGCGCTGCAACTAAGGGGCTACAGCAGCAAAGAAATATACCTGCTGATGTCTGAACAAACGAAGAGCAATCACTTTGCCAATGGCGTGCATGCAACGAGCATCGGCAACAAATCGCTGGAGGGCGCCGGCGCCGGTTCGGCCATAGGACTCACACTTGGCGCCATAGCAGCGGCCATAGCAGTGATCGGCACATCGGTAGTGATACCCGGCCTGGGACTGGTGATAGCTGGTCCCCTGGTGGCAGCCGCAGCGGGTGCTGGCGCAGGCGGGGTAGCTGGCGGTCTCATAGGAGCGCTGGTAGGTGCAGGCATACCTAAGGAGCGCGCAATTGTCTATGAAAAAGGCATTAAGGAAGGCAACATCGTTATCGGCTTCAGGCCGCGCACCACAGAAGATGCTGAGTTCATAGAAAACGAATGGATAAAGAATGGCGTGCTGGAGATACACCATTGACAAATTCAAAATTCAAAAGTCAAAAGTCAAAAGACGCGAGGAATATGCCTGTCGAATACCTTTAATCATAGCTTTCGAATAATCAGCTCAATCACAGTTCAGACACGCAACCCTTTTTGAATTTTGAATTTTGACTTTTGATTTTATAAAATGGGAAGCCCCCGGGGTAAGAAACCCGGGGGCTTTTTCTTCAACCACAAACCAACCATATAAATGTTGAAAAAAATTTAGGCGTTGCCGTTATTCCCTATTCCTCTTTTTAATTTTGCTTGATTTTTGTCTTGCCGTTGGGCTTATCCTTCTCCTTGTATTTGCCAGGCTGGGCAGTAGGCTCCGCAACCGGGACTGTATGCACCTCTACGGTATTGACGCGCACGGTGTCCACGCGCATTTCGCCATTGCCTTCATGAATGATGTAATTATTGACCACTGACCCTGTTTGGCCATAAATGGTATCATGGGTGGTGGGTTCCACTATCAGGTCAACGGGTTCATTGGTCTCCTGGTTCACAACCTTGCCTTGTATGGTATCTATACGCACACTCACTTCCTTATGGGTCCTGAGGTCCAGGTACTTAGTGCCCGGCTGTGGCGTGAAGGTGCCGCTGTAGCGGTGGTGTGTAACCGTAGTTGTTGTGGTGGTGGTGACCGAGGAGTCGCCCGCGCGAAGCGCAGTGTCGGACGTGCTGCTGGAGCCATTGCCGTTGCCATTGCAGGCCGCCAAACTCATAATGGCCATTGTACCTGTAACATAGATGAGTGTTTTTTTCATTTTCGATTGTTTTATTCTTGAGATAGCTTATATAAATCGTGCCAAAAAAAAGCATGCATCCAATGTCCTTACAGCAAACGGCTTATCCATGGCATAATGTTGTAGTAGCAGTTAAGAGAGATGACAGCGACACTAAGACGAATACGGACATGGGTATGGAAAGTAATTGCAGGCGCCTGCATGGTGTGTCTTTATTCGAATGCATGGGGCTACTCGGTGCTTACCCATGAAGCTGTAATAGACGCCAACTGGGACAAGAGTATAAGACCCCTGCTGCTGCAGAAATATCCTGGCACAACCGACTCCGGGCTCAATGAAGCACGCGCCTATGCCTATGGCGGGAGCGTGGCGCCGGATATGGGGTATTATCCATTTGGGTCGAAGGTATTCACCAACTTTGTACACTATGTGCGCACCGGCGACTTTGTGAGCAACCTGCTGGACGAGTCGCAGAATGTGAATGAATATGCGTTTTCGCTGGGTGTGCTCTGTCACTACAATGCCGATAAGTATGGGCACCCCATTGCGATAAATCGGGCCGTGCCGATGGCCTTCCCCAAGGACAGACAAAAATTTGGAACAGATGTAACCTACTATCAAGACCCAATATCGCATGTGCGCACAGAGTTCGGATTTGATGTGGTGCAGACTGCACGGGGCATTTACGCGCAGGATGCGTACCATGCTTTTATAGGGTTCAAAGTAGCGCGGCCGGTGCTGGAACGCGCTTTCAGGAAGACGTATGGCATGGACATCAACGATATCTTTAAAGATTTTAACCTTTCTGTGGAGACCTTTCGATGGTCGGTGAAGAGTTTCATGCCCACAATTACCCGCGTCGCATGGGCAACAAAGAAGAAGGATATCATGAAGCTGAACCCCAAGCTAAACAGGAGAAATTTTGAGTATAGGGTGAAGAACTCCAGTTACTATCATGAGTTTGGCAAAAAGCACCAGGGGCCTGGCTTCGGGCCCACTATGCTCTCGCTGTTCATACGCGTAATACCCAAGGTGGGCACTCTGCGCGACCTCAAAATAAAGATACCCAGCCCCGAAGCAGAGAAGCTATTCATAGCCAGCTTCGATTCGGTATCGGTGCACTACTCGGCCTCGCTGAGCAATCTGAAACAAAACAGGAACTTCCGCTTTAAGAACATAGACTTCGATACAGGGTTAGATACATGGCCGGGAGAATACAACCTGGCCGATGAAAACTATGATACACTGGTATTGATGCTGCATAAAGACAACTTCAAGAAAGTGGATGCAAGCCTGAAACAGAACGTGCTGGGCTTCTACAGCCAGTGCAATGAACAGATAGCCGCCAATGCCGGCGCGGATAAATGGAAGGAAATCAGAACAGCACTTGATGAGCTCCGGGAAATAAATACGAATGAGCTTGTGAAATAAAAACGCGAAGCACTTGCAAATGAAGAATCTCATTAACTTTCTCTTGCTGACCATCACGCTATTGCTGGGCGGATGCCGCGCATCTTCGCAACAAAAGGATGTGGTGCGGGTGATGACCTACAATGTGCTGAAGTATGGCGATGGCTGCCAGGGGCCGGCAAGCGGCCTGCATGGCTATCTGAGGACTATTATTGATTACGCCAACCCGGACATAGTGGGTCTTATCAAAGTAGAGGCCATACCAGCAAGACCCGGAGCAAAAGGTAAGGCGCCTGCGGACCTGGCTTCATCAATACTCGCCAACGCCTTCAATGCCGCCAGGGCAGACCGGTATGCATATGCTCCTTTCAGCAATGCAGCAAGAGATAACAACCAGAACCTGCTGTACTACAACAAGCACAAATTGGGACTGGCTGGGGTAACAACTCTTCTATCTGATATCTCAGACTTCAACCTGTACAAGCTGTATTACCTGGAGCCAGACCTTGCAAAACGAAAAGACACTGCTTTCCTGTATGTGGTACTGGTCCATGCAGACTCAGGAGACAAACCTGACGACCGTGACAGGCAAATGACCGAGCTGATGAAGGCGCTCAGGCAGCGCTTCGGCAAGTTACCGGACCTGATAGTCATGGGCGATTTCAATCTTAGAAAAAGCAAGGAACAGGGCTACCAGGTGTTGACGAACAACAGTGAAAAAAACTTCTGCCTCCAGGACCCGCCATTCGCCATAGACCACAGCCTTACATACCCCGCCAACTGGGACAAGCACCCGGAGGGTTACGCTGCATACCTTACCACCTCTACCCGGAA
>Ga0157378_10003718_pt1 | contig 13529 bp, 11 predicted proteins | sample M65metaG_FD_115309 | JGI IMG/M metagenome (GOLD analysis project Ga0157378, IMG submission 115309) | Miscanthus rhizosphere microbial communities from Kellogg Biological Station, Michigan, USA - M6-5 metaG | ecosystem: Host-associated > Plants > Roots > Rhizosphere > Soil | place: USA: Michigan...
TGCCCGTTGAAAAGAGCAATGACTGACGCCATCCAGTCGCTCTGGATCGGACCTGCGCTTTCGACGATGGAGCGCCTGTCGCTCACGTCATTCGTCGCCGCCGGACACGACGTTCATCTCTACACCTACGACGACGTGGATGGTGTACCCGAGGGTGTCGAGCTGCGCGACGCAAACGAGATTCTGCCGCGATCGCGCATCTTCCGCTACGCCGAGCACGACACCGTCTCCGGCTTCTCCAACTTCTTCCGCTACAAGCTCCTGCTCGAGCGCGGCGGGTGGTGGGTCGACACCGACGTCGTCTGCCTCAAGCCGTTCCACTTCAAGAGCGACCACGTCTTCGCCAGCGAGATCGCGAAGGAGACGCCCGTGGTGACTTCGTGCGTCATCCGCGCGCCCGCCGGCTCGCCGGCCATGCAGAGCGCCTGGGATTTCTGCGACGCCGCCGATCCCGAATCGCTGCGCTGGGGCCAGACCGGCCCGCGGCTGTGTGGCGACGTGGTTCGCGAGTTTGCGCTCGACGATTGCGTCCAGCCGCCGCGAACGTTCTGCCCCATTCCTTATCACCGCTGGCGCGACGTGCTCGATCCCACGGTCAGACCTGACATCGACGGCGCACACGCCATCCATCTCTGGAACGAACTGTGGCGCCGCGAAAACGCGTCGAAGGATGCCGCCTACGACTCGCGCTGCCTCTACGCCTTGCTGGCGCGTCTCTTCGGTCTGGCGTAGAGGCCGCCGAACCAGGGGATCACGTCGATCATGTCCATCGCCACCAGCAGGTATTGCCGGGCGATGCGCGAGGGGATGCCGTGCCGCACCAGTCGCGCCCGCGTTCGCTCGTGCCACTTGCGAATTTCCTCGGCGTCGTGGCGGATGTCGATGAAGTCGCCCATGGCCTCATCCCATTCGTGAATCGTCTTGACGAACTCGCGATGAAAGAGCCGGCTGACGGCGGGGTTCTCGCGAATGGCGCGCTGCGACTGCGTGTACGACTCTTTGACCGCCGCGCGAAACGCGGCGAATCCGCGTGAGGCTGCGGCCGCATCCGGCCGGTAGATCGCCTTCATCGCCTGCAGCTCGCCCTTGATGATGAACTGGCCGAGCGGCCCGCCGAGGATGTGGGCCTGGTCCTGGATCATGCCGTTGATGTCGGGATGGGGATGGAAGTGCCGGTACTTGCGGCCGATCATCTGCAGACTGTCGTGATCCATCGAAAACCACGTCACGCGCCAGCGTTCGCCGTCCCAGACGCGGCGAAGGCCGGTATTGCGCGCCGCGAACGACTCGCCCGAACTGTAGACGCGCGCCGCCATGGCCGTTCCCCAGAAACGGCCGATCTGCGCGAAGACGCTGGCGTAGGTCTCGTCGGCCGCGCGGCTGTTCGCATCCAACGCGGCGGTTACGTATTGCGCATAGGACTGATACGCCATGCGCGGCGGCTCGTAGTCATCGATCGCTTCGCCGAGGATGGCGTCGGCGAAACGGCGGTCATCGTCGCCGGAGTGCGAGACGCCAAGCGCTTCGAAATACTTTGCCGCTCCCTCGGGGGCGAGATAGTTGGCCATCAGATCGAGCCGAAAGGACGTCGTGCCTGTCACGATCGCCTGCGCCGGATCGGTGGAGACGATCAGGGCATCGACCAGTTCCTCCTCGCTGCGGTCCTTCTTCGTGAAGTCCTTGACCACGTGCGGCAGATCGGCGCGCATCTCGTCGAAGCCGTCGCCGTAGTGCTCGCGCTCCTCGAAATACGTCCGCGGCGCCACCGGTCCTAGCATCCCAGGCAGCGTGCGAATCTTGGCGACGGAAACGACCTGCGACATCGGCGCCTCCGCTCCATGAACCTTGCGGAAGTAGCGCGACAGCATCGACCCGCCGCCCCACTCCCACAGCAGGCAATCGCCCATCGACGCGCCGTAGAGCTGATGCTGCTTCGGCAATCGCTCGCCGCGCGCGTTGAACCGTCGGACTTCGACCGCCCGCGGTCCGCGCACGCCGCAGCGTTTGATCTCGATTTCGTGCGAGCTCCCCGGCGGTTTGATGACCAGAGCAACGGTGCCAAGCGGAAACTCCACCAGCGAGGCGATGCGCGACGGCGTTCCGGCGTCGACCCAGTAGATCCGCCAGTCGCGCATCAACCCGCGCACGATGGCGCGCTCGTACGGAGGGAGGCCACGCAGCGTGCGCCTGGCCTCGGCCATGTTCCAGGGATGCTGTTCCGGCAATTTGAACCGCCGCATCCCGCTGCGCCCCTCGGTGACGCGAAGCCGCGAAGTGATTCGCTTCACCACCTCGCGCGGCGTGAAGAGGTAGCGCGCGAACAACAGATGACACTCGGATTCGGTGTGGGCGAGCAGATCGTCAGCAGTTCCGCGCCGCACGTATTCGAAGCGCTCCAGACGCCGCCGCGCCTCCTCGGGATGGATGTCAGCGTCAAGCGCGGCCAGAAATCGCTTCTGCGCATCCTCATCGATGCGAAGAAACTCGATCTCCAGCAGCAGCGCGGCGAGGCGGCGGCGCTCCCAAGGCTCCTTCGCGCTCCGCCCGATAGCGATGAGCCGCTCGCAATCGGAGCGATCGCAATCGAGCCTCAGCACAGACAGGAGTGTCTGTGCCACATCAATCTCTGGCATAGGGTGGGGCTAATGTGGCACAGACACTCTTGTCTGTGCGGCGCTTTACCCGCGCGATCGCGGCGTCCGCGCCGCCTGTCCCTTCTTCACAAACGGTTTCGGTTTCGACTTCGCTTTGCCCATGAGACACCTCCATAGGTCAGACGGTCGGGGCAGGTGGGATGTGAAGATTCAAGGCATGAACCACAAAGACACAAAGAACACAAAGGTTGCCTTTTCTTCGTGCTCTTTGTGTCTTTGTGGTTCAAAGCCTTTCATACGCTCTGCGCGCCCGCAGCCTCGCCGCCATGGCCAGCCCCTCCTCATGCATCACCTTCCCGATGTTCTGCGGATTCAGCCGGTTGTAGATCAGCAGCGGCTCGGCGATGTGACGGGCGCGCCGCGTCGTGGCCATCTCCAGCATCGGCAGCATGCAGGCCTGGTCCTCGGCGACGATGACGTAGCGGCCATCGTCGTCGCGCAGATCGCGATCGTCGATGCGGTCCCACAGCCATTTTTTCCATGTGCGAACGGCAGTGGCCAGCCATGGCGCGCGGCGAAAGTCGGTGGTGTCGTCGGGATACGCCGGCCAGTTACCGTCGTGCGGGCCGCGCGTCGAGATCCAGCTGCCGTAGGTCATCCAGCAGTCGTGGCGAGCGTATGTTTCGGCGATCGTGGCCAGCGCCGTCTCCCCGTTGAGCCAATCGTCACCGTCGACGACGACGATCACATCCTCGGAAGAACTGTCCGATCGCGCCACGCCGCGCACGAGATTCTCGCCAGCGAAGAGCCGCTGTGGATTGGCCACGATCGAAAAGCGATCGTCGTCGCCCGCCGCGGCAACCGCAGTGCGATACGTGTCATCGCCGCACGGATCGATCTGCACGAAGCAGCGCCAGTCGGTGAACGTCTGCGCCTGCAGCGACTCGATGCAGTGGCCGACGTACGCCTCGGCGGCGCCGCAGTTGGTGATGATACTGAATCTCACGCCGCCGCTGCCTCGGCTTCGCGCACGCGCGGAATCACTTCGCTGCCGAAGCGCACCATCTCGTCGAGCTTCGGCCATCCGGAGAAGATGAACTGTCGCACGCCCGCGGCCTTGTATTCGAGCAGCGCCTCGGCCACGTCATCGTACGAGCCAATGATGGCCAGCGTCGGCGCGCCGTGCGTGCGCACCAGACCAGTCCACAGCCACGGCGTCAGCCATTCGCTCTCCGCCAGTTCGAAGGTCTTACGCATGCCGACCGTGTCGCCACCGGTGACGAATCGCGACTCCGCGGATTTCGAATCGAAGCCCGCCGGCCGCTCGGCGGCAAACGCACGCGCCGCGGCGATGGCCTCTTCGCGCGTCGGCCGCGCGAAGACAGACATCCGCAATCCAACCGTTTTGCGCGCTTCGAGCACGGGGCCGCACTTGGCGAAAATCTTCGCCGGTGTGTCGGCCATCATCATCCAGCACGATCCCTGCGTGATGGCCATCTGCATGGCCGGATCGGAATTGCCGGCGATGTAGAGCTCCGGTCCCTTCGCGCCGTCGCTGGAGACGAACGGCGTAGCCACCTTGCCGTTTTCGAGGCGATAGAAACGCCCCTCGTAATTCACAGGTCCGTCGCCATGCCAGAAGGCATTGCAAATCGCCAGGAACTCCTCGGTGCGCGCGTAACGCTCATCGTGCGGCAGGAAGTCACCGTACGAACGCTGCTCATCGGGCGAATGCCCGGCTACGACATTCAGCGAAAAACGGCCGTCGATCAGCGCCGACAAGGTGTTGAGTTGCTGCACGAACGTCGTCGGGCAGATCAACCCGGAGCGATAGGCGATGATGAACTTGGCGCGCGTGCATTGCAGGCCGATGGCAGCCGATAGCAGGATCGAATCCGGCTTCGACCAGCCGAAGTCCGTCAGCAACGATTCGATGCCGACATCCTCGGCGGTGCGGCAGAACGAAGCCTGGTACTCGACGTCCGGCAGCGCCGACTCGGGACGGCTGGCCAGCAGCGCGCGCGAGGCGCCCGCGCGCTCGCCGCCCTGCGGAAGGCGCCAGTGGAAGCGCAGGGCGTCGCTCACGCCGTCCCTCCCTTCCGCTCGCCGGTTTCGTCGCGGCATTCGAGCTCGCGCACCAGCGGCAGCACGTCGCGCTGGAAGGTCGTCATCTGTTCGAGGTCGGGCCAGCCGACGAAGAGGAACTGCGAGACGCCGGCGTGCTTGAGATCGAGGATTCCCTCTGCCACATCTTCCGGCGAGCCGACCAGCGCCACCGCCGGCGCGCCGAGGGAAGCCACCGCACCGGTCCACATGTAGGGCGTGAGCCAGTCGAAGCGATCCGCCAGATCGTAGGTCGAGACAAACGCCACCGAGTCGCTGTGTTTGCGGAACTCGCGATGCGCCGTGCGCGGCGGCTCGCCGAGGTCGGCAACCATGGCGTAGGCATCGCGAACGGCTTCTTCGCGCGTCGGACGGACGCAGATCGACATCAGCAGTCCCATCTCCGTTCCGCTCGCGGCGAGCGCGCGCGATTTCGCCGCCAGCACTTCCGGCTTGTCGGGGAGGCGCCACCAGCAGTCGGCGTGTTTGATAGCCAGCTGCTCGGCCTCGGCGGAATTGCCGCCGAGGAAAATCTCGGGCGCGGAACGCTCGCCGAGGAAGGGGAGATTGATCCGGCCGTTCTCGAGCCGGTAGTGGCTCCCTTCGAAATTGATCAGCGGCTCGCGGCGCCAGAACGAACGGCAGATCGTGAGGAACTCGTCAGTCCGTTCGTAGCGCTCATCGTGATCGAGAAAATCGCCATAGCCGCGCTGTTCCTCGGGCGTGTGCCCGGCCACGACGTTGATGCAGATGCGCCCGCCGCTGAGCGCCGCGACGGTGTTGACCTGCTGCACGAAAAGGGTGGGCGAACAGACCCCGCTGCGCACCGCCACCATGAACTTGATCCGCGAGGTGCGCATGGCCAGCGCGGCGGCGAGCGTGAGCGGATCGGGGCGATGGAAGCCGAACGCGGTCAGCAGCGACTCGATCCCGCACTCCTCGGCATGGCGGCAGAACGCGGTCAGGGCATCGAGATCGGGGACTCCGGTGACGGCGGCGCGCGACTTTGCGGCGCGGTCCTGCTGGCCCGCCGAAGACATGCTCCAGTGGAAGCGCAGTGGACGCGAGGCCGGCTCGGTATTCACGGGGAATCCAATGATAAGACGCCCTGCCGGAATGCGCTGTGAAATGCGCTACTCTCCGAAACGTGCTCGCCAAGTGGGAGACGGACGGCGTTCTCTTTCCCATCCGCGTCCTCGATCGGGATGAGGTGGCCTCGTTCTGCGCGCGGCTCGAAGAGACGCAGCGCCGGGCCGGTGCGCGCCGCCGCTACGACGCCTGCCATCTCTACTTTCGCTGGGCCTGGGATCTGGCCATGCATCCGCGCGTGGTCGACGGCGTGGAGAGCATTCTCGGGCCGGACATCATCATTCATTCGGCGCGGGTGATGGTGAAGTTTCCGCACGATCCCGGCTACGTTTCGTGGCACCAGGACGGGACGTACACCGGCCTCAATTCCTCGCCGACGCTGACGGCCTGGATCGCGCTCACCGACAGCACGCCGGAGAACGGCTGCGTGCGCGTGGTGGCCGGCTCGCATCACAAACCGCCGCTCGAACACGTCAGAACAGATGGGAGACCGGACGTGATGAATCGCGGAGAGATCGAGGCGCTCGATTTCGATCGGAGCAAGATCGTCGACGTCGTTCTGCGCGCGGGCGAGATGTCGATGCACGATAGCAACATCATCCACGGCTCGGAGCCGAACCTGAGCGATGAGCCGCGTATCGGATACAACGTTTCCTATGCAACGCCGGCTGTTGAAGCTGCCCATACGGCCGTAGTCATCGCTCGCGGACGAAACGCTTATCCGCGTTTCGAAGTACGGCACGATCCGCCGAGTGATGATCTCGACGCGTCGATCGAAGCGATGCAAAAGGACGGGATGCTCTGATGTCCTTCATCTCCACGCGCGTCGGGCAGTTCACCTATTTCGATCTCTGCCTCGGCATGCCTGATTGGCGGACTAAGAAGGTCCTCGATTTCGGCGGCAACATAGGCAACCTCCTGACCACAGGCTCGACCATCGATCCGCGGAACTACTGGTGTATCGATGTTTCGCGCGACGCCATCGAGCAGGGCCGCGTCGCGCATCCCGAGGCGCATTTCGTTTTCTACGATCGTTACAACTGGGCGTTCAATCCGACCGGTGTCGAAGGGCTGGCGATCCCTGATCCCGGTCTGCGGTTCGTCATCATCGTGGCCTACTCGGTCTTCACGCATACGAATCAGCGCGAGACCCGCGAGCTGGTTTCGCAGCTGCGGCAGCTGCTCGCGCCGGGCGGGACGATCGCCTTCACCTTCATCGATCCGAGCTACCGCCAGTCGCAGCAGCCTGGCGACGGCTATTTCGAAGGGACGAATCTCGATTGGCGGCTGGCAAAAGCGAAGAGGCTCAATCCGCACATCGACATCGATGCCATGAAATCGAACGCGCGCTGCGCCGCCTGGATCACGCTGGTCAACGATGAACGGCTTTACGTCGATGACGAAGATGCCGATTCCTCCGAATTCTCGCGGCAGACCGGCTATCACACGTTCTGCTCACCGTCGCACATCGCCACGCTCTTTCCGGACGCGGTGGTGGTGCCGCCGCCGCGCGATGCCTATCCACCGCCGATCGCGTACGAGATGCAGCATTGCTGTTTGCTCCGCGCATGAGCAGCGTCGCGGAGGCGGAGTTGATCTTCTCAATGGTCCCTGGGCCAAACAGCACAGACAAGAGTGTCTGTGCCACATCGGTCGTGCTTCATGCGCGTATCCGTCCTTTGGCGGGGTCAATGTGGCACAGACACTCTTGTCTGTGCTTCCGCAAGGTGCAGCACGTGGACGGTGAGAATGCAGATTAGACGCGTTCTTATCGTCGACCAGGCCCCGAACCTCGGTGGGACGCTATTCGGGATGTACGAGCTGGTGCGGATGCTCGATCGAAATCGCTATGAGCCGGTCATCGCTTTCTGCGAACGCCATCCGATGGAAGGGCGCTTTCGCGATCTTGGCGCTGAGGTCGTGCATCTGATCGAAGGGGAACCGCCGCGGCGGCGCGCCATGAAACCGAGGGACGATCGGGCCAGTCTGATCAACGGCCTGGCGTCGCTCACGCGGTACGAGATCGCCTGCGCGCGCGGTGTGGCGCGGATCATCCGGTCGCATGGAATCGACCTCGTGCATCACAACAATCACCTGCCGCGCGACCGCTCGTGCGTGATCGCTACCGCGCTGCGGCGCGTGCCGCAGATCTGCCACATCCACAATCTGCGCAGGCTCGCCCCCGAGGTGAGGTTTGCGGCGAGGTTCGTCGACCGGTTCGTCTACATGTCGAAGGCGATCGAGCGCGTGTATCTCGATTGCGGGATCGCGCCGGAGCGGGGGACGGTGATCTACGACGGAATCGAAGTATCGCCGCCAGTCGATGGAGCGTCGCTGCGCGCGGAGCTTGGTCTCGGCGCGTCGGACTTCGTCGTAGCAAACGTCGGTCGTATCGATACATGGAAGGGCCACGACATCTTCGTGCGTGCTGTCGCTTTGCTCGCTCCGCGGATCCCGCGAATCAAGGCGGTCATCGCCGGCGAAGTCTCGGACACCGCGCGCAAGGCTGGATTCGACGCCGGCCTTCACCGTCTGGTCGAAGAGCTCGGCGTTGGTGCGCACGTCATCTTCACCGGATTCCGCGAAGATGTTCCCCGCCTCATGGCCGCGGCCGACGTCATCGTCCACTCCGCCACTGAGCCGGAGCCGTTCGGCCGCGTGATCGCCGAGGGGATGATCGCCGGACGGCCGGTGATCGCCACGAACGCGGGTGGAGTGCCGGAGATCATCGACGATCGCGTCAGTGGCCTGCTCGTTCCGTGCGGCGACGTCGCCGCTCTCGCGGAGGCGATGTTTCATCTCCACGATCATCCGGCCGAGGCGCGATCGCTGGCGGAAGAAGGACGACGTCGCGCAACGCAACGCTTCGCGCCGGCTCGGTTTGCCTCGGAGATGATGGCGGTCTACGACTCTGTGTGCCGGATGTAATGCCCGTGTTACCCTCTTCGTGCCCGTTTGATGCGTTATCGCTACGTCGCTTCCCCGCAACCTCACCTGCTCATCGACGACATCGTTTCGCCGGAGGTCTACGCGTCGCTGGCGTTTCCTGATTCTCTGATCGCGGAGGGTGAGGCGTGGGGAATCACGGCCGGTGATCCGCAGTACGCAACGGTGCTCGAGGATCCGGCCTGGCGCGCGCTTCACGACGAGCTGTGCGGCGAGGCGTTCGTGATGGAGGTGCTGCGAAACTTCGCCGGCGACATGCAGCGCGAGCAGTGTCTCGTCGATCCGGAGCGCGCGCGCTTCGTGCCGTTCATCGAGTCGCGTGCGGAGAAGGAGCTGTCGACGCTTTCCTATGATGGCGATGCGAATGACATCTTCACGCGCCTCGACTTTCAATCGAAGAAGGCCGACGGTTACCGGCAGTTCGTCCATCTCGACTGGCCGCGCCGCGTCGTCGGTGGGATTCTTTTTTTCTCCGACGCGGATGAAGAAGGGCTCGAAGGCGGCGAGCTGGCGCTCTATCGCGATCGCGATTTCCGCAACGACCGCTGGTGCCACGATCCGGAGCTGGTCACGCAGTTCCGGCCGCGCGCGAACAGCGGCGTGATTTTCCTCAACTGGAACGGAGCCTTTCACGGCCCGCGGGCGATCACGCGGCTTCGCGGGCGCCGCCGCTGGTTGTACTACACGATTTCCAGCCGCGCCGACGTCTGGCCGCACGCATGATGCACATCCTCCTCGTCTGGAACGGTCCGGCGAACGGGGAGGAGCGTTCGGTGCTCGCGCGGCGCGACGTCGCCTTTCTGCGGCAGCTGGCGGAGCAGGACGTGCGCGTATCGGTGGCGCTTTGCGGCGACGAGGCCGGTCTGGCGGCCGATCTGCGCGACGCCGGCATCGCGGTACACGTTCTGCCGGTGGAGCTCCCGCCGTCAGCCGGAGCGATCCCGCGGCTGGCGATTGCGGCGACGCAACTGCGGAAACTGATCGCGCAGCTGAAGCCGGACGTGGTCGAGTCGACCGAGCCGATGCCGGCGATTGCCACGGGACTGGCGACGATGTTTCGCGGCGACTCGCGCGCCATCATCTACCGGCGCCAGCACGGCGGCGGGCGATTGCGGCTTCGCATTGCCAGCCGGCTGGCGGCGCGCCTCTCCGACCGGACGATGGTTTCCTCCGAGGTACTTCGCGCGCTGGCCAGCGCCGAGGATTACACGCGCGTTAACCAGATCGAGATCGCCACCAGCGGCACAGTCGAGCCGCCGCCGGTCAATCCCGGCGATGTTCTGGCGGCGCGCCGCTCCCTCGGCATCGCCGATTCCGCGCGCGTGATCGGCGCCATCTCCCGCCTTCGCCTCGAAAAGGGAATCGACGTCCTCATTCGGGCGCTCGATGCGGTGGGCGTCGATGACCTCCTTCTCGTCATCGCCGGCAGCGGCCCCGAAGAGATGGCGCTTCGCGAGCTCGCCGCCGCGTCGCGTGCTCCGGTGCACTTTCTCGGACATCGCCACGACGTCGCGCTCTGGCTGCAGGCCGCGGACGTGATCGCCATACCCAGCCTGCGCGAGTCGTTCGGCCGGGTCACGCTGGAAGCGATGGCGGCTGGACGGCCGATCGTGGCATCGCGCGTCGGTGGACTGGCCGAGGGGATCATCGACGGCGAGACGGGACTGCTCGTGCCGCCGGGGGATGAGCGCGCACTGGCGGCGGCGTTGCGCACGCTCCTCACCGATCCGGTGCTTTGCGCACGCCTCGGCAACGCGGCGCGCGAGCGATGCCGCTCGCTGTATATGATCGGCCACATGGCTGCCTCACGCCGCGCCGCATGGGAACGAACGCTCGCCGCAACGAGGCGGCCATGATCACGCTCTTCTGCGTCCGGCCCCGAGGCCTGAACATCGGGAACGACACGATCTTTCTCGGACTGCGCCATCTGCTGCGCGGCGCGTTCGACGACATCGTCAACATCGTGCAGATCCCCGCCGAGGAAGGGATGGAGGCGCGCACGATCCACGAGATGAATCTCTACGGCCACGGCGTCGTGGTCGGCGGTGGAAATCTTTACGAGAATGGGCAGCTGAGCATCGATACGAACGCGCTCCGAGCTCTTCGTCCGCCGCTGATGCTCTTCAGCCTTTCGCACGGCCGGATTTACGACAAGCTCCACGAGCTGGTGCGGCGGACCGACGCCATGCCGGATTCGCGGGTTCTTGCGCTGCACGAGCAGGCGGCGCTCTCGCTGGCGCGCGACGATGCCACGCTGGCCTATCTGCGCGCCCTCGGCCTCGACCGGCCGCTCCTCGGCGGGTGTCCGTCGCTGCTCGTCGATCAGATCGACAACGCGCCGGTGGCATCGGCGGGCTGTCTCCTGGCGATCCGCAATCCGGCGCTGATGAGCATTCCGCTGCGCCACCAGACGCGCCTTCATACGATCCTGGTCGATCTCATCGCCGCGCTCGAAGCCGGCGGCGCGGGCCCGGTCCGGATCCTCTGCCACGACACCCGCGACGTGGCCTTCGCCTCGTCGCTCGCCGATGTGGAGTACATCCTGGCCGACGACGCCTACGCGCAGCTGGCCTTGCTGCGCGCCGCGCCGCTGGTGGTCACGTTCCGCCTGCACGCGTTCCTTCCGTGCATCAGCTTCGGCACGCCGGCGATCAACATCAGCTACGACGAGCGGTCACTCAGCCTGGTGCGAACGATCGGAATGGAGTCGTGGGACATCGATCTGATCCACAGCAGCGATGTGGTCGCCGAGGTTCGCAACCGCTGCGCACGCCTCGGCGATTACGCGGCGTTGCGCGAGGCCACGAAACCGCGCCGCGATGAGCTGGAGGCGACAATGCGCGCCCAGACCGCGGAGTTCGCGCGGCTGGTCACGGAGTACGCATCGCTGGAGTTGCCGAGGTAGATCGCGCACAGACTACGGCTGTCCAAATCAGCCGGGATTTCTGTCTCAGAGAACGAGAGATCACGCGGTATCAATTGAAGAGAAACCGATCGTCGTTACCAGCCGCGGAGCGGCGTGATCTACATAGCCCACAGCGTGAGCTGTGGGATTGTGATCGCCTGTTTTCCAGCCGCGGAGCGGCGGCATATCGAATGTTGCCTCGATTCCCGCATTCGAGATATCGCCGCTTCCGCGGCTTGATAAGGGTTGGATATGGAACCCACAGCTCACGCTGTGGGCTACGTAGATAACGCCGCTCCGCGGCTGCCAGCACCGGTCATGCCTGGCAGGATTCACTCAGATCGCGAGGAATGCGCGCTGGCTCGCCGGAACCATCTCTCGCGCAGGGCGTGAACGCCGGAGGCGATGGCGATGGCGTACGTCGGAACGACCGGCACGCGGAATCGCGAGTAGGCCAGAGCGCCGGCGGTGAAGGCGATGAAGTATCCGATGGTGATGAGGATCAGTACGCCGAGCGGCCGGTTCGTACGGAGCAGCCAGAGCTGGCCGATGATCGCCAGGATCAGGGCCACGCTGGTGTAGGCGAGCAGCAGCCGGTTGGCCGTGGATCGCGAGAGCACCGTGATGCGCGTCAGCGCCTCGGCGCTGCCGCCGAGGAAGTTGATCGCTACGCCGCGGAGGAAGAGTTTCGTGAAGGCGAAGGGATGTGCGAGCACGATCTCGCGTCCGAGACGGGAGTCGGAGGCTGCTCTTCGGACGTAGGTGATTCGGCGGACGTCAACGATTCCCAGCTCGCTACGGGCACGCGCGTCGGCCGCGATGCGCAACTCCTTCTGCCGGCGCTCGAGGTTGGTGTCGAAATCGCCGGGATCGTCGATGGCCAGCGCGCCCGCGGCGTGGAAGTAGAGCAGCAGAACGGCGCCGTTCGTCGACAGAGTGGGCACGCCGGAGACGCGGTAATTCCGGTAGAGCCACGCTCCCGGGAAGAGCAGCGAACAGATGACGAAGATCGGCACGATGCGGCGGGCCTCGTTGCGCCGCATCCAGGCGAGATACAGCGCAAGAGGGATGAAGAAGAGCATGGCCACGGGACGGACGAGCGTGATCGCACCGAGCAGCAGTCCGGCAACGGCTGCGTGCCCTCTACCATGCGCGATTCGCCAGATCAGCGCGAAGAGGGCCAGTCCCAGGAGCGTGCAGAGCGTCTCGGTCAGAATCAGGTTGGCGTGGTAGATCGTCGGCAGGTCGATGGCCATGACCACTCCCGATGAAATGGCGATGAAGTCGTTTCCGGTCATCCATCGCGCAATCAAAACCAGCGCGGCCGCCGTGGCGGCGGATAGGACGTGTTGCAGCAGCGCAATCTTCCGCAGATCGAGTCCCGCGGCGCGGAGCGCGGCCAGCATCAGCGGATAACCCGGCGTCCGCTCGGTTTCCGGTTGTCCGTCGCGCGCATATCCGTGACCGGCGATCAGGCTCTCCGCGGGCAGGACGTATTTCTTCGTGTCGTTGGCGATGGAGATGCCGTCGAGCGCGAAGTAGGTGATGTGAAGCGCCAGGCCGAGGAGAAAAACCAGCAGTGCGGCTTTCACAGGCGGCATTGGCCGGAGTTTATCTGTCATCCTGAGCGTCGAGCGAAGGATCTCAAATTATGGTTTCTGTGTTGAAACAGTGCCGGCTTAATCCGCTTCGGCTGGAACTGCGCGATTGAGATCCTTCGGCCGCGCTCCGCCGGCCTCAGAGGCTGTGAGGAAATGCCGGGAACGAGGGAGGAGGATTTGTCATCCAGAGCCGCCGGAGGCACGAAGCCGCGCAGCGGCGAGATGCCGCAGGACGGCGAAGGAACTCAAGATAGGCAGCACCGGCTGAAACTCAGTGTCTCATTCTCGCCA
>Ga0157378_10003719_pt1 | contig 13528 bp, 14 predicted proteins | sample M65metaG_FD_115309 | JGI IMG/M metagenome (GOLD analysis project Ga0157378, IMG submission 115309) | Miscanthus rhizosphere microbial communities from Kellogg Biological Station, Michigan, USA - M6-5 metaG | ecosystem: Host-associated > Plants > Roots > Rhizosphere > Soil | place: USA: Michigan...
CGATCTGTTCTTTTTTTGCGTAATATCGTTGATTAAGCAAAAAATTCAGGTGTTTTGGATGAGAGAACCTTGGTAGAACAATTAAAAAGGGGCGACGAAAGCGCTTTTAAAATAATTGTTACTACCTGGCAGGATATGGTATACAATACCGCCATGGGTATTTTGCAATCTGCGGAAGACGCAGAAGATGTTGCCCAGGAAGTTTTTGTGCAGGTGTATGAATCCATCCACACGTTTAAAGGAGAATCAAAGCTTTCTACCTGGTTGTACCGGATTACTACCAGCAAGGCACTGGACCATATCAGGCGCAAAAAACGAAAAAAAAGATTTGCCTTTGTGCAACACCTGTTTGGCGAAAACAATGAAGTGATTGTCCAGCCGCCCGATTTTCATCATCCCGGCGTGGTACTGGATAACAAGGAAAAGGCTGCAGCCCTGTTTAAGGCAATAGAAAAGCTGCCCGATAATCAGAAAATAGCATATGTGTTAAATAAAGTAGAAGGCTTAAATTACCAGGAAATCAGCGAAGTGATGAAAACCACGGTTTCCAGCGTTGAGTCGCTGCTGCACAGGGCCAAAAGCAACCTGCGGAAATGGCTGCGGGAGCTTTACCGGAACCATCATGAATAGCGCAGGTTTTAGATTAAATTCCCGTCAAATTAAATAAGCAATTGTTAATGGAAAAGAAAGATTCACCGGATATTTTAGACAGCCTGGAGGGGTTGCAGAAAGCAGGCCCGGGGCCTTTTTTCTATACCCGTGTACAGGCAAGATTGCAAAAGGAAGAATCGGGCATCTGGAGCACGCTTGTTGCTTATATTACCCGGCCATCGGTGGCATTGGCTACACTCTGTCTTATTTTTTTGCTGAACGCCGCGGCTTTTTTTTATGAAAGGCAGGCTTCGTCTTTGGCTGCTGACCCCAATGAGCAGACCGTTAATGAAGACTATAACACCACCCTGGCTGCCAATTCTTATTACGATGAAAATAACGATGCACGTTAATGAATAACTCCAAAAACAGGGTACTCATCTTCCTGGTAATATTTCTGCTGCTTACCAATATTGCCATGCTGTTATACTTTACCACGTTTGAAAAACATCCCCCAAAGGCAAATCGCAACGAGAACAGGCGTGGGCCGGTCACCAGTGTTTTGCAGAATGATCTTGGCTTCAGCAAGGCGCAGATGGATATAGTTGACAGCCTGAAAAAACAGCACAGGGCACTTGGCAGGCCTTTGTTTGATGAATTAGGCAAAAGCAAGGATAATTTTTACCGGCTGATTGGCCAGCCCGGTCTCAATGATTCGCTACTAAAAGCCGCTGCTGAAGAAATAGGCAGAAAACAGGCCGCGCTTGATCTGCAATTTTTTCAGAATTTCATCAGCTTCCGGGAATTGTGTACAGAACAGCAACGACCTAAATTCGATAGCATTATGCCTGGTGTGATAAGTAAAATGATGCAGCCCTGGCAGAAGAATAATAATTCCAGGAAAAAAGATAGCACAGGTTCAAAAAATTAAGCCAAAACACGAACGCGCCCGCAGGTTTTTAATGTGTTAAGACATCCAAATAAAAACATCTCCTAACAAAAAATTACAGGCAATGAAAAAGAAAATTCTTTTACTTTCAGCTTTCGCTTTATTAAGCTTTTGCGCAGTGAACGCCCAGGGCGGCGGTGGTGGTATGCAACGAATGACCGTTCCGGAAAGGGTAAAACTGGTTATGGATAAATTAGCGGATTTTAAATTGGATAAGGACAAAACTGCATTAACCGACAGCGCTTTTACAGAGTACTACCGGGGCGGTCAAAAAATGAGAGAAGAAGCCATGGCAGGCGGCGGTCAGCCGGATCGGGATGCGATGAGAGAAAAAATGAAGAAACTGGCAGATGAGAGAGATGAAAAGCTCAAGAAGATTTTTACAGACGAGCAGTATAAAAAATGGAAAGACGAAATTGAGCCAACCACCCGTCCACAAAGACCACCCGGCGGCGGCAATAATTAATTAAAGGCTGTTTTTGATTTGTTTACAACAACATGTAAAACCGTGAACCCTGTTTCCGAAAGGAATCAGGGTTTTTTATGTAAATGAAAAACTTCATATCTGCGTGGTTGCCTGCCCCGAAATAGTGGGGCATAAAAAAAATCCTTTGCCTATTTTTGGCAACGGATTTATTTTTCTTTTAACGAGGCAATATGTCAAGCTATATTAAATCTCACACTGATCACACCGGGATCACTTCAATAGAATTCTTTCACCCGCAAAGCAATTCGCTGCCTGGTAAAATGCTGAACGAACTGGCGCAGGAAATACATCATGCCGGGTTAAATGCAGATACAAAAGTGATCATTCTGCGTTCGGCAGGTGAAAAAGCTTTTTGCGCAGGCGCTTCTTTTGATGAGTTATCAGCTATTACCAATGAAAAAGATGGGCATGCATTCTTTAGTGGATTTGCACGTGTTATCAATAGCATGCGTACTTGCAGCAAATTAATTATAGGACGAATACAGGGCAAATGCGTGGGCGGTGGCGTTGGCCTTGCAGCAGCTACCGATTACGCAATTGCGACAGAAGCCGCGGAAATAAAATTAAGTGAACTCGCCATCGGCATCGGTCCATTTGTAGTGGGTCCCGCAATAGAAAGAAAGATAGGGAACGCCGCATTTACCCAACTGGCCATTGATGCGGGTAGTTGGCGCAATGCAGACTGGGCCAAACGAAAAGGCTTGTTTGCAGAAATGCACAGCAATATGGAGAACATGGATGAATCCATTGCACGTCTTGCCCATACATTGTCGCACGCCCATCCGGATGCAATGGCGGAATTGAAAAAAATATTTTGGAAAGGAACAGAGCATTGGGACCAGTTGCTCGACGAAAGGGCAGCCATCAGCGGAAAATTGATCGTTAGTAAATTCAGTAAGGAAGCAATTGCAAAGTTCAAGGGAAAATGATGGAAGTATTTAACGAAGCCAATTTCAAACAGCTTTGTAATGCCCTTGCAAAAAAAGATAGTCATTTGCAGGCCATTGTTCAGCAATATGGGCACCCGCCCATGTGGAACAGACCGGCTTCTTTTGAATCGCTGGTCCATATAATACTGGAACAACAGGTATCGCTGGCTTCAGCAAAAGCAGCATTGGAAAAGCTCAGGGCAAAGGTTGGAAAGATTACAGCAACAAAGGTTTTAGCTTTATCAGATGCTGAACTTCGTGACTGCTATTTCAGCCGTCAGAAAACCGTGTATGTTAGATGTTTGGCAGAAGCGATGGTGACGAAAAAGCTGAAACTCGCAAGCCTGACTGCTGCTCCCGATGATGAAATAAGAACAGAATTAAAGAAAATAAAAGGGATTGGCGATTGGACCGTTGATATTTACCTGCTGTTTGTTTTGCAGCGGTCAGATATTTTTCCTACCGGCGATTTAGCAATGATGAACGCCCTGAAACAAGTAAAACAACTACCTAAGCATACTACTAAAGAAGAAATCACACAATTGGCTGAAGCCTGGCGGCCGCACCGTTCTCTCGCGACCATGTTGTTCTGGCATTATTATATTAAGACGAGGAATATAAAAATATGAATTGCTGATTTGGGGATTTCTGATTTCTTGAATTTCATTGACGCATCAATCACTAAATCGATAAATCCAGCAATCAGAAATCGCTATATATTCAGCCCACCACAGGCACTGATCACCTGTCCGGTAACATAACTACTCATGTCTGAAGCAAGAAATAAAGTGGTGTTGGCAATTTCTTCTGCGGTGCCAAACCTGCCCAGTGGGATTTTATCAAGAAATGCTTTGGATGCATTGCCATCTTTCAGGTAATCGGTCATATCGGTTTCAATAAAGCCGGGAGCAATCGCGTTGCAACGGATATTGCGGCTGCCCAGTTCTGCAGCTATCGATTTGGTAAAGCCTATGATGCCCGCTTTGCTGGCGGCATAACTACTCTGGCCTGCATTGCCCCGTATACCGATAATGGAGCTCATGTTAACAATACTCCCCTTCCTGGCTTTCATCATAGGTTTAATAACCTGTTTAGTCATATTGTAAACGCTCTTCAAATTGATGTTCATTACCTCATCCCATTGCAAAGGTGTCATGCGCAGCAATAAATTATCTTTTGATATGCCGGCATTGTTTACACAAACATCTATCGCGCCGAATTCTTTCAGTATATCGTTTACTAAAGCTTCACTGGCGGCATAGTCAGCGGCGTCACTTTTATATGCTTTTGCTTTTACGCCGCAGGCAATTAATTTTTGTTCCAGCGTTTTGGCCTTTTCTGCGCTGCTATCACTTACATAGGTAAATGCAATGTGTGCTCCGTGTTCAGCAAGTTTCAGGGCAATAGCTTCGCCAATGCCGCGCGCAGCTCCGGTTACAATAGCCGTTTTAGTATCCAGTAATTTCATTGGTATCTTTTCTAATGGACAAAGTAAATGAATTAATTTAATGAAGCCAGCCTCTCCTTATCAATTCATGCTTAATATTTCTTCGAGTAAGAACCGTTCATTACTCAATCTCGGCACTTTGTGCTGTCCGCCCAGTTTGCCTTTGCTCTTCAGCCATTCATTGAATGCGCCATTTTTCAATGCATGCAAAACGGGCATGCGCAGGGCAATATCTTTATAGCGTTTGGCTTCATAGTCACTGTTCAGACTTTTAAGTGCAGCATCCAGGGCCTCTGCAAATTGGTCCAGACTGGCAGGGGGCTTGTCAAATTCTATCAGCCATTCATGTGCGCCATTGCTGTTATTGCTGAAGAAAATGGGCGCGGCGGTGTAGTCATTTACAACAGCCCCCGTTTTTTCACACGCGATGGCAATTGCCTGATCCGTATTATCAACAATCACTTCTTCGCCAAAAGCATTCATATAATGTTTTAACCGGCCGCTCACTTTTATTTTATAGGGCTTAAGCGATGTAAACTGAACGGTGTCTCCAACAATATATCGCCACAGGCCGCCGGTAGTGCTGATGATTAAAGCATAGTTCTTATTTAATTCCACCTTACCAAGGCCAAATGTTTGCGGAAATTTTTTTCCATATTCTTCAATAGGCATAAACTCATAGAAAATTCCGTGCTGGGTAAACAGCAGCAGCCCTTCTTCTGAGGGACTTTCCTGCGCCGCAAAAAAGCCTTCACTGGCATTATAGGTTTCCAGGTAATTGATGTCTTTGCCGATTAATTTTTTAAACTGTTCTTTATAGGGAACAAATGAAACACCACCATGCAGGTATAATTCAAGATGGGGCCATACTTCTGCCAGGTTTTGTTTGCCGCTGATTTCTAAAATACGTTTGATCAATACCAGGGTCCAGGTAGGTACTCCCGAGATAGAAGTTACATTTTCATGCATGGTGGATTGCGCCAATTGTTCAATTTTACCCTCCCATTCATCCATTAAAGCGATGCTTAGCTCTGGTGTTCTTATCCAATTGCTCCATACCGGGGAGTTTTGCATTAATACGGCGCTTAAATCGCCATACTGTATGTTTTCGTTTATTTTATTTACCTGGTGGCTGCCGCCAATGACAAGACCTTTACCAGTGAGTAAATCAGAATCAGGAAAATTTTTATAATACATGGTAAGCACGTCTTTCGATGCCTGGAAGTGGTTCTCTTCAAGGCTTTCTTTGCTTACCGGTATGAATTTGCTCTTGTCGCTGGTGGTGCCACTGCTTTTGGCAAACCATTCAATCGGCGTATTCCATAGAATATTTTCTTCGCCATTCATCATCCGTGCAATAAATGGTTTCAGATCATCATATTCATGCACCGGAACGGTTTGTTTAAATGTTTTAAGCGAAAAAAGCTGGGTGAATTTATACTGCCGTCCGAATTCCGTGTATTGTGCGGCGGTGACCAATTCCTGCAAAACTTCCCGCTGGGCCGCCACCGGTTGAGAGGTCCATAATTCAATCAAACGAAGCCTTAAACGGGCAAGCCTGGATATTGCGGGCGACAAGAGTTTCATACCGTACCGGCAAAATAAACAAATGCCACGATACTTGACTAATTAAAAGGTAAATAGTGTTTTTGTGAGGGAGAAGCCATGCCGTGTCTTATTAGAATAACATGATGGCGGTGTGCTGATATCAACTGAAATAGCAGCTACTCTGTTATCATTGTCTTGTTCAGATCATCGTCGCCTCTTCGGGCTTCTTCATGCAGATAATCCTTTCTTTTCAGCTCAAAATTTCTTCCCAGGTATAAACGGCGCACCTGTTCATCATCTGCCAGTTCTTCTGCCGTTCCATGTTTAAAAATTTTTCCTTCAATGAGCAAATAGGCCCGGTCGCATATAGATAAAGTTTCATTTACATTATGGTCGGTAATCAGGATACCGATATTTTTTGTTTTAAGCCGGGCTACCACGGTTTGTATATCTTCTACCGCGATAGGGTCAACGCCCGCAAAAGGTTCATCCAGCAGGATAAATTTTGGATCTACAGCCAACGCCCGTGCTATCTCGGTACGTCTTCTTTCGCCACCGCTAAGACTATCACCATTGTTTTTCCGTACGTGTTGCAGACCAAATTCATCGAGCAGGCTTTCCAGCTTATCTTTTTGTTCCTGTTTCTTAAGTTTTGTCATTTCAAGAATGGCCTTGATATTATCTTCTACCGATAGTTTGCGGAATACAGATGCTTCCTGCGGAAGATAGCCCAGCCCCATCTGTGCCCTTTTGTACATGGGTTGCCGCGTAATATCTTCATCATTCAAAAAAACGGTGCCTTCATCGGGTCGTATCAACCCTACCACCATATAAAAGGTAGTGGTTTTACCAGCACCGTTCGGCCCCAGCAACCCAACTATTTCGCCCTGTTTCACTTCAACGGAAACGTGGTTTACCACCGTGCGGTTTCGGTAACTTTTAATCAGGTCGTGTGTATGTATAGTTAAGCTCAAGCGTCAATTTTTACAAAAATACCGGAATGGCTGCAATCCTATTCAGGACGGGCTTATTTAACAGGGTTTTGATATATAGTCAACCATGAGTATGTTTGCGCCAATATTAGTCACACATGAAGGTAATTGACCATTTAAACAACGCAAAAAAGACGCTCGTATCATTTGAAGTATTACCACCGCTGAAGGGTAAAGGTATCAACGCCATCTATGATCATCTTGATCCGTTGATGGATTTTAAACCATCTTTTATCAATGTTACCTATCACCGCAGCGAAACCATGTTTAAAAAGAAAACAGACGGTACGTTTGAAAAAGTGGAAGTACGCAAGCGGCCGGGAACAGTAGGTATCTGCGCTGCCATTATGAACCATTACCAGGTAGATGCAGTGCCACACCTGATCTGCGGAGGTTTTTCAAAAAGAGAAACGGAAGATGCCTTGATCGATCTGAATTTTCTTGGTATCGACAATGTGCTGGTATTACGCGGTGATGCGGCAAAAAATGAAGCAGCGTTCGAACCTCACCCGGATGGCAACCGCTATGCGCTTGACCTGCTGCGACAGGTGTCGAATCTCAACAACGGCATTTACCAGGAGGAAGACATCAAGAACGGTGGTAAAACTAATTTCTGCATGGGTGTTGCGGGTTATCCGGAAAAACATTTTGAAGCACCCAACCTGGAAACGGACATGAGCTACCTGAAAGCAAAAGTGGAAGCAGGGGCAGAATACATTATGACACAAATGTTTTTTAACAACCAGAAATATTTTGAGTTTGTAAAATTGTGCAGGGAAAACGGTATTACCGTTCCCGTTATTCCCGGATTAAAGCCCATTACTAATAAAAAACAACTGAATATTCTGCCTAAAATATTTCATGTAGATATTCCCACTGATTTAACCAATGCTATCACCAAAGCAAAGACAGATGAAGATGTGGAAAAAATTGGAACGGAATGGCTCGTGCAGCAAAGCAGGGAACTGAGAAAATTCGGCGTGCCGGTATTGCATTATTACACATTGGGCAAACCTAAAGTAATTTATAATGTTGTGAAGGAGTTGGTATAAAGAAACTGCCATTGTCTCAAAAAAATAAGGTTGTCTTCTCTAAAAGGCAACCTTATTTTTTTATTTAACTGGCAACAAAGTCTGAATACTAAGTACTATGTACTCAGTACTTTTTTATCACAATTTGAATCCCACCGACAAACTCAGCACCCGATGTTTGTTTTTATCATTATCATTGCTGGCAACTGAATTTATTTTTGTTAACCCATAGCCGTAATTGGCAGAGAGCAAGAGGCCGTTTAACTCAAGCCCTGCTGTGGCGTTTAAACCAAAATCAAAACGCCGCATGATACCAAAGCCAGCGCCTTCCTGTTCATTGAAGGTAGTAGGGTCATCGTTGCTGAATTGAATAGGCTGGCTGCTGTTGAACGCAATACCCAATGATTTCCCTTCGATTTTGTTTTTGCCTGCAATACCAATGGCCGCATAGGGACCTGCGCCAAAAAATAAGGAAGAAGATTTGGATACCAGCGGAAGTTTTATCACCAGGTTGAATGGTATCTCAATGTAATAAGGGTTGGAACTTGCCTTGAAATAGCTCGCATCGGAAGGCTGACCAGATTGTGTTTTGGTTCCCTTGCCTGTAAAAAGCAAACCGGGTTGCAGCGCTAAAAATTTACCCAGGGGCAGATCTCCCATAATGCCGGCATGGAAACTGGCTAATGATTTTGCATCGTCTATTCTGCCATCGCTGGTAACCGATACATTGGCAAGGTTGAAGCCACCCTTGATCCAGGCCGTTCCTTCCTGGGCAAAAATGGTAACGGGCGATAACATGATGATAAGTGCGGTAATTAGTGTTTTCATAAAGTCATTTTTTTGTATGAATATTTACATCGCCGGATCAGCAGTTAAAACAGTTTGTCATAAAACGGTTGCGTTGCTGCCGGTGGCGGGTATAAGAAGGATCCCGGATTGCGGGGTTTAATCGGCTGCACCATAAAATGAAGATTGTATTATTGTGCGTTTTTTTATTCGGCGAAACACGTATTTCTACTATTTAGCCCAGCAGGTTTCCAGCACCTGTTGATTGATTTTTACGGGGTATTTTTTCTTCAATGTTTCAACCCATTTATCTTCCAGGAAAGCCTGGTAATCGTTGATCACAAAACCCCTGGCATCTTCAAAACTGCGGGGCGCTCTGTCGTTATGAAGTTTAATAACATAAGCAAAGCTGCTGGTATTATCCGTGGCACTCTTAACGGGTTCGGTTATATTACCTTCTTTTATATTGTTACTAACGGAAACAGGCAGTTGCGCTATTTCGAACCTTCCCGAATCTGCTTGTATGGTGCCGTCTGAATTCTGTACAAGCGTCTTCCAGTCACCGCGGTTCTGTGCAAAATTCTTTTTTGCCTTCATGGCGATAATTGAATCGCTGCAGGTAAAAAGAATGACATCGGCACTGGTTTCCCACCAGTATTTATTTTTATGTGTGTTGTAATAGTTTTTCAGTCCAACGGAATCCGCGGCGGCCTTGTCCCAAACCCGGCGCTGCATGATCTCAAACAGCAGGTTACCATCCTTGAATTCTTTTAGCTGGCTGGCAAACTCTTTATTATACTGCTCCAGGTGACTGCGGTAATAATCCATGGTTACTGATTCAGCATATTGCTGCAATATCTGCGGCGTAGATTTTCCCCTTAGTATTTCCGGGTTATTTTGTACGCCCTGTATGTATTTGGCAAACGACAGGGCCATTAATTTTTGCTGTGGAAAAGAAAACAATACCGTGTTATCATTCATCAGGGGTGATTGTTTTGGTTTTCTGTTCCGGTAAACACTATCCGCGTAAGCGGCAAATAGGTTCTCGTCGAAGCTGGCCATTTTAAAGCCGGTGCTTTTCATTATTTTACGTGCAAACATTTGTTTGGCGACGCCGATTCGCTTGTCGGCCTGCACAGCCTGTTTAAGCTTTGCCAGATCTTCTTTATTGTTTTTATCAGCGTTTACAGGTTCGCGTGATATCCGCATAATAATATGATATCCAAAAGAAGTGAGCACCGGCTTGCTGATATCGCCATCTTTGGGAAGACTGAAAGCCGCATTTTCAAAAGCTTCGCTATAGCGGCCGGCACCAAATTCGGGCAAGAGTCCACCCGACTGGTAACTGATATTGTCGTTGCTGTATTTAGCCACCATCTCTTTAAAAGAAGCGCCGTTCAGCAAGGCGTTGTAAATAGAATCTGCCAATATTTTTTTAGTTGTCTTCTCCTTTTCGTCTGGATTGGGCAGGAAGCCGATCAGTATCTGGGCTGCTTTCATTTTTCCGATCGCGGGCCTTTCTGCGGTAATCTTAAAAATATGGTAGGCTGTCTTGCTCCGGTAAGGATATGATACTTTTCCAACGGTGGTATGATAAGCGATGCTTTCAAATTCGTATGGCAGGGTAAAAACGGTGATAAACCCGATATCGCCTTTGGTGCTATGTACAGATTCGTCGGTTGAATAAGCTTCCGCCACGCTGCTAAAATCTGCTCCCGACTGAAGTTTATGGTAAGCGTCCATTGCTTTCTGGTAAGCCGCCAATGTATCACCGCCGCGGAAAGGAATATAAATTTGTGAGATGCGCAGGTCTTTCTGGCTGCGTTCAAATGCTTCGTCTACCAATAGCTGTACACTGCTTTCGTCGTTCATAAATCCTTCGGCAATCTGCTCCCGGAAATTGCGCAATTCAGTTGCCTGGGCTGATAATGTATCCAGTTGTGCGTCATAGGCTGCCTGCACTTTCAGTTTGAAACGGGTATACAGATCGAGATAGTCGCGGTAAGCTTTTTCAGTATTGTCGGCCGATGTATTGTTTTTATTGTAGGCACGCAGGAACTCTTCCCTGCTTACCGTTTTTGGTCCGTAAGTAAACAATGTTTGTGCCTGCAGATGACCTGCAACCAATAAAAAAATAGCAGCCAGCATTTGTTTCATAAGAAAATGTTTTAAGCATGCTGCCAACTACAGCGTTGAATGCTGCAATACCAGCCATGCACCCGGTCATCGGTTCTTCAACCGGTTGAGATATAAAATCGTTCAAAAAAAGAACTATTGTTTTGCAGCCTGTTTCAACTTTACGTTCAGCACTTCGTCAATCTGGTCGTATGTAAGTTTTTTGGCAATAATGCGTTTGTCCTTATCCAGTAAATACAGGATCGGTGTTTGGTAAACATCGTACAACTGCCGGAAATTGGGTTTTCCCGCGGCATAGCCTGCGTCTCTTGCGGCCGCGGTTTCATAAACGTGAATCCAGTCTTTTAAATTGTTATCACGTATATAGTTCAGCCAGGCTTCTTTACCACCGTCTACCATTACACCATATATGACTACGCCTTCATTTTTCCATTTGGCCCGGTAAATGGAGTCCACTTTTGGCACCACTTCTTTGCAATGACTGCAGGTTGCATCCCAAAAACAGACTACCACATAGGGTGCTTTTACATCATAGAGTGGCCGCGGTTTGTCGAGGCTGTCAACCAGTTCCAGGTTTTGGGCGGGCGCACCAATCAGGTTGGCCATTACACTGTAAGCCCTATCGGTCATGTATTTTTTATACTTGTCGGTAAACCAGTCTACCTGTGGGTTATTGTTAATATATTTTTCAAAAAGATGCACAAATACAGCATCCTGTCCCATGTATTGCGGGTTAATATATTGCTGCACAAAATAAGTGAGCAGGTATTTGTACATCTCCTTATTGGAGGCTGATTTTGCCAGCATTCCGTCTACTTCTTTTACAATACTATCGGGCTCGGGCACTACCAGGGTTTTATAATATTTATCCAGGCGGGGTTCAAAGATCGGCGTTCGCAGCAGGCGTTCATCCGTGAAGGAAATGCCATCCCAGTAATGCGTTTTAAAGTAATTATAAGCATACAGCGAATCGTATTTGCCGCCCGGCTGTTTGGAAGCAGGCGGAACGACGGGCTCTTTCAGGGCTTTGAATAAAATGGACAACATAGAACCGGGATTCTTACTGCTGACACTATCGCGGTAATGAACCATATTTTCATTGAGTGCCTTCAATTTTGCGGAGAGCTGGTTGCTGTCTGGTTTGCTTTTGGCGGCAGCGAGTTCAGCCATATAGCCCGAAGCTGTCTTACCGTTGCTGTTTGCAAATTTTGAGTACGATTGGAACAGGTTATTTTCGGGCGAGTTGATAAATTTTACGCTTGCAGGAAGCCCGATAGTGTCTGCCTGGATTGAGAAATGCTGTTGTTTATCCAGCAATAGTTCGAATAAAATTTCCTTGCGGGGCGATACGACAAAATAGATACCGCCACTTAATTTTTCTTTCCCCTTAAAAGTGCCCGTGCTATTGGCATTCAGCATAACCGAATCTGCCAGGGCTTTTATTTTTCCATAATAATAACCCAGGTAAACATATTGATTTTTATACGGCTTCAGTGTAATGCCGATAGAATAGCCCGTGGTTTGTGCGAAAAGATGGGCTGCAATAAAAAAGCAGGGAAGCAGTAATAATTTCTTCATGGTGGTTTCATAACGGTTAAAGGGCGAAAATATTGAAAATAGGTTGCTAACTTGGTTAAGCGGGTGCTAAATTAGTATATAGTATTGAGTATATAGTACTTAGAGGCCAGGTATGCGGATACCGGCTGAACCATTTCAATATGATACCTTTGAATTTATCCAAGGCCCCGCGTCTGTATACTTAATACTTCATACTCAATACTATTCATGAAAGAGCTTTATATAGATATCAGCAACGAAGAAGCGGGTGGAAGTCTTTACAGGATAACCGGTGCAGAAGGGAAGACGCATTTTTATTACAATCACAGCACCTATAACAGCGATACGGATGAATTGAAAGTCTTTGAAAGCAATTACCCTGATTTTGAGGCCTTTTGGAAGTATATTACCAGCGACAAGAAATGGTTTTACCTGCACCCCCTGTTCATACATCCGGAACAACGGGATTTTATCAGGCAGCAACTGCAGGGCGTTGATTGGTCCATCGCCGGCGATAAAAAATGGCAGGACAGCCACCAGCGGCAATGGAAAAAGGTGCTGGTCGATCCACCGCAATACTATCAAGGACCGCAGTGAGGTAAAAGGTATAAGGTGTAGGGTTTGAAGTCTTCTGCCTTGTGCCTTACGCCTTCCACCTTATCCCTTATTCCTTACTTTTGCGGCATGCGTAAAAAAATGGTTGTGCTGGAACGGGTGCTGGTGGAGGATTATGCAGCCGAAGGAAAGGCGCTGGGACGCACAGAGGGTAAAGTGGTATTTATTGCTGGTGCGGTGCCGGGCGACCTGGTGGATGTGCAATTAAGCAAAAACAAAAAAGACTGGGCCGAAGGTAAGGCCGTTCATTTTCATAGCTACTCGAAAGACCGGGTAGTCCCTTTCTGCGAACATTTTGGGGTTTGTGGTGGTTGCAAATGGCAGATGCTGCCGTACGAAAAGCAGTTATTGTATAAGCAAAATGAAGTAGCACAGAACCTGCGCAGGTTGGGAAAAATTGCCCTGCCGGAGATAATGCCCATTATTGGTTGTGATACCATCGCACGTTACCGCAACAAAC
>Ga0157378_10003721_pt1 | contig 13516 bp, 16 predicted proteins | sample M65metaG_FD_115309 | JGI IMG/M metagenome (GOLD analysis project Ga0157378, IMG submission 115309) | Miscanthus rhizosphere microbial communities from Kellogg Biological Station, Michigan, USA - M6-5 metaG | ecosystem: Host-associated > Plants > Roots > Rhizosphere > Soil | place: USA: Michigan...
CTTCTTACTTGCTTTAACCCTTTGCAAAATAAGATTGCAATAGCAGTGAGAAGCGGAATTAATATTAGTAAGGATAAATTCATTTCAGATTTTTTTACTTAATTTTTTACCACATAGACACATAGAACACATTAAAAAGCACATAGCTCTATGTAAACCTATGTTTCTATGTGGTTACTGTCTTCTTCACTTCCATAAATAAATAAACAGCACAGCTAATCCTGCAACTCCACCAAAAAAGTACAATGCATAATCCTGCACTTTGCCAGATTGCAGACCTTTTATCATTGCAGAGATTTTTGCAGTGACTGTTGCAAGTAAATTCATAAAACCGTCAACAATATTTTTATCTATCCATGCCGCCGGTCTGCCAACAAGATTGAAAATAATTTTCTTCGTGATGAAGAGATATATTTCATCAATATAAAATTTTTTGTAAGCGGAACGATACAATGCTCCCAATGAAGTAGAAATTTTTTCAGGCAATTCATTTTGCCTGCGATATAATCTTGCAGCAAACAAAATAGCGGCAACAGCGAGAGCGACAGGCAGTATCGAGAAAACAATATCAATAGGTGTTTCAAGTGGAGCACCATCTGAAGTAACAAAAGATGCAAAAGGAATAAAGCCAACAGCAACGGTACAAATTGTCAAAACAACCAATGGGAATTTCATTGATAAAGTTCCTTCTCCATGTGCGGCGTCACCCCAACCCCTCTCCAAGGGAGAGGGGCTTGTCTTCGCCCAAAAAATTGAGAAGTACAAACGAAACATATAAAACGCAGTAAACATCGAAGTAAACACACCAATCGTATAAATCAGTTTGTTTGAGTTGTATGCAGCGGTCAAAATTTCTTCTTTGCTAAAAAAACCGGAGAAAGGCGGAATACCTGCAATAGCAAGACATGCAATCAAAAATGCAATGTGCGTGATCGGCATTAACTTTCTTAATCCACCCATGTCTTTCATTTCATTGCTGTGTACAACATGAATTACAGCGCCTGCACACAAGAACAATAATGATTTGAAGAATGCATGCGTAAACAAATGAAACATGGAAGCCATGTAACCCAAACCTTGCTCACCTCCATATCGCGACACACCTAATGCAAACATCATGTATCCAATTTGGGACATTGTTGAATACGCAAGTACACGTTTGATATCTGTTTGTGTGCATGCAATGATTGCAGCAAGCAAAGCGGAAATTGCGCCTACATAAGCAACAATATTTAATGCAACTACATCAAATGAATAAAGCGGAAATAATCTTGCAACGAGATAAACACCAGCAACAACCATTGTTGCAGCATGTATCAATGCAGAAACAGGTGTGGGGCCTTCCATCGCATCGGGTAACCAAATGTGCAATGGAAACATTGCTGATTTTCCTGCGCCGCCAATAAACACTAATGTCAATCCCCATGTCAGCATTGATACACCAAGAAACGAACTCGTGGTGATGCTGATAAATTGTGATGATTGTGTTGAAGTAAGTCTTTCAATAAGCGTTTTGAAATCGAGTGTCTCTGCATGAAAAGCAAGAATCAAAATTCCAATCAAAAAACCGACATCTGCAAAGCGTGTTACGATGAAAGCTTTTTTAGAAGCCGCAACGGCAGAGGGTTTATCAAAATAAAATCCAATTAACAAATAAGAGGAGATCCCAACAAGTTCCCAGAAAATATAAATCTGGAAAATGTTTGTCGAAACAACTAAGCCAAGCATCGAGAAAGTGAACAAAGAAAGAAAAGCATAGTAAGTAGAAAATCTTTCTTCACCTTTCATGTAACCGAGGCTAAAAATGTGCACCATCAGCGAAACAAAACTGACAACAATTAACATCATTACAGAAATGGGGTCGAGCACAACACCCATATCAATGGAAACATTCGGAGAGAATTGTAACCATATATATTTTACCGGAATGATGGATTGATAAACATCATTCACTTTTCCGTCAACAAAAAAATATTGATAAGCCGTGATGAAAGAAAGAACAGTAATGGCAAGGAGAACAACAGTGCCGATAATGCCGGAAAAATTTTTAAAATATTTTCTTCCGAATAAACCAAGCAAAACAAAACTTAGTAGCGGCAATAAAGGAATTAGCGTTATATAAGACTCATAGCTCATGTAGTTTACTTTCTTGGTTCTTGTATCTTGTTTCTTGGTGCTTTACCATTTCAGTTCATCCGCATCTTCTACATCAATTGAATGGTGGCTTCTATACAAGTTTATAATTATCGCAATTGCTACCGCTGCTTCCGCTGCGGCAATCGTAATAATAAAAATGGTAAAGAATATTCCGTTCAGTTGATTCGGATATAAATATTTATTGAACGCAACAAAGTTGATGTTCACACTATTTAAGATAAGCTCGATTGACATCAGCATCGTAATCAAGTTTCTTCTTGTAAACAAACCATACATTCCGATGAAGAAAAGAGCTGTACTTACAAAGAGAATATGACTTAATGGGATTTCACTCATGTTCTGTCTCTAAAATTTTTTCAGTTATTTTATTTCGCTCCTGACCATTTCCGTGCGGCTCAATTATTTCTATATCTTTTCTTACAATCATAGATGGAGTTTTCATCGCAATTACAATACAACCGATCATTGCTGCAAGCAACAACACACTCACTACTTCAAAAGGCAGCGCATATCCACCTTGCGATGTGCTCAACATTTGCCTTCCGATATCACTTACACTTACATTTAATTGTTGTGTACTCGCTGGTTGAAAATTGTATTGATAGATTAATGTGTAACTCAAAATAAATCCAAGTAATACTGCAAGCGCAGCAAAGAATGTACGACTGCGAATCGGCTTCTGCATTTCATTGCCTGCTTTTTGTGTGAGAAAAATAGAGAAGATAATCAGCACAACAATGCCGCCAACATACACCACAATCTGAACTGCAGCAATAAAGTTTACGTCCATCCAGAAGAACAATCCTGCAATGCCAATCAGTGAGAACAACAACCATATCGCAGAGCGAAAAATTTTTCTTGTCGTAACCGCAAGCACACCTGTTCCTAAAATGAAAGCGGAGATAATATAAAAGAAAATAGCGTACGCACTCATTCCACGCCCTCCCTTAATTTCGAGCCGGGTTTATTTAATTTCTTTGTCAGTTGATTGCGATCGTACACACTGTGCTCAAATGTCTGCGCCATTTTTATTGCGTCGGTCGGGCAAGCTTCCACACACAAATTGCACATCGTACACAACTCTAAATGATAAACGAAAGTATCGAGCGCTTTTTTCTTTTTGCCGTCAGGCGTTACATCAAACTTTGTAATAATTTTTATTGTGCCGTTCGGGCAAGCCAGCTCACACGCCGTGCAACCTGTGCATGCATGTTCATTGTTCTCATCATGCGGCATCACTACTTCGCCGCGAAATCGCTCCGGTAAAATTTGCTTCACGTCAGGATATTGCTGCGTAATAATTTCTTTCCGATGCGTAAAATAATATCCTGTTCGCCTCATGCCTTTCAGCAGCGATTTTGTCGCGTTAAAAACATCGGATATATAATCTGTAATGAACAAGCGTTGAAAATTTATTTGTATGATAATAATTTTTATGAGCCAATCTTTTGTGCTCGTATGATACTTTCGTTGCGTCGCACTCTTGTACATTCTGTAATTCTATTCGGCATTTATCTGAACCACGATTTTAGCCTTATTTTCCTGATTTGTCTGATTATTATTTTTTTGTTTCAGGGTAATCAGATTCATCAGGTCAAAATCATTGTTCAGACAATTGCTCCACATTGTTCCAAACGTACAAGTGAGTGACACAACAGGCGAAGCGACGAAGAACAAAAGCTGGTATCATAAATAAAGAACTAAAAGTAACCACGATTTCATCTTTTATATTTCTCATCAATCAGATTCATCAGGTCAAAATCGTGGTCAAAAATGCCAACCCATGATCGCTATCAATGTCATCAACAAAAGATTAAACATGCTGATGGGTAACAAATATTTCCATTCGAGATTAAGCAATTGATCGATGCGGAGGCGCGGAAATGTCCAGCGAAACCACATAATGAAGAATATGAGAAAAAATACTTTGCCGATGAACCACAACGATGACGGAATGTAATCCATGATGTGATTGAAGCCGCTCCAGTTGCCTATGTGCAGCGGCATCCAGCCACCGAGAAATAAAATTGCGCCGATGGAACATACGATAAATATGTTCACGTACTCTGCGAGAAAGAAGAGTGCGAATTTCATTCCTGAATATTCTGTGTGAAAACCTGCGGTGAGTTCGCTCTCTGCTTCGGCGAGATCGAACGGTGCACGGTTTGTCTCTGCTGTAACTGCAATGATGAAAATTACAAATGCAATGATTGCCGGTATGTGACCTTTGAAAATCCACCAACCATTTTGCTGCGATGCAACGATGTCTGAGATTTGCAAACTTCCTGTGAGCACAACAATTGAAATAATGGAGAGACCTGCGCTTAATTCATAACTTACTATTTGCGCGCCGCTGCGCATTGCACCAAGCAAAGAATATTTATTGTTACTTGCCCATCCTGCCATCAGAACACCAATCACTGAAACAGACGAAACTGCGCTAACATACAACACACCGATATTAATATCCCAAATCTGAAATCCTTTTGCAAATGGAATAGGGGCGAGGATCAGCATTGCAACAATCATCACGATGAACGGTGCGAGGTTGAACAAAAATTTATCTGATCCCTCAGGAGTGAGACCTTCTTTGAGAACAAGTTTTAAAGTGTCTGCCATTGTTTGCAATGTTCCTCCGGGTCCAACGCGATTTGGTCCAAGACGAATTTGCATATAAGCAGAAACTTTTCTTTCCATGAACACTAACACCAAACCAAGCACAGCAAATAAACCAATAACTAAAACTCCGATGATGACAAATTCAATCGACAGAGCGATTGTTGGATTGAATGTGCTGTACAACCATTGATGAACAGAATTTGATATGCCTTCGAGTGAGAACATAAATTGTGTTTTACCTCATCCTCTAACTTCTTCTCCTTAAGGAGAAGGAGCAGTGCTTTTGTAACTTATTTCAACTAATCATTCTTCCACATCAACAAAAGAAATTTATTCAACAGTCTAAACTCTAATCGCTCTTGTAAGCCTCCCCTTTAGGGGAGGTTTGGTGGGGTTTTCTATCTATCTATATCCGGTATCACTAAATCCAATGTACCCATTATTGCTACAAGATCTCCGATCTTATATCCCTTTGCCATGTGATTGAGTGCAGAGAGATTTGAAAAACCCGGTGAACGAAATTTTATCCGATATGGTGTTGTGCCGCCTTCGCTCACAATGTAAACACCAAACTCACCACGTGCGGTTTCCACTCTTGAATAAAATTCTCCTTTTGGTAATTTTAAAACAGCTTTTGTCTTTGCCTGAAAATCACCTTCAGGAATATTATCTATTAATTGTTCAACAATTGAAAGTGATTGGCGCAATTCTTTCAAGCGAACAAGATAACGTGCAAAACAATCTCCTCCTGTTTCTATTATTTCATCAAATTGAACCTCGATATATACTTCGTAAGGATATAATTTTCTTATGTCACAACTAACACCGCTGCCTCTTGCAGTTGGTCCTGTGCAGCCGTAAGAAATTGCATCTTCTTTTGAAAGATAACCAACACCTTTCATGCGATTCTGAAAGATGATGTTATCTGTTACCAGCTCATCATATTCATCAATTTTACTTTTGAATAATTCGATGAACTCTTTTACGCGTTTTTGAAAATTTGGATGAAGATCAAACATCACTCCGCCGGGCACCATGTAGTTCATGGTTAATCGTGCACCGCAGGTTTCTTCCATGATGTCGTTGATCATTTCTCTTTCACGAAATGCATGAAAGAAAGGAGTGAGTGCGCCAACATCCATTGCCATTGCTCCCCACCAAAGTTGATGTGATGCAAGTCGTGTTAATTCATCCATCAATACACGAATCACTTTTGCACGTGGAGGAATTTCAATTTGCAAACCTTTTTCAACACACAATGCGCAACCATGATTGTTGATGTGCGAGGAAAGATAATCCATGCGACTTGTTACATAAATGAATTGCCGGTACGATAAACTCTCACACATTTTTTCTATAGAACGGTGAATGTAGCCGAGATGCGGCTCAACGTTTTTGATAGTCTCGCCGCTGAGTGTAATTACAAGATGTAATACACCGTGTGTTGATGGGTGTTGCGGACCGACGTTGATAACTAAATCTCCAACCCCCTCTAAATCTCCCCCTGAAGGAGGAGACTTTGTGCCGTCGCTTATTATTTGAGTTTCTCTATACATTTATTTTATTACGAATCGCTTTATAGTTTTATCATGTTAACCGGGTCTTCAAAATCTTTTCGCAAAGGATATCCGTTAAAATCATCTGTCAACAATAAACGCCGCAGATCAGGATGATGCGAAAATTTTACACCGAACAGATCATACACTTCACGTTCATGAAATTCTGCTGTTCGCCAGATGTCAGATACCGTTTCTATTTCTGGATTATTTCTGTCAAGCTTAGATTTTACTACTAACGTGTGCCGGTGTATTGTTGAAGTGAGATGATATACCATCGTGAGATGCGTTTTCCAATCAACACAAGTAAGGCAAAATAAATAATCGAATTCAAAACCTGCGGTTGAACGAAATTGTTGAGCGACAGTTTTCCAATTTGACGATTCAATGTTTATTGTCATCCATTCATTCCCTTCTTCAAAAGTTGCCGAGGGAATCAGTTCAATCAACTTTATTTTTAGTTCTTCGTTACTCATTAATTTTTTAATTGCTTATTGCCTATTGTCCATTGCTTATTGAATTATTATTTTTGATCTGCTCTCTCGTCCAACCCTTTCTTATTTTTTCCTGCAATGTTATTAGTGCATGCATTAATGCTTCCGGTCGTGGTGGACATCCTGCGATATACACATCAACAGGAATCACGTGGTCAGCTCCTTTCACTACCGAATATGTGTTATAGAAAAATGGTCCACCACTTGTTGCACATGCACCCATCGCAATCACATACTTAGGATCAGCCATTTGATCGTACAATCTTTTTAAAACCGGAGCCATTTTATTTACGATCGTTCCTGCAATAATTATTACATCAGCTTGTCGTGGAGTTGCTCTTGCAACTTCAAATCCAAATCTTGACCAATCATATTTTGCAGAAGCAGTGCTCATCATTTCAATCGCGCAGCAACTCGTACCAAAAACAAGTGGCCATAAAGAATTTGAACGAGCCCAATTGATCACTTCATCAAGCTTTGTAACTAAAATTCCGCCACTTGCTGTTGGGTGAACAGAACCGGGAAAAGCCCCCTCTAATTCTCCCCCGGTGGGGGAGACATTTTCAAACTCGCCGTTTATATTTTGCAGGTCACTCATTCTTGAATCTCGTTTATTTCTCCTCCTCCACCGGAGGAGGTTAGGAGGAGGCTTTTACATCCACTTCAACGCGCCTTTTTTGTGCGCATATAAAAAACCCATGAAAAGAATAAAGAGAAATATTATTATTTCAACAAAAGCACTCATGCCGATTTGCTTTACCACAACTGCCCAAGGATATAAAAAAACAAGTTCAACATCAAAGATCAAAAAGATCAGTGCGAATAAATAATAACCGATATTGAATTGATTCCAGGGAGACGTATCAGTTGGAATCCCACATTCGTATGCTTGTCCTTTTGCAGCATTCTTTGTTCCTTTCACAAAAAACTTTGCAACGGCAATGCCGCCTCCGGCAAACACAATCGCAGCAATAGTTAGAAGAATTAATGAGGATGGGCCCATTACTTAATTTTTATTATCCACAATTTAGGAAGTTATATTTAATGACCGAATCAATATTTGTTTAAATGTTTTGCTTTGAAATGGTTGAAAAAATCAGGAATGAAAATATTGAAAAAATAATACCCAAAAACAGAACAGTAATACTTTGTTGAACAGTTGTGGATAATCTATAAAACCTGTAATGTCAGAATTGTTCCCGGTTTTTATTGTTCAGTAAAGAATAAGGCGTACAAGGGAGTGACACAACAAAGTTCAATAGCAGTACTGCAGTTGGATAAAAAATAATTATCTGCATCCTCGATAGTATGTTCACTTATAAAAAATAAAAGCTCTCCAAACATGGAAAGCTTCTTCTCATGTACATCAATCAAAAAATTACGGGAAAATTCCAAGCTCTGCATAAGCGGTGCCCACTTTATCTATCGCTACAACGTAAGCCGCTGTACGCATATCGGGAATATTCGGATTTGCTTTCCAGCAGTTCATTATCTCATGGGTTGCTTCGATCATTGTTTCTTCCAATCCGCTGTGTACAAGATCAACTTCACTGGGGCCATGTTCTATATAACTTCTCTCCCTGGCGGTTATAGATTTTCCTGTAAGTTTTTCTACCGTTCCCAGAATTTGCTTGTTCATGTTTTCAGTAAAACGTTTTTCCATTCTTCCGTAGCGAACATGGCTAAGATTTTTTAACCACTCAAAATATGAAACGGTTACGCCGCCTGCATTTAAATACATGTCGGGGATGATCAGCGTTCCCTTTTTATTTAAAATTTCATCTGCATCAGGTGTTAACGGACCATTTGCGGCTTCACCAATGATCTTTGCTTTCACATTTGCTGCATTGTCTTTATTGATAACATTTTCCAATGCAGCCGGAATTAAAATATCACATTCCAGTTCAAGCGCATCTCCACTTTTGTTAAGGTTCCTGGCGCCCGGGAAATTTAAAATAGATCCGGTTTTTTTTCTATGCTGAAAAACTTCTTCTTCATTTAAACCATTCTCGGAAATAATCGCTCCTTCATATTCAGCAATGCCAATTACTTTTCCTCCATGCTCACGGAAAAATTTTGCCGAATGATAGCCTACATTGCCTAAGCCTTGCACAATAACAGTTTTATTCTCTACACCTGCAGGCAAGCCCAGTTTCCGCATTATATCGGGCATATTGCAAACCTCACGTACACCATAAAAAACACCAAGTCCTGTAGCTTCTTTTCTTCCACGTACGCCGCCCTGCGAAACAGGTTTTCCTGTTACAGATGCAAGACCATCAATTTCTCCCGGTTTCATGCTTTCATAAGTATCCACTATCCATGCCATTTCACGTTCACCTGTTCCGTAATCAGGAGCTGGAACGTCCGTGCCGGGTCCGATAAAATTTTTGCGTATCAGTTCTGCCGTATAACGACGTGTAATTTTTTGCAACTCAAATTCGCTGTAATTATGTGGATTGATTTTTATGCCGCCTTTTGCGCCACCGAAAGGAACATTTACGATCGCACATTTGTAGGTCATCAATGCAGCAAGCGCCATTACTTCATCCTGGTTTACCGCTTCACTAAAACGAATGCCGCCTTTACAAGGTGTTTTGTGCTGGCTGTGCTGTACACGATATGCTTCGATCACTTCAATTGAACTGTCATCTCTTTTAATCGGAAAACGCATTTGATATACTGCATTACATGCTTTGATCTGTTCAAGCAAACCATTTTCCCATTTAGTAAATTTTGACGCTTTATCAAAGCTTCTGATTACGCTTTCAAAAAAGCTATACTGTTGATCTGCCATGTGAAAGTATTTAAGATTTTTAAATTTTTTATTGAGCTAATTAACATTTGTTTTTTAATTGTGCGTTTGACACTTAATTTTATTTTGTTACCGGCTTTTTATTCTTTACTCATCGCCTGTTGTGTCACTCACTTGTGCGTTCGGAACTTCTATTGTCAATAGTGAATGGTCAATTGTCAATGATTCATATTTGACAATCCACATTACGAATTCTTTTCCAGCTTCGTTATCTTCTTATCAAGATTCAGCAGGTAAATAAAAATGCCAAGAACGATAACAATCACAACTGCAACCACAACATATATTTTCCCGTTGCTGCGCATAAAATCTGTTGAGCCGTTTATTGTTGAATCAGTTTGCGCAAATACAATAGATTGAATAAAACATAAAAAAATAACAAAAGCAATTCTTTTCAGTTTACTCATGAGCCAATTTCTTTTCTGTTAATAAGCGTAATCTTATGCGCAAAGTAGTTATCCAAACCCCCAATAAAATCCAACCAATTATTGCAGGTAAAAAAACCATCTCCATTTGTGATGAAGTATCATTTGGATTGAGTCCAGGATTACCTTCACTTCCTAAACCTCCGGGATGTAATGATTCCGTCATTCTGGGCAAAATCCAGATCGTCGGAAACAACATAGCGTATGCAAAAATATTGTAAACAGCACTTATGCGGGAACGCTTATCAACATCATTCATTGAACCACGTAAAACAAAGTACGCAAGATAAATGAGCAATGCAATAGCTGCGCCGTTTTGTTTCGGATCGCCGCTCCATGGAGAACCCCATTGATAATTTGCCCATATTGCTCCTGTAATCAAACCGAGTACGCCGAATACAATTCCTGTGCGTGCATATTCAACAGCATAATCATCATGAACAGGATTTTGAGAACGTAAATATTTTATAGCGTAGATCACAGATACTGTAAACAATGTCATCATTGCAAACCACATCGGCACATGAAAGAAAAGGTTGCGGATAGATTGCTGTAGTCTTCCGTCAAGAACAGGAATAGGCACTAAAAATCCCCAGGTACATGTGTACATAAGCAAAACGAAAGACAATATTTTCCACCACGACTTACGAAGCATAAATAAATTTTACCTGAATAACCGATAATAATCAGCAAGCAAACCGGTTTAGTAAAAGTGTGGCAAAATTAAGAGAAAGGTTTACATGAAGAAAAATAATTAATCCGATAGCGTTCTATAATTTTTAAAAATGAGAACATATAAGTGCTTATATAATTCAATCTTTCCATAGAAACGGGAATAAGATAATCGCTAATAGCACAACTAAAATATCAAGACCTATTAATAATAAAACCATTTGCCACAAGCCAGCTTGTAAAACGGGAGAGAATGCAGCCTTTGCAATTTTACCAAGCAACAATAATTGAGGTATTACAATAGGAAATCCCATTATCGCCATCAATGCTGCTTGCTGTTGTGCCTTTGCTGCAATAGCTGCAAGAAAAGTAAATATCAGGCTTAACCCGATTCCGCCCAGGAAAATTATACCAATAAATTGAAGCAAATTGTAAAGGGGGTTACCGAGCAGCAAAGTAAAAATGAAAAGGCTTAATAAACTCATCACCATCATGAGCACCGCATTGAATACAAGTTTAGAAAGTATAAAATCTCTTGCACCTGCAATGGAATAATAATAGAGCATTCGTCCTTTGCTGTCCTGCAAAAAGCTTTTCGCTACAGCATTCACACACACAAATAATTGTATCACCCAAAACAATGCATTCCATACAGTTTCTTCTGGTTGACCCATCGTTAAATAAACAACAAAAATCGTTGAAGCCACATACAACAATACACCATAAAAAGTATATTGCTGTCTTATCTCGAGCAAAAGATCTTTCTTAATTAAAGTGAGAATATGTTTTGATGAACCCGCAGCCATTAAGGCAAATGTAAAAGCATATTTCTGAATCGTGAGGGAAGAATAATTGCAGTTAGTAAACGAAAGAAAAATGTACGATCAAGGCAGCTCAAACTTTATTCATCACTTTTCTGTGCGAATGCAGTTTTATCCTTTTGCTTACTATTATTTTTTTGCCAGCCGACATTATAATTAATATACACTCTTAATGTATTCCCCTGCAAATATTGATTACCGCTCAACTGTTGTTGATAAACATACATGTAATTAATGTCTGCATTCAAATGTGGAGTGATCGGTTGACGTATGCCAAAAGAAATTCTCGCCTGATCGAAAGTGTTATACACTACCTCTTTGCCGAATTGAACCATTACCTCCTCATAGTTTGTAAATGATGGCAGCGTTTTATTTTTAAAGGGAGAGTAAACAAAAGTGAGTGCATATCTTACACGATCTGTGAAGCGGTAATCATTTGTTTTTTTGTTATCAATGATTTTTTGTTGCCATCTCTGTTCGAGACGCCAACGGTTAGTGATAGAAAATCTTCCTTTTTTTGAAGTTAATTGCACCTGCTCGGTAATTCTATCTTCATTTGAATACGGATGAGGTTCGGAGGTCATCGCTCCTGACCACATATGTCCATAGCCAATGCCTGCCGTAAGATTTTCGCTAAACCAATAATTGAGAAGACCTCTTGTGATGTAATTATATGGATTAGCAGTGAAATCATAAGTTCTGTAATGAAAGTCTGCAACAACTGCCCAATGTTGATTAAAGCGGATGGTATTTACAGAGCCTAACCAAAACAGAGAATGAGTATTTATTTTTCTCGTTGCTGTTTGCGCATTTACTGTAAGAGCAACACAAATTAACGTGATAAGAAAAAAGCAGTGTTTAGGTTTCATGCAGTTTTTTTCTCTTGACAGATTATTTTTTTATCGCTGCAATACCCGGTAACTCTTTGCCTTCAAAATATTCAAGCATTGCGCCGCCGCCTACTAAAGAGAAGGCTCCTTTTTGCGTGGCTTCTGCAACTGCTTTCGCAATGCATTTTGTACCGCGCTGAAATTTTTCTATTTCAAAAACGCCCATAGGTCCGTTCCATAAAATGGTTTTAGAATCATGGATGACTTTTGTAAAAGTGTCAATTGCCATTTGACCAATATCGAGTCCCATCCAACCATCGGGAATATCATTGCTTAATGCTCCCGATGTTTCTGCGTCGGCGGCAAATTTGTTGGCGATAATTGAATCAGCAGGAAGGTGAATGCATACACCTTTTGAAGCTGCTTTTTCTAACAACTTCCTTGCTGTATCCAAACGATCATCTTCACACAAAGAGCTTCCGATCTTTCCACCTTCTGCTTTAAAAAATGTATAAGCCATTCCGCCACCAATGATAATATCTGTTGCTCTTTCAAGTAAATTTTCAATGATGAGAATTTTATCTGAAACTTTTGCTCCGCCAATAATTGCGACAAATGGTTTTTCTGATTTATGCAAAATTTTTTCAGCGCTTGCAACTTCTCCTTCCATTAACAAGCCAAACATTTTTTTACTATCAGAAAAGAATTTTGCGATCACTGCTGTTGATGCGTGTGCGCGATGTGCGGTTCCAAATGCATCATTCACATAAACATCACCAAGCTTTGATAATTTTTCTGCAAATGCTTCATCGCCTTTTTCTTCTTCTTTATAAAAGCGAAGATTTTCTAACAATAAAACTTGTCCAGGTTTTAATGCTGCAGCTTTATCGATTGCTTCTTGTCCTATACAATCATTTGCAAACAGCACTTCCTTTCCAAGCAATTCACTCAAATGTTTTATCAAATGCTTGAGTGAATATTTTTCTTGAGGTCCTTCTTTTGGACGACCGAGATGACTCATAAGAATTACACTGCCGCCATCATTCAAAATTTTTTCGATGGTTGGAATAGCAGCACGCATTCTTGTGTCATCAGTTATCTCAAAAGTCTTTTTATCAAGAGGAACA
>Ga0157378_10003725_pt1 | contig 13510 bp, 10 predicted proteins | sample M65metaG_FD_115309 | JGI IMG/M metagenome (GOLD analysis project Ga0157378, IMG submission 115309) | Miscanthus rhizosphere microbial communities from Kellogg Biological Station, Michigan, USA - M6-5 metaG | ecosystem: Host-associated > Plants > Roots > Rhizosphere > Soil | place: USA: Michigan...
CCTCCGACATGCACCGGGTGGCCGAGGCCGGCATCGCCGCGCACTGGCGCTACAAGAGCGGCGACGGCGCCGGCTCGCTGCAGCAGGAACGCACGCGCGAGTGGCTGTCGAACCTGGTGACGCTGCAGGAGGCCGGCTCCTCGGAGGAGTTCCTCGAGAGCGTCAAGGTCGACCTGTTCCCCGACAAGGTGTACGTGTTCACGCCCAAGGGCACGATCCTGCGCCTGCCGAGCAGCGCCACGGTGGTCGACTTCGCCTACGCGGTGCACACCGACATCGGCAACCGCTGCGTCGCGGCCAAGGTCGACCGCCGCCTGACGCCGCTGCGCACGGTGCTGCGCAACGGCCAGACGGTGGAGATCATCACCGCCAAGGGTGCGACCCCGAACCCCTCCTGGGTGAACTTCGTGGTGACCGCCAAGGCGCGCAGCGCCATCCGCCACTACCTCAAGAGCCTGCGGCGCACCGAGGCGATCGCGCTCGGCGCGAAGCTCCTGTCCCAGGCGCTCGGGGAGTTCAGCCTGGCGCTCGAGGATGTCAGCGCCGACATGCAGCGCGCCGCGCTCGGCGAGCTCGGCATGAAGGACCTCGATGAGCTGTACGAGAAGATCGGCCTGGGCGAGCGCCTCGCCCCGCTGGTGGCGCGCCGCCTGCTGCCGAACGCCGCGCATCCGCACGGCGGCGGCGGACTCGCGCCGCTCGCGATCGCCGGCACCGAGGGGCTGCTCGTCAGCTACGCGCGCTGCTGCTTCCCGATCCCCTACGATCCGGTCCTGGCCTTCCTCTCGAGCGGGCGCGGCGTGGTCATCCACCGCGAGAACTGCGTGAACGTCGAGGACTACCGCAAGCACCCGGAGAACTGGCTGCCGGTGAGCTGGCAGGCGGCGCCCGACCGGCTCTTCAGCTGCGAGCTGCGCGTGTACGTCGCCAACCGCACCGGCGTGCTCGCCAAGGTCGCCGCCGCCATCGCCAGCACCGAGACCAACATCGACCACGTCTCGATCGACGAGCAGGACAGCGACGACACCGCGGTGCTCACCTTCGAGCTGCGCGTGCGCGACCGCCGCCATGTCGCGCGGCTGGTGCGCGTCATCCGCCGCATGCCGGACGTCACCCGCGTGGTGCGCACCATCGCCGCCCACGCCCGCGGCGATGCGGTCGGCGATAATGAGGCCGAGCGCGACGGCTGAGCGCCCGCACCCCGCACCGTTTCCAAGGAGTAGCCGATGAGCCGCCAGATCATCCACACCGAGCGCGCCCCGCAGGCGATTGGCACCTACTCGCAGGCGGTGCGCGTCGCCGACACCGTCTACCTCTCCGGCCAGGTGCCGCTCGACCCGGCGACGATGCAGCTGGTGACGGGGGACATCGAGGCGCAGATCCGCCGCGTGTTCGAGAACCTCAAGGCGGTGGCGGAGGCGGCCGGCGGCTCGCTCGCCCAGGCGGTGAAGATGAACGTGTACCTCACCGACCTGGCGCACTTCGCCAAGGTGAACGAGGTCATGGCGGCCTACTGCGCCCAGCCCTATCCGGCGCGCGCCGCGGTCGGCGTCGCCCAGCTGCCGCGCGGCGCGCAGGTCGAAATCGAGTGCATCCTGCACCTGGGCTGAAGCCCGCGGCACCTCCCGGGGCCGTCAGCCGCACCGAGCAGCGCCCGGTCACCGCGCTGCGCGGCGTCGGCGCCGCCCTGGCCGAGCGGCTCGCGCGCCTGAACGTCACGCGCGTGGCGGACCTGCTGTTCGTGCTGCCGCTGCGGTACGAGGATCGCACGCGCGTCTCGATGATCGGCTCGCTGGTGGCAGGCAGCCGCGCGGCCGTCGAAGGGGAGATCCAGCTCACCGAGGTCGCCTACCGCGGCCGCCGCCAGCTGCTGTGCCGCATCTCCGACGGCTCCGGCATGCTGACCCTGCGCTTCTTCTATTTTTCCTCCAGCCAGCAGCACAACCTGGCGCGCGGCACGCGGCTGCGCTGCTTCGGCGAGGTGCGCCGCGGACCGCTCGGGCTGGAGATCGTGCACCCGGAGTATCGACGCCTCACGCAGGAAGCCGCGCCGCTCGAGGAGACGCTCACCCCGATCTACCCGCTCACCGAGGGCGTGCCGCAGGGCCGGCTGCGCGCGCTGGTCGCCGAGGCGCTGCGCGAGCTCGAGCGCGCGCCGCTGCGCGACTTCATCCCCGGGGAGGCGCCGCTGCCGGCGCGGCTGCCGCCCCTGGATGCGGCGCTCGAGTACCTGCACCGGCCGCCGCGCGAGGCGCAGCTCGCCGAACTCGCCGCCGGGCGGCACCCGGCGCAGCAGCGGCTCGCCTTCGAGGAGCTCCTGGCGCATCACCTCGCGCTCAAGCTGCGCCAGCGCAGCCTCAAGGCCGATCCCGCCTTCGCCCTCACCGACGCGGCGCAGCTCGCGCCGCGCTTCCTCGCCGCGCTGCCGTTCCCCCTCACCCGCGCGCAGGCCCGCGCGCTGCGCGACGCCGACGCCGACCTCGTGGCTGACACGCCCATGGCGCGCCTGCTGCAGGGCGACGTCGGCTGCGGCAAGACGGTGGTGGCGGCCGCGGCGGCCGCGCGCGCCGCCGGCAGCGGCTTCCAGGCGGCGCTGATGGCGCCCACCGAGCTGCTCGCCGAGCAGCACTGGCGCAACCTGCGCGACTGGTTCCAGCCGCTCAACGAGACGGTGGCACTCCTGTCCGGTTCGCAGCCCGCGCGCACCCGCAGGAGCGCGCTCGAGGCGATCGCCTCCGGCACGGTGCGCATCGTGGTGGGCACGCACGCGCTGTTCCAGGAGGGCATCGAGTTCAAGAACCTGGCGCTCTTCATCGTGGACGAGCAGCACCGCTTCGGCGTGCAGCAGCGCCTGAAGCTGCAGGAGAAGGGCCAGCGTGCGGGCCGCGTGCCCCACCAGCTGATCATGACCGCGACCCCGATCCCGCGCACCCTCGCCATGACCGCCTACGCCGACCTGGACATCTCGGTCATCGATGAACTGCCGCCCGGGCGCACGCCGGTGCACACGGTGGTCGTGCCCGAGCAGCGCCGCGCCGAGGTGGTGCTGCGCATCGTGGAGGCGTGCCGCGCCGGAAGGCAGGCGTACTGGGTGTGCCCGCTCATCGATGAGTCGGAGGAGCTGCGGGCCCAGGCCGCGGAGGAAACCGCCGCGACGCTCACCGCGGCACTCCCGGGGGTGCGCGTCGGCCTCGTGCACGGGCGCATGCCCGCGGCGGCCAAGGATGCGGCGATGCTCGCCTTCAAGGCCGGCAAGATCCAGCTGCTGGTCGCCACCACCGTCATCGAGGTGGGGGTGGACGTGCCCAACGCCACCCTCATGGTGATCGAGAATGCCGAGCGCATGGGACTGGCGCAGCTGCACCAGCTGCGCGGCCGCGTCGGGCGCGGCACGGCGGCCAGCACCTGCGTGCTCCTCTACCGCGCGCCGCTCTCGGCGCTGGCGCGCGAGCGGCTCAGGGTGATCCGCGAGAGCACCGACGGCTTTGAGATCGCGCGCCGCGACCTGGCGCTGCGCGGCCCGGGGGAGCTGCTGGGCACGCGCCAGACCGGGCTGGCGCAGCTGCGGGTGGCGGACCTGATGCGCGACGCGGACCTGCTGCCCCAGGTGCAGCAGACCGCCGAGCTGCTGCTCGCCGCCTACCCGGAGCACATCGCGGGCCTCGCCGCGCGCTGGATCGGCCCGCTCGAGCGCTACGGCCGCGTCGGCTAGCGCTGCGGCGCGAGCGACATCGAGTACGGCGGCTGCGCCTGCGCGCCCGGCCACGCCTTGTTCGGCTGCGCCTGCATGGTGAAGACCAGTTCGCCGCCGGCGAGGATCTCCTGGTGGCGCAGGAACACGCGCGTCAGCGGCTTGCCGTTCAGCGTGACACTGGCCACGTAGGGATGCGCCGCCTCGAGCCCGCGGGCGAGCACCGTGAAGGACTTGCCCTGCGGCAGCTGCAGCGTCGCGCGGGACACGAACGGGCGGCCGAGGATGTACTCGTTGCTCGCCGGGGTGACCGGGTAGAACCCGAGCGCGGTGAACACATACCACGCCGACATCTGGCCGAGGTCGTCGTTGCCGGCCAGGCCCTGCGGGCGCGGCGCGTACTGGCTCGCCATGATCGCTGCGAGGCGCGCCTGCGTGCGCCACGGCTGCCCGGCGGCCGCGTACAGGTAGGCGACGTGGTGCGAGGGCTCGTTGCCGTGCGCGTACCAGCCGATGAGGCCGGTGATGTCCTCCATGTGGGCGAACACCCGCGGATCGATCTTCGCATCGAACACCGCATCCAGCTGCGCCAAGAGCTTCGGCGCGCCGCCGTGCGCGCGCGCCAGTCCCGCCACGTCCTGCGGCACGTACCAGGAGTACTGCCAGGCGTTGCCCTCGGTGTAGTCGCTGCCGTAGCCGCTGGCGGCCGGATCAAACGGGGTGCGGAAGCTGCCATCGCGGCGGCGCGCACGCATGAAGCCGCTGTGCGGGTCGTAGGCGTTCTTCCAGCTGGCGGCGCGCCGCATGAACTGCGCCGCGATCTCTTGGCGCCCCATGGCGCGCGCCATCTGCGCGATGCTCCAGTCGTCGAAGGCGTACTCGAGCGTCTTGGAAGCCGCCTCGCCTTCCTCGTCGATCGGCACGTAGCCGAGCTGCAGGTACTGCGCCAGACCCCCGTAGGGCCCGTAGCTCGCCGTGCTCACCATCGCCGCAAGCGCCGCCTCGGCGTCGTAGCCGCGGATGCCCTTCAGGTAGGCGTCCGCGATCACGGCGACGGCGTGGTAGCCGATCATGCACCAGGTCTCCTGGCCCTGGTACGCCCACACCGGCAGCATCCCGTAGGGGCTGACCTGCTGCGCGGCGATGAGCGAGCGCACCATGTCGTTGGTGCGCTGCGGCGGCTGCACCAGCGTCAAGAGCGGATGCAGCGCGCGGTAGGTGTCCCACAGCGAGAAGGTCGAGTAGTTGTTGAAGCCCTGCGCCTGGTGCACGGCGTTATCCGGCCCGCGGTAGCGCCCGTCGCTGTCCATGAAGAGGCCGGGCGCCATGAACGCGTGATAGAGCGCGGTGAAGAAGCTGGTGCGCACCGCCTCGGGCGCCTCGACCTCGAACACCCCGAGCGCCTGTCTCCACTGCTGCCGCGCCGCCGCGCGCACGGCGTCGAAGTCCCAGCCCGGCATGTCCGCATCGAGGTTGGCGATGGCGCCCGCCTCGCTCACCGGGGAAATCGCGACCTTGACGATGAGGTCGGCGCCGGAGGCCCCGTCGAAGTCGAACACCCCCACCAGCTGGCGGCCCTCGAGCTGCGCGCGCAGGCGCGGCGCCTGCGCCGCCGGCGGCGGGAAGCCCTTGTAGGTCAGCTCCCCTTCGGTGTCGTGCAGCTCGTGCCCGCTCACCGGCCGCGAGAAGCGCAGCGCAAAGTACAGCTGCCGGCCGGGCGCCCAGCCGCGCGTCTCGCGAAAGCCGGTCACGGTGCCGTCCGCGCCCAGTCGCAGGCGCGACCACAGCACCTTGCCCGGGTAGTCATAGAGGCTGGTGCGCAGGTCAAGCAGCACGTGCGCCGGGCGGCCGGCGGGGAAGTGATAGCGGTGCACGCCCACGCGCGCGCCCGCGGTCAGTTCGGCGCGCACGCCGTAGTCGCTGAGCGTCACCGCGTAGTAGCCCGGCTGCGCCACCTCATCCTCGTGGCTGAAGCGCGAGGTGTAGCCGCTGCCAGGCTGCTCGGGCGCGCCGCGCTCCAGCCGCACCGCCCCGGCGATTGGCATCACGAGCACGTCACCGAGGTCGGAGTGCCCGGTGCCCGAGAAGTGCGTGTGCGAGAAACCCACGATGGTGTGGTCCTCGTAGCGGTAACCGGCCGCCCACCCGTAGCCCTCGTTGCGCGGCCGGATCTGGGTGTCGGGACTGAGCTGGATCATGCCGAAGGGCACCACCGCCCCCGGGAAGGTGTGGCCTTCGCCGCCGGTGCCGATGAAGGGATCGACCGCGCTGAAGGCGGCCTCCCCGGGCGGCGCGGCAGCGGCGCTGCCGGCGCACAGGGCGAGCAGTGCGGCCAGCAGGCAGCAGCCTCGCGGTGAGGGCGCCTTGCGGCGCGCGCAGACTCTCATGGCATCGGACCTTCGGTTCCTCGGCGGGCGCCGCATCGGCTATTGTGCCGCAACCCCGCCGCTGGACAGCGCCGTTGCCGCCGATCGCCCGGATCCTGGTACTGCTTGCCGCGGGCCTGCTGCCCGTGGCCGCGGCGGCAGCGCCGCAGGCGAGCGCCGATGCGTTCATGGCGGCGCGCGTGCGCGAGGAGTTCAGCCACGCCTGGGCCGGCTACCGCCAGTACGCCTGGGGGCACGATGCGCTGCGGCCCCTGAGCCGCACGCCGCGCGACTGGTACGCGCAGTCGCTGCTCCTGACGCCCGTGGATGCGCTCGACACGCTCATCCTGATGGGCCTGAAGGAGGAGGCCGCCAGCGCGCGCGAGCTCATCGTCGCGCGGCTCGCGTTCGATGCGGACCTCGAGGTGAAGCATTTCGAGATCGTGATCCGCCTGCTGGGCGGGCTGTTGTCCGGCTACGAACTCACCCGGGATGCGCGGCTGCTGGCGCTCGCGCAGGATCTGGGCACCCGGCTGCTGCCGGCGTTTGATTCCCCGACCGGGCTGCCGTTCGTGTACGTGAACCTGCACAGCGGCGCCACGCGCGGCACCATCAGCAATCCTGCGGAAGCGGCGCTGCTGCTCGAGTACGGCACGCTCAGCCGGCTCACCGGCAAGCCGGTCTTCTACCAGCGGGCCAAGCGCGCGCTGGTGGAAACCTACCGGCGCCGCTCGGCGCTCGACCTGGTCGGCGAGCGCTTCGATGTCGTAAGCGGGCAGTGGACCAACCCCGCGAGCCACATCGGGGCGCGCATCGATTCCTACTACGAGTACCTGTGGAAGTGCTGGCTGCTGTTCCACGATCAGGAGTGCCGCGCGATGTGGGACAAGAGCAGCGCCGCGGCGCGCCGCTACTACCCGCGCGAGCTCGGCGGTACGCTCTGGTACGGCCAGGTAAACATGCACACCGGCCGCGCCAGCGGCAGCGAGTACGGCGCGCTCGAGGCGTTCTTCCCCGGCCTGCTCGCCTACTCGGGCCACGTCGCGGAAGCGCGCCGCCTGCACGCCGCCTCGGTGCAGATGTGGAACGTCGCCGGCATCGAGCCCGAGGCCTACGACTTCAAGGCGCGGCGCATCACCGATCCCGCCTACCCGCTGCGGCCCGAGATCATCGAGTCCACCTGGTATCTGTATCGCGCCACCGGGGATCCTGCGTACCGCGCGCTCGGGCGGCAGCTGTTCGAGGACTTCGTGCGCCGCTGCCGCACGGCGGCCGGCTACGCCGCGCTGGCGGACGTGACCACCGGGGAGCAGGCGGACGAGATGGAGAGCTTCGTGCTGGCGGAGACCTTCAAGTATTTCTACCTGCTGTTCGCCCCGGCCGGGACGCTCGACCTGAGGCGCGTGGTGCTGAACACCGAGGCACATCCCCTGCGGCGGCGCGGGCCGCTACACTAGCGGCCTCGAGAGTGCACGACACCCATGGCCGTATCCGCCCCCGAACTTCCCGTCAGCAAGCCCCTCGAGGCGCCGCTCACGCACCGCCTGGCGCGCCGCGCCACCGAATACGCGCGCCTCATGCGCCTGGACCGGCCGGTGGGGACCTGGCTGCTCCTGTGGCCGGCGCTGTGGGCGCTGTGGATCGCCGGGGATGGGCGCCCGGTGCCCCTGGTGCTGATCGTGTTCGTGCTCGGCGTGTTCGTGATGCGCGCGGCCGGCTGCGTCATCAACGACTTCGCCGACCGCGACATCGACCCGCACGTGCGGCGCACGCGCGACCGGCCGCTGGCGGCGCGGCGCGTCTCGCCCACCGAGGCGCTGGTGCTGTTCGTCGCGCTGGGCCTGATCGCGCTCTACCTGGTGACGCGGCTGGACCCGTACACCATCCGGCTGGCGGTCATCGGCGCGCTGCTCACCGTCTCCTATCCGTTCCTCAAGCGCTTCTTCCCGCTGCCGCAGCTGTACCTCGGGATCTCCTTCGGCGGCTGGAGCGTGCTCATGGCCTTTGCGGCGCAGGACGGCGTGCTGCCGCGCGTCGCCTGGGTGCTCTACATCGCCGCGGTGATGTGGGCCTCGATCTACGACACCATCTACGCCATGGTCGACCGCGAGGACGACCTGCGGATCGGCGTGAAATCCAGCGCCATCCTGTTCGCGGACATGGACCGCCTGCTGATCGGGGTGATGCAGGTGATGATGCTCGCGGCGCTGGTGCTGGTCGGCCGCAACATGCACTTCGGCAGCTGGTACTACGCCGGCACGCTCGCCGCCACCGTCCTCTTCGTGTGGCAGCAGTGGCTCATCCGCCGCCGCGAGCCCGGCGGCTGCCTGCGCGCCTTCCTCAACAACCAGTACGTCGGGCTCGTCATCTTCGTCGGCATCCTGCTGCAGTACGTCTACAACCCTTGAGCGCGTGGAAGAACCGCGGCTTTGCGGCGCGCCTGCGGTACGCGCTGCAGGGGTTTGCGCACGCGCTCTCCCAGGAGCACAGCCTCAGGGCCCAGTGTCTCGCCTTCCTCGGGGTGCTCGTCGTGCTCGCGCTGCTGCGCCCGGGCGCGCTGTGGTGGGCCCTGCTCCTGCTCGCCAGCAGCGGGGTGCTGGCCGCGGAACTGCTCAACAGCGCGATCGAGCGCCTGGCCGATGCGCTGCACCCCGCCGACAGCCCCGCCATCCGCGCCGTCAAGGACTGCGCCGCCGCCGGGGTGCTGCTGGCGGTGCTCGGCGCGCTGGCCGTCGGCGCGGCGTTCCTCGCTCACCTCCTCGGGGCGCCTGCCTGAACGGGCGCCAATTGTCGACTTCCGGCACGCCGCAACGTTGACATGGGCGCCGGCGCTCGGGCATCGTCGCTCGCGCCCGGCGCCCCCGCCCGCCGCGATGAGGATGCAAGCGATGAGTCAGGCTACCTTCCCGGCGATCCGGCACGACTGGTCGACCAGCGAGGTGCGCGCCCTGTTCGCGCTGCCGTTCATGGACCTGATCGTGCGCGCGCAGGCCGCGCACCGTGCGCACCACGAGCCCAACACGGTGCAGATGAGCACGCTCCTGTCGATCAAGACCGGCGCCTGCCCGGAAGACTGTGCCTACTGCCCGCAGAGCGTGCGCTTCGACACCGGGGTGGAGGCCGAGGCCCTGCTGCAGGTGGCCGCGGTGCGCGCCGCCGCCGAACGCGCCAAGGCCGCCGGCGCCACGCGCTTCTGCATGGGCGCGGCCTACCGCTCCCCGAAGGCGCGCGAGCTGGCGATCATCGCGCAGATGGTCGCCGAGGTGCGCGCCCTGGGTCTTGAGACCTGCGCGACGCTCGGCATGCTCGAGCCGCAGCAGGCCGAGACGCTCAAGCAGGCCGGCCTGGACTACTACAACCACAACCTCGATACCTCCGCGCAGTTCTACGGCCAGATCATCAGCACGCGCACCTACCAGGCGCGGCTCGACACGCTCGCCGCCGTGCGCGCCGCCGGCATCAAGGTGTGCTGCGGCGGCATCGTGGGCCTGGGGGAGTCCCAGGGCGACCGCGCCGAGCTGCTGCGCACGCTCGCCAACCTGCCCGAGCACCCGGAGAGCGTGCCGATCAACCAGCTGGTCAAGGTGCCCGGCACGCCGCTCGCGGACGCCCCGGACGTCGATCCCTTCGACTTCGTGCGCACCATCGCGGTGGCGCGCCTGCTCATGCCGCGCGCCCACGTGCGCCTGTCCGCCGGACGCGAGGCCATGAGCGATGAGCTGCAGGCGCTGTGCTTCCTCGCCGGCGCCAACTCGATCTTCTACGGCGAGAAGCTGCTCACCACCGGCAATCCCGACGTCACGCGCGACCGGCAGCTGTTCGCACGGCTGGGCCTGCGCGCCGAGAGCGCCCCGGCACCCGCCGCCGCCAGCGCCCGCGGCGGCGAGGTCGCCGGCGTCGCGGCCTGCTAGGCGCGCCTTGCAGCCGCTCGCCAGCAAGCGCGGGGTGCCGGCCTTAGGCGCCGCGCTGGCGCGGCTGGAGGCGGCGCACCTGCGGCGCGAGCGCCTCACGGTGGAGGGTTTCGCGGCCGATGCGCGCCGGGTGCTGCGGCTCGCCGGCGGCCGCGAGCTCGTCGACTTCAGCAGCAATGACTACCTGGGCCTGGCGCGCCACCCGGCGCTCGCGGCCGCCATGGGGGCCTGCGCGGCGCGCGCCGGCGCCGGCAGCGGTGCCTCGCACCTCATCACCGGTCACGGCACCGAGCACGCGCGCCTGGAGGAGGAGCTCGCCGCCTTCACGCAGCGCGGGCGGGCACTGCTCTTCTCCACCGGCTACATGGCCAACCTTGCCGTGATGACCGCGCTCGCCGGGCGCGGGCAGCAGGTGCTGCTCGATCGCCTGAGCCACGCCTCGCTCCTGGATGGCGCGCGCCTGTGCGGCGCGCAGCTGCGGCGCTACCCCCACGCCGATGCCGCCGCCGCAGAGCGCCTCGCGGCCGCCGCGCCCGCGCGCACGGCCCTCATCGGCAGCGACGGCGTCTTCAGCATGGACGGGGATCTGGCACCCCTGCCGCAGCTGGCGCGCGTGGCGACGGCGCACGGAAGCTGGCTCGTCGTGGATGACGCGCACGGACTCGGGGTCATCGGGGCCAGCGGCCGCGGCACGCTCGAGCACTTCGGCCTGGATGAAGCGCAGGTCCCGGTGCTCATCGGCACCCTGGGCAAGGCCTTCGGCTCCTTCGGCGCCTTCGTCGCAGGGCCGGCCGAGCTGATCGAGTTCCTGATGCAGACGGCACGCTCCTATATCTATACGACGGCGCTGCCGCAGCCGGTGGCGGCCGCGAGCCGCGCGGCGCTCGCGCTGCTGCAGCAGGAGGGCTGGCGGCGCGAGCGGCTGCACGCGCACGTCAGGCGCTTCCGGGAACTGGCGCAGGCGGCCGGCCTGCCACTGATGCACTCCGCCACCCCCATCCAGCCGGTGCTGCTCGGCGGCGCCGCCGAGGCCCTCCAGGTGCAGCGCGAGCTGCGCGCCGCGGGGCTGTGCGTCATGGCCATCCGCCCCCCGACCGTGCCCGCCGGCCGCGCGCGGCTGCGGGTCACACTGTCCGCGGAACACACCGGCGAGCAGATCGAGGAGCTCGTGGCGCGCCTCGCCCGTGCCTGCGCACGGGTGCGCAGTGGTGGGGCGTGAGTGCCCTTAACTTCGAGATCCGCGGCCGCGGCCGGGATCTGGTGCTGCTGCACGGCTGGAGCCTGAACCTGCGCGTGTGGGACTCGGTGGCACGCGAGCTCACGCGGCGCTGCCGCGTCATCGCCATCGACCTTCCCGGACACGGCAAGAGCGACTGGGATGCCAGCGCGAGCTCCCCCGCCGCCCAGGCGTGGCGGGTGCACGAGACGCTCGCCCCCCTCACCGAGCGCTACGCGCTGGTCGGCTGGTCGCTCGGCGGCCAGTTCGCGCTCGATCTGGCCGCCGCGATGCCGGCGGGCATCGAGCGGCTGGTGCTGGTGAGCACCACGCCGCGCTTTCTCGCCGGGCCCGGCTGGCCCTTCGGCACCGCGCCCGCGCTGCTGACGCGGCTCGCCGCCCGGGTGCGCCGCGGCGACGGGCAGGCGGTCGATGAGTTCCTCGCCCTGCAGGTGCGCGGCAATGCGCCGCGCACCGCCGCGCGGGTTCTGAAGAGCCTGCGCAGCGCGCTGGCGCGCCATGGCGCGGCGCGGCCGGAGGCGCTCGCCCACGGCCTGGAACGGCTGCGCGATGCGGACCTGCGCCCGGCGCTGCCGATGGTGCGCGTGCCGGCGCTGGTGGTGGCGGGCACCCGCGACCGCATCGTGCGCCCCGGCGCTTCGCGCGCGCTGGCCGCGCTCGCCGATGCGCGCTACGTGGAATTCAGCGGCGCCGCGCATGCCCCCTTCCTCTCCCACCCGCAGCGCTTCGCGTCCCTGGTGGAGGGCTTTGTCCGTGGCTGAGGCGGCGGAGGCCTTTGGCCTGGATCGCCGGCGCGTGCGCGCCGCCTTTGATCGCGCCAGCGGCCGCTATGAGGCCGCGGCGCGCCTGCAGGCGCAGGTGGGCGACGAACTCCTGGGGCGCCTCGGCGACTTTGCCTTCACCCCCGCCGTGGTGCTCGACCTCGGCGCGGGCACCGGACGCTGCGCGCGCGAACTCAAGCGCCGCTATCCGCGCGCCCTCGTCGTGGCGGTGGATCTGTCCTTGGGGATGCTCAGGGAGGCGCGCCACCACCAGGGACTGTGGCGGCGCTTTGCGCGTGCCTGCGGGGATGCCGCCCGGCTGCCGCTGGCCAGCGCCAGCGTCGACCTGGTGTTCAGCAATCTCATGCTGCAGTGGTGTCAGCCCCCGGATGCCGCGCTCGCCGAGGTGCGCCGCGTGCTGCGGCCGGGGGGCTTCCTGGCCTTCAGTACCTTCGGGCCCGCGACGCTGCAGGAGCTGCGCAGCGCCTGGGCCCACGCCGATGGCTACAACCACGTGAATCACTTCCTCGACGTGCACGATGTGGGCGCGGCGCTGGTGCGCGCCGGGCTCACCGAACCGGTGCTGGACGTCGACCGCCACGAGGTGCATTACCCGGACACCCTCGCGCTGATGCGCGACCTCAAGGCGATCGGCGCGCACAACGTCACCGCCGGGCGGCCGCGCTCGCTGCTCGGCCGCGCGCACCTGGCGCGCATGAGCGCCGCGTACGAGCAGGTCCGGCGCGAGGGCACGCTGCCGGCGACCTTCGAGGTCGTCTACGGGGCCGCCTGGGGTGCCGCGGGGCGCGCCGCCGCCCCGGCGGTCGGCGCCGAGACGCGCATCGCCGCCGGCTCCATCCGGCGCCGGGGCCGGGCATGAGCGGGCGCGGCATCTTCGTCACCGGCACGGATACCGGGGTCGGCAAGACCGTGGTGGCCTGCGGACTGGCGCGCGGCCTCGTGGCCGCGGGCTTCCGGGTCGCGGTCATGAAGCCGGTCGCATCCGGCGCCGAGCGCACCGCGGACGGCCTGCGCAATACCGACGCCCTGGCGCTGGCCGACAGCGGCAATGTGGCCGCGGACTACGCCCAGATCAATCCTTATTGCTTTGAACCCCCGATTTCGCCGCATATCGCCGCAAAAGAGGCCGGGATCGAGGTAGATACCAGCAAGATCCGGCGCGGCTACGACGCTCTGGCGGCGCAGGCCGACTGGGTGGTGGTGGAGGGGGCGGGCGGCTGGTTCGCACCCATCAGCGATCACCGCACCATGGCCGACCTCACCTGGTCACTGTCCATTCCGGCCCTGATGGTGGTGGGCCTGAAGCTCGGCTGCCTGAACCACGCGCAGCTGACACGCCTGGCCATCGAGGCGCACGGGGTGACCTTTGCCGGCTGGATCGCAAGCGGCGTGGATCCGGCGCTGGAGCGCGCGGCGGACAATCTCGCCGCGCTCGAGCGGCTGCTCGGCGAGCCCGCGCTCGCGGTGGTCCCGAACCTCGCCGCCGGGGCCGCCGCGCTGTGCCTGACCGAGGCGGCCGCGCG
>Ga0157378_10003727_pt1 | contig 13508 bp, 12 predicted proteins | sample M65metaG_FD_115309 | JGI IMG/M metagenome (GOLD analysis project Ga0157378, IMG submission 115309) | Miscanthus rhizosphere microbial communities from Kellogg Biological Station, Michigan, USA - M6-5 metaG | ecosystem: Host-associated > Plants > Roots > Rhizosphere > Soil | place: USA: Michigan...
AAAGAGAGCAGAGGAAGTATTGGGATTATCGTTTAACCGGGCTTCATTGTAAAGCGTCGCGTAATCAGCAGAACCAAGATACCTCGGATACTTAATAGCAGAAGATACGCCGGTTGCTGCTTTTAAGGTTACACTCGCTTTATCCATCACCTTGCCTCTGCGGGTGGTTACCAGTATAACGCCATTGGCACCACGCACACCATAAACTGCGGTGGCAGAGGCATCCTTTAAAATAGTGAAGGTTTCTACTTCTTCCGGATTCAGGTATTGAAAATCCCTTTCAACGCCATCTACCAGCACAATGGGACGCTGCGCATTGTTGGCAGTATTGTAGGTGCCAATGCCCCGCACATACAAATCACTCTGGTCAACACCGGGCTCGCCGCCCAAAAATTGATTTGCCATCAACCCCGCCACGCGGCCTGCCACTGCATTCGACAGGTTAGTGGTGGGGCTTTGTCGCAGTTCAGCGGTGCCAATAGAGGTAATAGCGCCTACAACCGATATCTTCTTTTGCGTACCATAACCTACTACTACTACATCATTTAACGAAGCTACCTCAGCTACCATGGTAATATCAATAGTGGTGACACCCTTAACCGGCATGGTAACTGTTCTGAAACCAACATAGCTAAAGCTCAATTCGCCGTCATCACGTACGCTGACAGCATAATTGCCGTCAGCATCCGTTGTAACACCTGTTTTCTGGCCGGCAACGGAGACCGATACACCAGGCAATGGTTTCCCTTTTTCATCTTTTACTTTTCCCCTTACGGTAACCGGTGCGGGCAAATTTGTTTCCGGTGTTTTAACCTCCCCTTTCCGTTTTACAATGATGGTCTTCTCTGTGATGGTAAAATTGAGTGGCTGATCCCTGAAACATATTTCCAGCACCTGTTCAATGGATGCGTCTTTTACATTTATGCTGAATCTCTTTGCTTCCCGCATTAATTCGTCCTGGTAGAAAAACTGGTAGCCCGCTTTTTTATGTATTTCCTTAAAAACCTTTTCCAGTGAAGTGTTGCGTTGTGAAATAGAGATGGTCTGTGCAATTCCCCCGGCACTTACCTGCAGGCATATCAACACCCAAATAACAGTGGTTACCGGTGTAAGCAGCCATCTTCTCCCGGGTGTTACAGCTCCTGTGGCCACGGCCGGAAATGAACCTGATCTTTTCATACTTTAAGCTGTTTGGTTAAACGTTAGGCAATCATTTCTTTGTTTATGTTTATTCTTTAGCTGTTCGCTGTTCTGCAACGGTTGAATGTCTATTACAGGGCTCGATCAATGGCGATCTGTAAAGACGACTATTTTTCTTCCCTCAATTCTAAAACCTACTCCGCCCCCTTCCATAATTTTTAACACCTGTGAAATGTTGTTGGATCGGTTAACCATTCCGGAAAAATGACCGGTTGGAATTTCACCTTCATAAACAACCTCCACGTCGTACCATCTTGAAATCTGGCGCATAATAGTTTCGATGCTGTAGCCATTAAACTGAAACAAGCCATCTTTCCAGGCAGTTGCTTCTTCTACATCGGCTGCGGCAATTTCTATCTGGCCTGTTTTATCCACCCTGGATTGCTGGCCGGGGACAAGCATTTTATGCACTGCACCGCTGGATATTTTCACTGAACCTTCCAGCAGCGTTGTGTTAATAGCGTTTTCATCATTATAAGCCATCACATCAAAATGTGTCCCTAATACCTGTACGGTCATATCCCTGGCCGTTACTGTAAAAGGCATGGCCGCATTTTTTGCTACTTCAAAATAAGCTTCGCCGGTAATGGTTACATTTCTTTCGCTGCCTTTAAATACAGAGGGAAAATGAATAGAGGAAGATGCGTTCAGCCAAACCTTTGTGCCATCCGACAGTAATAATTGGTATTGGCCGCCGCCCGGCGTGGAAAGTGTGTTATAGACTGTTTGCAGATCTTTTGCATTGGCTGCGTTGTACGACAATGTAGTCCCGTTTAGGTTGATTACTCGTGCGTTGCCCTGGCTGGTCAGCATACCCTGCCGTGTTGAATCGAGCGCAATTGCGGATCCGTCCGATAGGGTAAGTATGGCTTTGTTACTGCCGGGAACAATTGCTACCGTCAGTGGGTTGCCTTTTATTTTTGAAATAGCTGTTTCCTGATGTTGTCTTCCTTCAGTCCACAAAAAATAAGCGCCTGCAATTGCGCAAAAAACAACGGCGGCCGCAGCAACACGTTGCCAGACAAACATTTTTTTCCGAGACTTTATTACCGGTAAAGATTCGGCATTTTTCCCCTGTTCCAATATGCCGGAAAGCATCGCTTCCGTCTTTGCATCGCTGAATACCTGGCTATTGATACCCTGCTGTTCCCATGTTTTTGCCAATATATCCCGTATCTGCTCATCGTTTTCAGCACGATCCAGCAATATCATTAATTCGTTACGTTCATCCGGCGTGGCGGTCTTATTAAAATATGCCCTGAATAAAAATTCCAGCCTTGATTCGCTCATAAAATAAATTCACGCCGTTTACATGAAACTGGTTTCACCGTACGCATAAGGCATAAGACAACAAGAATCGCAAAAAGAGGTAATGGGAAACAAAAAAATTATTCCTGGAAAAAACCAGCTATAACAAGGAGAAAGAAACTGGAGTTGGTGCGGAGATGATTTTTAAGAAATCTCAACGCGAGCACCATATGTTTCTTTACCGTTTCAAGAGAGATATTAAGTTGAGTGGCTATTTCTTCCTGCTTCAGACCTTCTTTCCGGCTCATCAGGTATACTTTTTTTTGCCGGGGAGGAAGCAACTCAATGGCTTCGTCAATCAGTTTGCCATGATCGGCAATGGCATCTTGTTCAGGATTATTTACTGCGAGATTAAGTACGTTATTCACCCATTCGCGCTTCCTGTTTGTTTCGCGTGCAATCTGTTTTAAACAATTAAACGCATGATTCCTGGCGACGGTGAAAAGATAGGCATCAAAACAGGCAATACCCGGCAAAACGCTGCGGTTAACCCATATTTTCAAAAATACATCCTGCACAATTTCCTGTGTTAGCTGCTCCGATTCGGTGAGACGTATTATAAAATGGCTTAACCGGTTGCTATATGTTTTAAAAAGATGCCCAAAGGCATTCTCGTCAGCTTCAGACACTTTTAAAAGCAATAATGGCAGATCATATAGTGAATAGTCCCGCAAGCAATTGGTTTGAAATGGTTATAACTAAATTAAAGATTTTCATTCAAAAAAATTATTTCAAATCTGATTTCCGCGTTATCATTTTTTATTCCTCACATAACAGACATCATTATTATTGTATAATTATTTTTTTGCAATCGGTTGTATACCTGAACCTGCGTTGCGATTGCTCGTCAATAAAAAAGCCCGGCAGGCCGGGCTCAAAAAAGATTCATAATTTTATTTACAATTTCTTAATCTTAATATTCTTAAACCAGATACCACCTCCATGATCCTGCAAACCAATATGGCCCTGGCTGTTCTCACCCCAGCCTTTGATCGCTTTCCATTTACTTTTTTCTTTTAATGCGTGCCATTCCGGTGTACCAATTTCATAATCGGTTACTTTAATGCCGTTCAGCCAGTGCTCAATATGTTTTCCTTTAGCCTTAATAAGACTGTGATTGTATTTACCCGCGGGCATAGAAACAATTTTTGCTGGCGGATGCATATCATAGTCAGCCCCGCTGTTTTGCCAGTTCTGTAATTTGTCCTGGTAGCCGGCATCATCTATCAATTGGTATTCTGAACCAGACTCATGTGCTGCGCCCTGTGTTTCATTAAACCGGTACACCAATCCGCTATTGGCCGCCTTACCAATTTTCCAATCGAAGGCCAGTTCAAAATCAGCATACTGTTCTTTGGTGATCAGATCTGAACGGTGCTGCACACCATTTTCTTTACAATGTATTTCACCGTTGACAACCTCCCATCCATCAGATTCGGCATTTTTATACGAACGCCAGCCATTGGTCGTTTTACCATCAAAGAGCAATTGCCAGCCTGCTTTTTTTTCTGCGGCGGTCAATGTATTGTCCGGCGGCTGCGCATGGCTGTTAGTCATTGGCGCATAAAAAGAAAGCAAAGCCATGGTTGCTGAGGCGAACAGGGCAGTTATAATATTTTTCCTGACCATAGTTTTTTATTTAACTGATTATTTTTAGTTTAGCCGGATCCCATTTAATGGCTTTTTCCTGGTAATAACTATCGTTGCACAATAAGGCAGGAGCTGCTGCGCGGTAGCCAAATAGTGCGTCTTCAACAATGGGTTTACCATTGCGGATGCCCTGCGCCCAGTGATAAAAATGATCATAGTGTGCGCCCTTGTATCCATCATCCGCTTTAAACACCGTAATTTCGGGCGCCTTCATTTTTTTGCGATCATAGTCGGGCGAATATTGTTTCGATTTCAATATGTCTTTATAGTTTTCCGGAGGGTAAGAAAAATTTTTTGTGAGCGTTACTTTGTCCCATTCTACCAGCAGCGATCCCTCGTTGCCTACCAGGCGCAGGGCAGTTGTATCGGAGGTTCCGTCTACAAAATTTACCCGCAATGAAAGATTAAACGCAGGGTGTGAAGCTGTTTGCGGATAGTCGAACATCCCCAATAAAATATCAGGTGCTTCACGTCCGTCTTTCCAGTAGCGCAATCCGCCGGTTGCCATAATTTTATTGGGGCCAATAGAACTGGTAATATAATGCAGGCTCGAAAAAAGATGCACAAACAAATCGCCCGAAACGCCGGTGCCGTAATCTTTATAGCAACGCCAGCGGAAAAAGCGTTTGGAATCAAAAGGACGATCGGGATAATTCTTTAAAAATTTTTTCCAATCCACCGTTTTCGCCGAAGCATCGGCAGGTATATCGTATTGCCATGCACCGCCTGGCGTATTTCTGGCCCAAAAACCTTCTGCATAGTTGAGTTGGCCAATGGCGCCTGCTTCCAGCAATTCTTTTGCCTTTTCATTTCCAAGCGAACTCATACCCTGGCTGCCCACCTGGAAAATGGATTTGCTTTTTGTCTGCGCTTCTACAACAGCGTTGCCTTCGGTAATATCGTGTACCATCGGTTTTTCACAATACACGGCCTTACCTGCATTCATAGCAGCAATGGAAATTTCCTGGTGCCAGTGATCGGGCGTAGCGATGATCACTGCATCAATGTCTTTGCGGGATAATATTTCTTTAAACTCTTTAGTTGCGTAGATATCGTTACCATACTTCTTTTTGATATCCTCCAGCCGGCCATCGTACAGATCACAGGCAGCCACTAATTTTATACCGGGCACTGTTACGGCTGTGCTGGTATCTGCATTGCCCATGCCACCAGCACCAATAAGGGCAATTTGAATATTATCGTTGGCCGTATACGGCTTTCTTTTTAAAAGGAACTGCTGTTGTGAATTTGCTGAAACCACGGAAGGCGCAATGGCAAAAGCGGCTATACCCCCTGCCATTTTTGAAATAAAATTCCTGCGCGACGGTTTTGGCAGAACTTGTTTGCTCATGCGGTGTATTATTTTTCCTGCTGATAAAAAAGGAAGTTACTAAAAAACAATCAGCCCGGGATTGCGGTTACCCTGTGCAGACAATTTACCCTGTATGCAATTGTGCTCTTGCTCCGCAGGCATTTGTTTTGAGTAATCAACTTTTGCCGTGTAAATTTGTTTTCTTTTTCAAACGGATACTTTTAAATAAAAATCAATCATTATGGCATTTACATTACCGGCGCTTCCCTATGCACACAATGCATTGGAACCGCATATCGACACGCTGACCATGCAGATACACCATGGCAAACACCACCAGGCCTATGTTGACAATCTCAATAAAGCTATTGCCGGCACTCCCAACGAAAATAAATCGCTGGAAGAACTGGTAAAAGCAGCGGGCACCATCAGCCCCGCAGTACGCAATAATGGCGGCGGCCATTGGAATCATAGTTTTTTCTGGGAAACAATGGCACCCAATGCAGGCGGCCAGCCAAGCGGCCCCCTTGAAGACGCTATCAATAGTGCGTTTGGCTCTTTTGATACGTTTAAAGAAAAATTTAATACCGCAGGCACCACCCGTTTTGGAAGTGGCTGGGCATGGTTGCTGGTAAAAGATGGTAAGCTGGAAGTTAGCTCTACACCCAACCAGGACAACCCATTAATGGATGTGGCCGAAGTAAAGGGAACACCCATTATTGGTGCAGATGTTTGGGAGCATGCTTATTACCTGAAATACCAGAACAAACGTCCTGATTACCTGGCGGCTTTCTGGAATGTAGTAAACTGGAAAAAAGCAGCGGAGCGTTTTGCAGCCGCCAAATAAGTAAAACTTATTTTTTATCTCCAATCCCGGTATATTTACCGGGATTTTTTTATTCAAAAACACGGTATATGAAAAACATCTTTGCTATTGCGTTGTGCAGCCTACCAATTTTTTTTACGGCCTGCTCGGGTGGCGGCAACAACAACGAAAAAAGAGTGGTAGTAATGGCCAGCGGCAAATTAACGGTAACGGATAAAACAATTGAACTGGATCCCAGCATGAGTCATAATGAACAGGATATTATTTTCAAAGACGATGAGCTAACACTTACCGTAAAGAGTACGGCCGGTACCAGCAAAACATTTGATCTTACGGAAAATGGTGTATATGTACTCAACCTGCAAACAGATACTTTAACCGGCGGCAAAGTTAACTATGGCGCAACCGGCAGGGCAGGCAGCATTACGGCTGAGCAGCGTGATAAGATAATCGACAGCACAGAACAATTGCTGTTGGGTAAGAACGCCAGTGATGCAAACGGAACTTATTTTTTACCTCCCTTCACTATTAAAAAAGTAAGCACAAAAACAAACACCAAAATCATCGGTTCATTTAAAGGTATTCCCTATAGCAATTCACCCGATGAAACCGGCGCTGTGCCAGACGTAATTAAATTTTCCAGCAATAAAGACAAAAGGCAAACACTGAAGGAACTGGATAGCCAGAAGATCAAAATCTAAGGAAATTTCTGATTTGGGTATTGCGGGATCTTGAGATTTATCTGTCCAGGCAAAGGCAATCCCAAAATCTCAACATCGTAGAATCAATTGTAGTAGCAGATCATACCGGTAACTGGCCATTTTAGCTCTGAAAGGGCGTCATCCAAATAACCCGGGATGAAGTCCCGGGGACAACCAACTACGGCACCGGATCGTAACCATGCCCGCCCCAGGGATGGCAACGGCCGATTCGCTTTATAGTGAGCCAGCAGCCTTTGAATACGCCATATTTTTTAAATGCTTCCAATCCATACTGAGAACAGGTAGGTGTAAACCGGCATTTGGGTCCAAGTATGGGCGAAATGATCCACTGGTATATTTTTATCAGTGCAATAAAAGGAAGACTAAGTATGCGAAGCACGGTTTTCATCTGCAATAGTTAATAGCTTTTCTATAATGAGCGCCGTTTTCTCTTTAACAAAATCAAAAGCAGGAAGTTCTTTGCCGGTGTAAATGAAAAAGACAGCCATGGCATGGGCATCCATCTTCAGCTTTTTTTTCAGTTCGGTGTTTTGCAGGCGCCATGCTTCCCGCGTTAACCTTTTAATACGATTGCGGTCAACTGCTTTTTTAAAATTACGGGTGCCTGCTCCTGCTCCAAATTGCAGGTTTTTTTTCATAGATACATCATGTTGCAAAAACTGGTAAAACACCCGGTAAGGAAATACAGAAATGCGCTGGCCCTTACTGAAGAGTTCTTCAATGAGCTTCCGGCTTTTTAAGCGTTCCTGTTTGCCAAGTGTGAATTGTTTCGTCATAGCTTTTGAACCACGGAGTCACGGCGGACACAAAGAAACACAGAGCATTATTACCTCATTAAATAAAATCCCTGTGCAACTCTGTTACCTGTGTCACCGTGGTTCAGGGGTTCTCAGGATTAAAACAAAAATAGCCCCGAAAAAATTCGGAGCTATAACTATTTGCGGGCATCCCATCAGGAACGCGTTGTTATTATTTTAATCCTTTCTCGTCAGAAACGGTTAGTTTATGACGTCCTTTGGCACGACGGCTGGCCAATACTTTACGGCCGTTTGCAGTCTGCATACGTTTACGGAAACCATGTACGGTTTTGCGACGACGTTTATGCGGCTGGAATGTCTGTTTCATTTTTTAATTTTTTCACCTTTTACAATAAGCCCAGAGAAGCAGGCCGGTTTCATTATTTCGCCTTAAAGGACAGGTCACCACACCCGTCCCGCTTCAGGCGGGATGAAAGGACGGCAAAGGTAAGGGTTTGAACCAGCAAAACGAACCCCATAACTAATTTTTTTTTACCACGGAGATTCACAGAGTTTTTTTTAACGGAGGAAAATGGAGGAGGCGATCGCCCTGTGCACCTTTGTGAAAACCTCTATAAATACCGCGAAAGCTCAGTGGTAAAAACACATAGCATAGGCTTTCTTAGCGCTGTGAAAACTTCTTTACTCAGCCTGCGCCCTAAACTCAAGCTGCCTTTTATTTAGTTGTTTCTTTCTCCAAATCAAGGTGTTTGGATTGAACATCCTGTCCAAAAAAAATACTGGCGTGGTTGTCAAAGTCTTCAGTGGAATCCGTAGTATAAAATGCCCGTTGCCCGTTCTTGCTGCATTGGCTTTCCAGTTCCGGGTGTCGTTGTAAATAATCCGCCAGGCTATCTGCCACTATCTGTCCCTGGGTAAGCAGGGTTATACGTTCCGGCAGCAATCGCTCAATCTTATTTTTTAACAACGGATAATGTGTGCAGGCCAGTAACAATGTATCAATATTACCCGCTGCAGAAAAAATGTTCCTGATATGCTTTTCTACAAAATAATCGGCCCCGGGCTTATCATATTCGCCCGCTTCCACCAGCGGCACCCACATGGGACAGGCTTCCTGGTAAACCTTTAATTCAGGGAAAAATTTTTCTATTTCGATCGGGTAGGAACCAGAGAGCACTGTACCAGTGGTGGCCAGTATGCCCACTTCCTTTGTTTTGCTGAACCTGCCTATTATTTCGGTGGTAGGCCGTATTACGCCTAACACTCTTTTGCCGGGGGTCAGCCTGGGCAGATCATGCTGCTGTATCGTGCGCAGGGCCTTGGCAGATGCGGTGTTACAGGCCAGTACTACCAGCGAACAGCCCTGTTTAAAAAACCATTCTACACATTCCAGTGTATACCGGTATACTGTTTCAAATGAGCGGCTGCCATAGGGCGCGCGGGCATTATCGCCCAGGTACAGGTAATCGTAATCGGGCAATTTGGCCACAATATCTTTTAACACGGTGAGGCCACCGTAGCCAGAATCAAAAACACCTATGGGCTGCGCCTTTTGCATAAACAAAAATAAAAACGCCAGGTGTAGGAACCTGACGTTTTCTTAAACTGAAAATTTATAGACTTATTTCAATCCTAATTTCTTTTTTACCAGTGGTGCCAGATCATCTGATGGCGGAGATACCAGCAAAGCCTCTTTTACAAATACATAGGTGTATCCGTTTTCTTTAGCAACCGCCTGTACGGCGTCAAGCGCTTTTTTCTGAATGGGGGTGGAATACTCTTCCTGTTTTTTCTGCAATTCCTGCTGAATACGCTGCTCTTCTCCCTGCATCTCCTGCACCTGCTGTTGCAGTGCTTTTCTCTTTACTTCCTTCACCGATGCAGTAAACGTAGATGAATCTTTATAAAATTTAGCAACGGCATCATCGAATGCGGCTTGTTTATCCTGCGCGCTCTGGTATAAAGCCTCGCGGAATTGCTGCAATGCAGTATCGGCTTTCTTAGCTTCGGGCATTGCCAGAATAATATCGCTCAGGGCGATGTGCCCAATCTTGTTTTGTGCATGCGCACGAATTCCTGCTGTTAATAAAACGGTTGCCAGGAGCATCAAAGTAAAAGCCTTTTTCATTGTTGTTTTTGTTTTTTTAGATAGATAAAACCCGGCTACAAGAAGGGTTTTACTTTTTATTAGTTGTGTTTATTAAAGACCCCGTTGCGTACCAAAAGCTGCTTTTGCTTTTATTTAACACCCGCAGCAGGCGTAGGGGCAACTGGCTATTTTATACCCAGCTCCTTCAGTACATCCTCGCTTTTGTCCAGTTTTGGGTCGGCAAATATAACAGTAATTCCTTCACTTTTGTCCAAAATAAAATCGTATTGCCGGGCCACTGCTATTTTCTGGATCGCATTGTATACCTTGTCCTGTACCGGTTTTACCAGTTCCTGTCGTTTTTTAAACAGATCACCTTCAAAACCAAACCTTTTGCGTTGCAGCTCGCGGGTTTCTTTTTCCTTTACAAAAATTTCATCCTCTCTTTTCTTTTTCAACACATCACTCAGCATTACCTGTTCGGCCTCAAAATCTTTATACATCTTATCCAGTTCAGCCTGTTTGGCCTCAATTTCTTTCTGCCACAGTTCGCTTTGCTGGTCAAGTTTTTTCTGCGCATCCTTGTAATCGGGCATTTTATCAAGAATATACTTAGTATCCACGATGGCATACCGCTGGGCGGTGGCTACCAGTGCAAAAACAAGCAGGCTGCAGGTTAAAAAAAATATTTTTTTCATACCATTTAATTTAAGAGGATTCAATACTAACTGTCCATCCAAATATACAAGGGAAGTGATACAGGAACGGCGGTTATTATCATTTTTTTTGCATCTCCCTTTATTCCGGCTCAAAGCCCAGCAGGAAGGTAAATTTAGCCGCACCTTTTAAACCCGTTCCTGGCTGAAGGCGGTCGAGACCTATGCCATAGTCAAATCCAAGTAAACCGAACATCGGCAAAAAGAAACGCATACCCAAACCAACGCTTCTGCGCAGCCTGAAGGGATTATAGTCTTTATAATTATACCAACCGTTGGCGGCCTCAAAAAATGCCAGTCCATAAATAGTGCTGCTGGGATTGGTACTAAAAGGATACCTGATCTCGGCTGTGTATTTATTAAACAATGTAAAAAAGGTGCTGGTACTGTTTTGGTCGGGATTGATTTTAGGATCCGAACTGGTGTAGATTGGATAACCACGCTGTGAAATAATATCGTATCCAAGGATACCATAGTTATTGGACAAACCTGCGTCACCCAGTTGAAAACGCTCAAATGGTGAATAATCGAGCTTGGCATTGTAACGACCCATGAAACCGTACTTAGCTGCCAGTTTCAAAATAAAACTTTTATTACGGTCTTCGCCGGTACCCCTGGTTAATGGAACATAAAACTCACCATTAAAGCGCCATTTATGAAATTCAACAAATTTGTACGGATTGGCGGAAGTGGCCAGGCTCTTATCAAACAGTGAATAGGGAGGTGTAAACTGACCGCTCACTGTAAAATTGGAACCGCTGCGCGGGAACAAAGGCGCATCTACCGAGTTGCGCGACAATGAAATCTTTATGCTGATATTGTTCGACTTGCCATTGCTAAGATTGGTGCCATCGCTCAGGCGGAAAAAGCCGGGATAGTTTTTCAAATTATATTGGGTGTAATTCAACTGGTATACCAATGTAAAATAGTCATCGGGCCATTTCAATTGTTTGCCCAATGCTACCGAAAAGCTGAGTGATTTCAAAAACGATGTATCGCCCGCCGCTTTACTATAGGTGCCGGTCCGGTAATCGTATGAATTGGAGTATTTGGTACTTGCTGCACTAAGTGTAAGTGAATTTCTTTTCTTGCCTCCGAACCAGGGCTCTGTAAATGAACCATTATAAGAACGAAAAGCACGTCCGTTACTTTGCACACGTACACTTAATTTCTGCCCGTCTCCGGTGGGTAAGGGATCCCAGGAAGATTTCTTAAATATGTTTTTGATAGAAAAATTATTGAACGAAACGCCGAGGGTTCCGGTTAAACCAATGCCTCCGCCCCAGCCGGCACTCAATTCCAACTGATCGCTTGATTTTTCTTCCACCGACCAGTTGATATCAACGGTTCCGTCTTCCTGGTTGGGAACAATATTGGGTGTAATTTTTTCCTGGTTAAAATAACCCAATTGCGCAATTTCGCGGTTGGTGCGTATTACTTCGCTGCGACTGAATTTTTCTCCCGGTACTGTACGCAATTCGCGACGGATTACATATTCTTTTGTTTTTTCATTACCGCTGATGGTAACATTTTTTATGGTAGCCTGCGGTCCTTCCACGATTCTTATTTCATGATCGATGGTGTCATTGTATACTGCCGTTTCGATTGGGTCGGCATGAAAAAACAGGTATCCATCATCCTGGTATAAGCTCAGTACATCGCCGCCTTCGGGCGTTACCTGTTTGCCTACACGTTTGTTCAGTGTTTCCAGGTTGTATACGTCTCCCTTCTTAATCCCCAGTATCAGATTAAGGATCGAATCAGGATACTTTGTGTTCCCTTTCCAGGTAGTATTTCCAAAATAATATTTATGTCCTTCCTGAACTTTAATATCAACATTCAGGTTTCCTTTTTTATTGTAATAAACCGTATCCTTTTCAATAACCGCATCGCGGTAACCCAGCGAATTGTAATATTCCATCAGCTTTGCCTTGTCCTCGTCATATTTCTTTTCATTGAATTTAGCCGAAGAAAACCGGAAGCGGAAATAAGGATCAATAAATTCTATGGTTTTGGAAGGAGAAAGAAAACCCCATTCGCGTACATATTCGCTCAGTGTAAAACGTTTATTGGCGCCATACACCGTACTGTCTTCATTTGGATAGATGCTTAACCGCATAGCCTCTTTGGTTCCCTTCATCTGCCCCTTCAGCTTGCCTTCCTTTACATTGTCGTTACCAAAAATATTTACCTGGTTTATCCTTACTTTATTTCCCTTGGTAATATAAAGCGTCAGGTTTACCGAATTGGATACATTAGGGTCCATTCTTTCATCAATCTTTACAGTAGCACTCTGGTAACCTTTTTCGGTAAAATATTTCTGGATGTTTTCGACTGCTGTGAGCTTGGTGTTTTCTGTTACCACCCTTCCTTTGACCAGGCCCGACTTTGTTTTGAGGTCATCTTCCTGGCCTTTTTTTACGCCTTTGAATACGAATGTACCCAAGCGAGGACGTTCTACTACGTGAATTTCTATATAGATATCTTTACCATCGATCTTTGTAAAAAAAATCTGTACGTTGGCAAACAGTTTTTGCTCCCAGAGCTTTTGTATGGCATGACTGAAATTGTCACCACCGGGATAAACGACCTTATCGCCGATATTCAAACCTGAGATTGAAGTGAGCAGGGATTGATCGTATGCTTTTGTGCCGGTAAATGTAATACCTGCCAGCTTATATTCAACGGGTGTTTTAGATTGGGGTATGGCTAAAAGCGCGGGATCAACAGAAGTGGGTTTGGATGTATCGGGCTGCTGCGCCAGTACGGAAACCGAAGAAAAAACACAAAAAAGTAAGCAGTGTACTAAGCGTAATGATTTTGGCATCCAGTCCATTTTAAGAGATCGGCAAATTAAAGGGATTAATTAAAAGTCTTTGTTAAAAACCTCATCCGGCTGATATTTCCTGTTTAACCTGCTGGCTGGT
>Ga0157378_10003730_pt1 | contig 13504 bp, 13 predicted proteins | sample M65metaG_FD_115309 | JGI IMG/M metagenome (GOLD analysis project Ga0157378, IMG submission 115309) | Miscanthus rhizosphere microbial communities from Kellogg Biological Station, Michigan, USA - M6-5 metaG | ecosystem: Host-associated > Plants > Roots > Rhizosphere > Soil | place: USA: Michigan...
ACATTTACGCCGTATGTGTGCATGTGTGCAGCCACGGTCATAATGTCGTCCTTCGATTTGGCCTGGTCAATTCTGGCTAGCTCTTCTTTGAGCGGATCTATGCCCGCTTTTTCTATCGATACCGTGTCCATAGCGCTATACCAGAAATCGCCTATCTGCTGGTCGGCACCCGATTTAGCCGCCTTTTTTACAGCTTCCTCGTTTATCTTCTGCAGCTTGGCATTAAGGTCCTTTTGTACCAGTTCGCCGATTCCCCAGGTTGTTTCATCCCCGGGTATCGGGTTTTTCTTCATCCAGCCACCATTGGCATACGCAAAAAAATCGTCGTTTGGCCGCACGGTTGTGTCCAGATCGTTGTAAATCATGTCCTTAACCGGCGCTTTCGGAGAATTGCAGGCGCCAAAAAGCAATGCCGCCGCCAATGGCAGCAAAATGTTTTTATTCATACAGAAATAATTGAAATGCAAACTTACGAATTATCAGGTTGGGCTGATTTGACAACGCAAGGGATATTATCCGGTTTGATTTAGCGGGAAGTTTATAGTGTCTCGTCTGTTATATATGCCGTTTCGGAGAGAAATATTATATCTCTAAATCATTAACTGATACTTTGCATTAGATACAGCTAAGCACACTCAACTATTATATCATGAAAACAGGAAGAATAAACGTGGCAATAGCCGATGATCACCCGGTAGTGCGAAAAGGTATTTCTGATGTCGTTCAATTGTGTGGGGAGTTTGAAATAGTGATAGAAGCTTCAGACGGCAAGGAACTTATAGATCAGTTGCAGGGCGCCGAGGTGCTGCCGGATATCTGCGTGTTGGATATTAACATGCCAAATATGAACGGGTATTGCGCGCTCAGGGAAATAAAGCAGAGATGGGATTCGATAAAAGTGCTGATATTTTCAGACCATAGCGAGGAGTTTAGTATTTGTGAAATGATGCATTGCGGGGCCAACGGCTATCTGGAGAAGAACTGCAGTACGCGTGTGCTGCAGCAAGCCCTTGCCACCATTTACTACCACGATTACTACCTGGTAGAATCTACTGCGCGAACGCTCTCTGCCCGTACCCAGAACAACAGCATCTACCGGAAGATCACCTGCCGCGAGATGGAATTTCTCACGCATTCTTGCAGCGAACTAAGCTACAAGGAGATCGCGGAACGGATGGGAGTTAGTGTGCGTACGGTAGAGGCTTTCAGAGATGCGTTGTTTACAAAGCTGGCCCTTAAGACCCGGACAGGACTGGCAATGTTTGCGCTGCGGAACGGAATTGTGGCATAAGGCGCGAAGTATATAAAACTGGCGGATTTGCCTGCAAAAAAAAAGAAGAGGTCGCTCCCGCAGGAACGACCCCCAAACTAACAGTTCTTTGACTTACGGATGGATATTCAGTTGCATACACGTACCGCCGCCGCCTGGAGTGCAGTCGGCTGCAAGTGTTCCGAAACAACAGCCTACGAATGGCGCCGGAGGTATGGCCAATGGCAGACATGCGTGTCCCGGATTGCAATCGAGGCCTACCTGGATAGTGCAGAAAGGCGAAGTCATACCGGTGCACTGTACGCAGATGATAGCTGCAAACGTCTCATACGATGGCATCCAGAGAATACCCGGAGCCCAGGTAGCCGGATCGCACATGTCGAATACCTGGCCGTTTACGAGTGGGTACACGGGGGAATAAATATCCAGGATGCAGGATCCTTCCTGGTAGGATACGAACTGGATGGTGGCGGTCATACCAGGGCAAAGTGGCAGCATGTCGTTAATGGTCACTTTCTGGTTTGCATTTGCTGCGAAGCCGAACAGGCCGAGCATTGTGGCTAAGAAAAGCTTTTTCATACGTTCAGATTTTGTTTTGGTGAACTGTAAAGGTAGCTGGCCCCAATGCTTATAGTTATAGTTATATGACTGATAAAAAGAGTGATTTTGATTCCATATTTAACGAATAAATGAAGATATTTTGTTAATTTCAAAACGAGTTGAGAAAAAACAGGTGAAAAAGACCTGCAAAAAACCACACAATAATTGTAAACATCTATTTCTTAATCCTTAAAAACAAAAAGAATGAACACAAGAAACATGATTACCGCAGTGATCTTTATGGCATCTTTTGCCAGTATGAAAGCCTATGCCGATCGTCCACCGGTTACGACATCGGTGCGCTTTGGCAATCCATCGAGCAGCTCATGTACCGGAAAGGGCATCTGCAACCTCACCGATGCAAGCGCTATCAGTGTTACTTTTACGTACATTAACCATAATACGCTTGTGCTGAGCTTTTCTCTGGCCGATCTGCAGTACTACCAGGCCGACCAGGCAACCTATTTTGGCGGGTCCTCCTACATCTTTGATGACCATTTTTCCCTCAATATCTCGCTCTTTTCAGGATGGGGGCTGAACGATGGCGCCTGGATATCAGCCAATAGTTCCAGTAGTATCAGTATAGTCAATGGCATCGTGTACGATACGGTGAGCATAGACTACTATTATCTGTAGCGGAAAATATCAGCTTCTGGTGTTAACTACCCGATTTTCGGGAAAATGAAAAACTGGCCTTATCAATTGCGTTATAGACTTTCAGGTTTTGACTTTTTCCTTTTGACCTAACACTAGTTGTTGGAAATAACGGTGATGCGGAAGCCCGATAAGCCATCGGCGGCAGTATCCGTGAATATCACCGTATAGATTTTGTTATCAAGGAAAGACTGGTTAGTTATGGAGGCATTGTGAGCAGGGGTTTTTGGATCTTTAATATACAAGAGCCCCGCTCCCGGTGTCACAACCATATAGGGATCTACTGTCTTGTAAGCGATAGGAGAGTCGATCTTGTAACCGGCGAAGTAGCAACTGATGGTGGGTGTTCCTGAACAAAGGTTGGCAAAGCGCACCTTGGCAGTGCCGGGCGCTGGTGCTATGAGATCATCTCCCACAAGCTGGGTCTGCAGATCACTCAAAGGGCCATAAGCAAAAAAGCTGGAGTGGACATTGACGCCTACACTGCTGCCAGGCAGGCTTACCCCGCCCAGTGGCTTAAAGCCAATGGAACTGTTTGAATTGACATAAATATAGGGCGAACAGCTTACAGGCCACAGGCTGTCGGCATCGTGCAGGCTGGTAGCGCCATTGGTACCGTACAGGGCCACAGTCTTAGAAGACGTAGAAATGGCATTGACAAACATTACCGCCGACTGGCTCGGTGTGCTCGACACACCGCTCTTATCGCAACTGTACAGGCCCAGCGTGGCGGCGCCAAAAAGACATAAAATGGTATTTCTCATAAGCTATTTGTGATGACTAAGCAATTGGTTAGTGCTTAAAAGTAAAATGTTAAAAGCTAAGTTGCAATAACCATGCCGGAATTAGTAGGCGGTAGTTAGTAATTAGTATGCCTGGGGCAATCTCTAACTTAAGCTCTGAAAGAGCGGCATATGACAGCCGGGGGCAACGCCCCCGGTATAGAATAGAATAACACAAGCCCTGAGAGGGCGAACTATCTTTCGCGCCATTCTTAAGTTGATGACATTGATGCTTGGCGCGTAAATAACAACGGCATTGGCCGCCAGGCCCCAAAGACAGAAACCCGGGTAACGGCGAGTCCGATTTATTAACCCGCGCGTTCTAACCCGCAAAGCCTCATCGGATCACTACAAGCTTTCTTGTTACGACTTCATGAGCCTTCCCCATATCGATAATGCATTGATACACGCCATTCGTCAGTCCATCAAGGTTTATCGCCGCCGCATTTCCACTAAGTGAGACGGTTTTAAGAAGGCGCCCGGTGACGTCATATAGCTTTATACTCGCTCCCGCTCCAAACGGGTCGCTGGTTGCGATGAAGCAATCGCTATATGCCGGATTAGGATACAGTTTAATATTGTCATCCGCGCTCCCCTTCCCCTGATCTGAAGTATTTAAAGAGACGCATCCCGCGAGATCGTAAGTGTATTTTGCCAACACCAGGCATTCCCCTATCGGCGGATTCGGAAGCGAATCCGGACCAATGATTAACGAGGTGCCATAATAATCGCCGCAAAAATAAAAGCTACCATTGTTGTCGCTAACAATGGCTGAATAGTCGTCCCCTCCGCTATAGAGTTCTTTATAGTTAATGTTATTCCCCAGCGGGTCATATTCAGCCAGCAAAACGGGATCGAATTTATGGGCATACGGCATAGTTACCGCTACACCATTAAAGTTCACTACGTAACTGTCCACAGACGGGAAAAAATTTCCCATCTGGCACGATATCCAGGAGTTTCCGCAGAGATCGGTAGTGATATCATAACCAATGTCGCTGCTGGTACCTCCAATTTCTTTTTCCCACGAGAAATCACCTGCCGGGGAGAGCTTGCCGATAATGATATCCTTGCCCCCGTAATAGGGAAGAGCTGTTGTCCCTATTACACATGCCGAATCGGTATAACCGGTATAGTAAACCGCGCCGTTTACATCTGCGGTTATTTTATTGATTCGTACATGCCTTTCAAATTCCTTTGCCCAAACTGGTGTGAAGTTACTGTCCAGTTTTGCAATAAAATATGGGTCTTGAGGAGCTCCTGGAATTGTGGGAAACGTATCGGGCAAAACGATACTGCCAAAAGTGGCTGCCCCTCCACTATGTATATAACCGGCAACATACACGTTCCCTTCGCTCAGTACCGGGCGGCCGCTGTTTAATATATTAGTGCCGAAATTTTTTGCCGAAACCGCAGTCCCCGAACGATCTATTTTAAGCAGGCAGAGATTAAACTGGGTTCCTATCCGGGACAGGCTTATTGCATCAACATTGAATGAAGTTCCCGAAAATCCCCCACTGATATACGAATTACCGTTGTGATCTGTGCAAAGTCCGGCATAGCCCACACTCAGGTCAATGGCTTTTGCCCAGACTATGCCGCCCGAGGGCGCAACTTTAACCAGGTAGGAATAGGATGCTGTTGCTCCGGGCTGTGAAATGTGAAAGGTATCAATGGTTACCGCTGAATTGGTCCATGCAAGCACATAGATAAAACCCGAATCGTCGGTAGCCACTCCAAGGGGCCATGACGGTCCGCCCTGGGTACATTTCACCCACATAAACCCCGAAGAATCGGACCGGGTCAAAAACAATTGTTGGAAGTGCCCGGGATTGTGTATCGCCAATGTGCCGAACAAAATAGAATCACCTCCCATATTATTGCCCGCTGTGTATAGCGCACCAGCTTTACCAACGGCAAGAAATCCTGCCTCCACATCGCCATTGCTCGTAAGTCCGCTGCCGGTTCCCCATTTCCAGCCAGTCTGGGCATTGGAAAAAAGGCTGCAAATTAAAAATAGAATTAGTAGTGACTGTTTCATAAGGATGTGTTTTTAGTGTGAGGTTATCAAAAGTATTTCCAAGGTAAAATAAGAGGTTCTATTATTCGAACAAAAGTTTCTAAACGGTCCGGATAGTTTCTGAACGGTTTATATAACCAGCTTTTGCGCGCTTGATGTGATTGCTCCCCTGGGGGTCATTGCGAGAAACGAAGCAACCTCTCTGCCTACTGGGTGCTCCGGAACAATGGGCACTACTGTTTTATGATTTTATGCACTCTGCGGCGGCCTTCATCGTCAGTGAGTTCGAGGAAGTAGAGGCCATTTATGAACAGTCGAAAACTCAACTTATTGGTTCCTGGTGACAATGTTCCAAAATCCAATATTTTCCCGAGCGCGCCATATAGTCGATAGCGCGTACTGCAACTCAACTGTACTGTTAAATCATCAATAACCGGATTTGGAAAAATTAAATTGGTACTTATGGGAACGATTGGCTCCTCGACCGGCCAGCAAGCTGGATTGAGTGCTACTTTTCTGATACGGCAATTCACTCTATCTGAGATATAAAGGTTGTCGCAGCTGTCGAGAGTAATATTATACAACGCACTGATTTTTGCATTAGTCGCAACGCCGCCGTCTCCACTATACCCAGTGACACCTGTACCCGCTACTGTACGTATGATGCCAGAGTTGTCTATCCTTCTAACATCTCCGTAACTGTAGCCGGCAACAAAGAGATTTCCGACAGCATCAATCGCTATTCCCCTCGGATTAATAGCGGCCTGTGTTGCAGGTCCTCCATCGCCAGTTGCGGAAATTCCACCAGAGTCAATGCCCGCAATAGTTGTAATCAATTTTGAAGTGCGGTCAATCCTTCTGATTTTTAGTCCAAGTTCGGACACAAATAAATTGTCGAACGCATCAAGGCAAATCCCGACCGGATTGGATAGAGATGCAGCAGTGGCCGGCCCGCCATCTCCCGTGTGAGCACTTATTCCAGTGCCTGCAATAGTTGCGATGATGCCACTGGTTGTAACTTTCCGTATCCTGTGACCGCTGTACTCAAGAATATACAAATTGCCAAAATGATCGAAGCATATGTCCTCCACCCCATATATCGATGCATTTGTCGCCGGATAACCATCGCCGGTAGAAGCGCCGATGCCATTTCCAGCAACCGTAGTTATCAAGCTGGTAACAGCATCGACTCTTCGAACCCTCTGATTGTCCCCATCAGCAATATATAAATTGTCCAGCGAATCAAACGCGACAGTAGTTGGGCTATTTAGAGTCGCATTTGTCGCAGGAATATTGTCTCCATTATAACCACCTGAGCCGGTTCCAGCTACCGTTGTGATGTATCCATATCGATCTATTTTCTTTATTGAGTTGTGCGAGTTTCCATTGGAAAAATAAAGATTGCCCTTATGGTCAAAGGCACATCCGCCGGTATAACCAATAGCAGCATCGGTAGCCGGGACTCCTTCTCCGGAATTAGCTGAACTTCCATTACCCGCAATGGTATAGATTATTTGCGCGTACGTAGACATTGGTACCAGTACAAAAAAAATAAAACAAGTTAAAGGCCGCATTTTTGACAAATTATGTAATGGCAACTGAGCAGGTGCTACCCGACACAATGATTAAAACGTTTCGTCCCCGCCGAATCTCCGTCCCAACCAGGCCTCCGTTTTTTCTGCGAGGCCCGCATGCGAGGTTGCGATGAAGATGATGATCTCATTGCCTGTAGACCTTTTCATTGTTGCTTCTTTGATTGGCCGAAGCCATTGCATTAAAGTTAGAATATTTATTAATAACTGCGCTCCTATGTTTATAGTATTCATCCCCGTGAAAAACAGAAACCCGGCCTTGGCGCGGGGGAGACTTGCTGCCGCAATAGGAGTCAGAACAATGATTGGGCTAACTGCCAAGGCTGGGGAGATTTCTCTCTTCGTTTCGCGCCGGTGAAAAACCGGCGCTGCACTCCGCTCGAAATGACGATTTCAATTGGGCTTGAAAATTGGGTTTTTGGAAAATAGGAGTTCCTCACGCACATTGTATTGCCTCAAAACCCAAAAATCATGAAGGGAGTTACCCCTTCATGATCTCACTCTTACCTCACAATCTTATTTCATTGCCTGCCGGGGCTGCTCCAGCAGCTTATCTATTGCCCCTGTGAGCTCTGTGCTGTCGCTTGGCCGCGGGGTAGTATCCAGCGCAAAGTTGCCGTTCTTATCTATGAGAAAGTAAGAGGGCACACTGCGTATGCCATAGGCTGTGGCCACGGGGGCATTCCAGCCGCCTTTGCCATCGCGCATGTTCAGGCCGCCATCCTGTGTCTTTGCCAGCAGCTCCTTCCAGGCGGCCTCATCGGCATCTATAGATACGCTCAGGAACACCACATCCTTGTCCTTATATTTTTCCTCCAGCTTTTTGGCGCTGGGCATTTCTGCCTTGCAGGGGCCGCACCAGGTGGCCCAGAAGTCCAGGTACACCACCTTGCCCCTCAGGTCAGAGAGCTTCATTTTCCTGCCATCGGCGGTGGTTATAGGGAAGTCGATGGCCGGGCTGCCTGCGGCCAGCTTCTTCTTCTGCACCATCTTTTCGCGTAGCTGTGGCAGGTACTGGCTGTGCGGGTACTGGCGCTCAAAAGCCACTTCGCGGGCCACCAGTTCCTTATAGGTTTCATAGGCAGCGCGCTGGCAGGTGGTCATGGCCTCATACACCTCGGCTGTGCGGGCGGGCATATGGGTCCGCACAAGCTGCACTATTTCGCTGTCGTGGTTGCCCCAGTTCTTACCCTCACTCATATCGCGGCCATGCAGCAGGGTGGCGTAGTAGGTGGTTACATAATTGCGGTAGCTGCTCAGCGGCAGCAGGGCATCGTCGAAGGCGGCGGGCACTGCGGCCAGAACCCTAAAGTCTGCCGAATCGAACTTGGTGATGCTGTAGCTGTGCTGCACCTGCATCTGGTGAAAGGCAGGATAGTTGAGCGTGCACAGGTAGAGCTCGTACCTGAAGTTATCCATCCAGCGCTTTTTGAATGCTGTGGGCAGTGCGGCGCCGTTCTTATCCAGGAAGTCCTGCTCCTTCTGCAGGCTGGTGTGGCTGCGGATGAGGAACGAATCGGGGGCAGCCGCGCATGCGCCGTCAACACGCGAGGCGAACCTGCTGCTGAAGCTGCGCGCCAGCATATGGGCGGCCACAAAGTTGGCCACATCAGCGCCCCGCCCGGTATAGCTCAGGCTGCTGTCGAAGTTGGCAGCATCTATGGTCATTACCAGATCGTCGCCAGCCACGGGTGTGATCTCCGTGCCCTGCTCGCCGTGCTCTATCATCACAGAGGTATAGTCGAACTGCAGCGGAAAGCTGAGCGAAAAGGTGCCATCGGCATTGAGCCTTGCGCCAATCTTTACAGGTTCAAACCCCAGCCAGGATTCAGTGTAGCGCACAGATATACTGTCTGATATGGGGTGGGTGATCTTACCGCTGAGCTTTACGGTACCGCCGGCGAAGACATTAGTGGCTGCGAGGCAGCATACGATAAGGAAGCTAAGATGTTGTTTCATTTTTCAGTGTTTTTTTGATTGTGATGAGTGATTTCTTTTACGACTACAAAGCTGGGATACAAAACTGCGAGACGAGGTTAAGGGGTGCGAATGAGTGTTAACTAGTGTTAACCGCTGGCTGTTCTGGTCTATGGTACGCTGAACGTTTATTAATAGTGTTCCACTTTCAGGTTTTAACTTTTCCCTTTTGACTTAACACTACTACTCGGCAAGCAGCAGATCGATCTCTGTTTTCAGCTTGTTGTAAAATTCAGGGTCGTTTGGTTTGCCAGGCCCGCCAGACTCTATTTTTCTTATCAGGCCTTTTTTATCAATGAAGAAAGTGACAGGGATACCCGATATGCCGTATTTTTCCGACAGCGTATTGCATTCGCATTTCAGGCCCACATTCACGTTGCCATCCTCATCTTTCTTTACTTCCATTTTGCTCTCGCCATCGCACGCAGGCTGTATGGCATATTTGATGGGGTCGGCCTTCAGGGCCTTTCTTACCATGGAGAAATAAGAGGCTTTGTCCTCACCATTGAACTGGACCATCTGATTGCCCATTTGCCGGGCCACGCAAAGCACCTGCATGTTGCCATTTGCGGCGTACTCTTCCGTTATCTTATTGAGGGTATTGATCTCATTCATACACGGCATGCAGCCTATAGCCATAAAGCTCACCACCGTCACATGCCCTGCATAGTAATTTGCGTCTATGGTTTTGCCATCCAGTGTCTTATTGGCCAGCAGCGGCATGGGGTGACCAACCAGGCTTTCATTTTGAAATGAAGAGAGTGGCATCATCAAAACGAGCAATAGTATTGCCTTCATTGAATTGCTCATTCTTAGATAATGCGCTGCTGTCCGGCAGCGGCTAGTTGATAAACTGAATCCTGATTTCATTTTCTGTGTGTTTTTGATTGTGATGAGTGATTTCTTTTACAATCACAAAGCTGGGGCACAAAACAGCCAAACGAGGTTAACCGGTGCGAACGAGTGTTAATTAGTGCGAATGCAAAACGTTTTATTTGGCCGGCAGGAATATCTTTGAGGTAATGACCACAAGACCAAGGCAATACCGGCTCAGCTATCTCGCAGCGCTCACCGCGCTGGCGCTGGCGTGCATAGTGGCGCTGCAGGTGTACTGGCTCTATACTTCTTACACCCAGCAGCGCACCCGCTTCAAATCGGACATCGGCAGTATTGTTACCGAGGTGGCCGTGTACCAGTCTATGGTCAATGCCTACAATTCGGCCCAGAAGCTCGACGCCGGCGCAGGCTCCAGCATTGTCATCAACTTTACTAACAGCGGTAAGAAGGCACGGAAGACGCCTCCTTTCAAAGTTACAGTTAGTGATGGCCCCTCGGCTACTCCTGATGGCTTTTATGTGTACCCGGCGGAACACAGTATTCCCGCAGTCATATCTGCAGGCAGGCTGGATACGCTTATGGACTCCTGCAGGGCTCAATTGGCCAAGGAGCTGAAGCAGCGCGAGATACGCGCTCCTTATGAGGTAGCCCTTATTGGCGAAAAGGGCGGCATCGTGCGCGCCACCTGCGATACAGCCCGCTTCAACCACAGTGCTTACATATCGCCTGCCAAGGCGCTCATATCTGAGAAGGAGCACCCCCGCCTGAGCCTGAAGGTCGCCTTCCCCGATGCCAATAGCTACCTGCTGCGCCGCATGGCTATGATACTGGCTGTGACCATACTGCTCATAGTTATAGGCGCGTGGTCGTTCTCCTACATGCTGGTGCATTTCTTCAGGCAGAAGAAGATAGCCGACATCCGCAACGACTTCATGAACAATATGACCCATGAGCTCAAGACCCCCATCAGTGGCGCACTGGTGGCGCTGGAGCTGGCCGGGGGCAAGCGGCACGCAGTAGATGAAGTCGCAAAGCAGGAATACATCACTACTGCCAGGGGAGAGCTCAACAGGCTCACCCTGCTTATAGACAAGGTGCTGCGTATGGCGGCATTCGATCATGGCCAGATGGCTATGAACAAAACCAACGTGCCCATAGCCACACTCATCAACGAAGCGGTCGCCAACCTCCGCACATTTATAGACACCGCCGGTGCAGTAGTGCAGGTGGCTGAAGCAGCGCCCGGCATAGAGGTTTATGCCGACAGAATGCACCTTGTGAATGTTTTTCAGAACCTCATAGAGAATGCCATCAAGTACAACGACAAGCCACAGGCGCAGGTGAACATCGGCACAGCGATCAGCGATGCAGGCATTACCATAACCGTGGCCGACAATGGCCGTGGCATTCCAGCGGCCTATGTGGCTAAGGTGTTCGACAAATTCTTCCGGGTGCCTATGGGCGATGTGCATGATGTAAAAGGTTATGGGCTGGGGCTAAGCTATGTAAAGGCCATAGTGGCCCTGCATGGCGGCACAGTAACGGTGACGAGTAAAGAAGGAGCAGGAAGTACATTTAGAGTGCTGCTCCCGAACCATTAACTTAATGGGCTTTGTGCCCTTACGGAACATAACTGCTCTTTGTGAACCTTGTGGAATTCTTTGTGTTCCTTGTGTTGAAAACATTGGTTGTAGTCATAGATTGTTAACAATGGGGTGTACTATTCTTTTTGCTGAAGACGAAGCCGTGCTGGGCAAGCTGGTAAGCGAGGCGCTTGCCCGCGAGCCCGGCTTTACCGTGCACTGGGCCCGCAACGGCCGGGAGGCCCTGCAATACCTCGACATTAAAGTGCCAGACATCTGCATCTTCGATGTGATGATGCCCGGCATGGATGGCTTCACCCTCACTAAGCAACTCAGGGAAAAACATCCCGATATACCCGTGCTCTTTCTCACTGCCCGCTCAGAGACCGCCGATGTGGTAAAAGGCTTCACAGTGGGCGGCAACGACTACCTCAAAAAGCCTTTCAGCCTCGAAGAGCTCGATGTGCGCATCAGGGAGTTGCTGCGCCGCAGCGCCAAGCTGCAGGAGAAGCCTTCCGATACTTTCTCATTCGGTATCTTCCGCTTCTCTGCCGCCACCCAAACACTGCAATGTCCCGAAGCCACCTACCAGCTATCGGGCAAAGAGTCCGACCTGCTGCGCCAGTTGCTGCTCCGCAAGAACGACCTCCTGGAGCGCAAGCAGGCCCTCATGCTCATATGGGGCGATGATAATTTCTTCAATGCCCGCAATATGGATGTCTATATTGCCCGCCTCCGCAAGTTCCTCATCCACGACTCCACTGTGTCTATCATCAACATCAGGGGGTATGGGTACAAGCTGGTGGTGAATACGGTGAATGGGTGAGTGGGTTAAAAGGATAATAGGTTAAAACGTTAAAAGGTTAAAAAGGGTAAGTGGGCGCTCATTAACCGGCGAAAAACTGTGGCAATAAAAAATCCCAACATCCGTTTTGGAATGAAATGTAAAGTCCATTTCATGAAAAGCACACTTGCCATCGTACTCACCATCGCCAGCCATTGCGTGGCGTTGGCCCAGACCAGGAACGATATCTATGCAGATATTGGCTGTAATAGCCCCGGGGTTTCGTTAACCGTCGACCGGTCGATGGGCAAGCGGTTTGATCTGGGTCTTGGCTTCAGCGCTTACGATCTCAGCGATATGCAATATGGCAACCGGCGCGGCGCCTGCTACATAGACCTCCGGTCGCACAAGGCTTTTAGAAGAAATTTGTTCTTTTGGTTTGCCGATCTGGGCTTGGCGCTGAATGGCGGCCGGCATCCGGATGACGCGACCATCGCACGCTCTGGCCTCTTCACAGGCGTAGGGCTTGGTTACTGCTACCAGATCAACAAGCGCGGCATGGGCCCCTATGCTTCCCTCGGCCTCGATGGCGCCACCCAAAGTGTACATTACAATGAGGTACCCGGTGCCCCCCGCAAACCAGACTACGGCTCCTATGATGCCACCCTGCTTTTTTCGGTAGGGTTTAAGCTGTAAGCGAATGGATATTCGCGCGCCTTTCAGATTGATCAGGCAATTATATACATTTGCCCGAAACACACCCAAATGAAAAAACTAATCCCCGTGCTGCTGGCAGCAATTGTTGTACTGTTCGGTTGCAAGAAAAGCAGCAATACCTCAGTTCATGATAAACTTGTGGCCAACTGGAAGCTGCACCAATTAACCTTCGATGTTAATGGTAATGGCACCCTCGATGCTTCAGATCAGTCAATAACCATTGATTCTATCTTTATTCGTTTTAAGAGTGATGGCACGGGCTATACGTCCACTACGTCAAATGCAAGTACCGCCACTTTTAACTGGTCGTTGGCCAGCAACAACTATCTTGTCATCACAGATACTGCAGGCGGCAATACTAATTCCAGCAGTTTGCTCATAACATCAGGCCCTGGTGCGAACCTTACGCTGAAGGATACTTCGAATAGTTCGGTACAGTGGGATGTGTTTATTAAGCAATAAAAAATGTAGCGGATGATTTCATAGCTTCCACGTTTTTTGCCGGGGATGCGCCCGCGGCGTTTGGCACCCCGGCTACCTCCGCAAAAAAGGAAACCGCTGCCTGGCTCGCTTGTTACGAGTGAGCGCGTTCAAGAGTGCCCGCTGTTTTCAATCACTAAAAAATTGACGACGCAATTATATACATTTGCCCGAAACACACCCAAATGAAAAAACTAATCCCCGTGCT
>Ga0157378_10003738_pt1 | contig 13489 bp, 10 predicted proteins | sample M65metaG_FD_115309 | JGI IMG/M metagenome (GOLD analysis project Ga0157378, IMG submission 115309) | Miscanthus rhizosphere microbial communities from Kellogg Biological Station, Michigan, USA - M6-5 metaG | ecosystem: Host-associated > Plants > Roots > Rhizosphere > Soil | place: USA: Michigan...
CGGACTCGGCTACCTGCTGCACGAGAAGGGGCAGTTCGAGACCTGGGCGGCCTTCCGGCCGATCTTCATCCCCTCGCTGACGGCGATGATCGGCTTCTGGGCCACGCTCTCGCTGAACATGCCCGACTTCACCCGCTTCGGCCGCAGCCAGCGCGAACAGGCCATCGGCCAGACCGTGGCGCTGCCGACGACGATGACCGTCTTCGCGGCCATGGGCGTGATCATCACTTCGGCCGCGGTGGTGATCTATCCGTCGATGAGCATCAACGAGCTGTGGGATCCGCTCAAGCTCGTCGCCCAGTTCAAGCAGCCACTGGTGGTGGCCATCTCGATGTTCACCGTGGTCGTGGCCACGCTCTCGGTCAACATCGCCGCGAACGTCGTCTCCCCCGCAAACGACTTCGCCAACGCCTTCCCTAAGTGGATCTCCTTCCGCACCGGCGGCCTGATCACCGGATTGCTGGCCATCGCGATGCAGCCGTGGCGTCTGCTGGCCGACCCGTCCGGCTACATTTTCACCTGGCTCCTCGGCTACTCCGGCGGCCTCGGCTCGATCGGCGGCGTGATGATCGTCGACTACTGGATCGTGCGAAAGAAGCAACTGGTCCTCGGCGACCTCTATCGCACCGAGGGCGTTTATCGGTACGCCGGCGGCTGGAACTGGCGCGCCATCGTGGCCACGATCCTCGGCTGCGCCGCCGCGTGGATCGGACTGGCCGTCCCAGCGTTGCGTCCGCTCTACGATTACGCCTGGTTCGTCGGCTTCGGCGTCGCCGCGGTTGCGCATCTCGTGTTGATGAAAGTCGCTCCTCCGAGTGCGTGATAGTCTTCCCGGTTCGCGACGGTGACACTCTCCAACTTCTTCCGCAAGCTGTTTGGCTTCTTCCGGCCGGCAGCGAAACCAGCCGGGCCATTGACGGTCATCGAAGTAGCCGGCGTCGAGATGGCGGTTCCCGCACCCATCCCTCCCGAAACGCCCACGGTGATCGAAGTTGCGGGCGCCGAGATGCCGAAGCCGTCGCAGCCGCCGGCTGATCCCGAGCCGCTGCCGGATGCCGATCCCGAGCCCGTTCCGATCACCGAACCGGCGCCGATGCCGCGGCCCGAACCGCCTCCGCCGCAACCCGAGCCAACGCAACCGCCGATCGTCGTCGCCAGCCGTATAATCCGCGAACCCAAATCGGAGAGAAAACGCATGTCCCGAATCGTCAAAGGTGGTTTGATCCAGACCTCTCTTGCTTGCGACACCAGCGAATCGCTCGACACCATCCGCGATGCGCAGACCGAGCGCACGCTCAAGTACATCGACCAGGCCGGCGCCGAGGGCGTTCAGGTCCTGTGCATGCAGGAGATTTTCACCGGGCCGTACTTCTGCGCCGAGCAGACCACCCGCTGGTACGACTCCACCGAGAAGATCCCCGACGGCCCGACCACCAAGCTGATGCAGGAGTACGCGAAGAAATACAGCATGGTCATCGTCGTGCCGCTGTACGAAGTGGAAGAGACCGGCGTTTACTACAACACCGCCGCCGTGATCGACGCCGACGGCAAGTACCTCGGCAAGTACCGCAAGAACCACATCCCGCACGTCGCCCCCGGTTTCTGGGAGAAGTTCTACTTCCGCCCCGGCAACCTCGGCTATCCCGTTTTCGAGACCGCGTATGCGAAGGTCGGCGTCTACATCTGCTACGACCGCCACTTCCCGGAAGGCGCGCGTGAGCTCGGCCTCGCGGGCGCGGAGATCGTGATGAATCCCTCGGCCACCGTTGCCGGCCTCTCCGAGTACCTCTGGAAACTCGAGCAGCCGGCGCACGCCGTCGCCAACGGCTATTTCGTCGGCGCCATCAACCGCGTCGGTTTCGAAGCGCCCTGGAACATCGGCGAGTTTTATGGCCAGAGCTACTTCTGCGATCCGCGCGGCCAGATGCTCGCCGTCGGCCCTCGGGACGCTGACGCGCTCGTGACCGCCGACCTGGACATGGACAAGATCCGCGAGGTCCGCAATACCTGGCAGTTCTATCGCGACCGCCGGCCGGAGACGTACAACGGGATCGTGAGACTGTAACCGCCACGTGCGCGACCACATCCTCATCCACATCAACGGCCGCGAGCATCGCATCGCCGGTGATGCTGCGTTCGAGACACTGGCGAACTATCTCCGCCAGGACGTCGCCGCGACCGGAACGAAGATCGTCTGCGAGGAAGGAGACTGCGGAGCGTGTACGGTGCTCACGCGGCGCTCGGCTGACGCCGATTACCGCCCGGTCAACTCCTGCATCCTGAATCTCGCGCAGCTCGATGGATCGTCGATCGTGACGGTTGAAGGGCTGCGCGAAAAGGCCCTCCATCCCGTCCAACAAGCAATGGTCCAATGCCACGGCGCCCAATGCGGCTACTGCACGCCGGGATTCGTCATGGCCATGGCCGGCATGTTCGAAACCTGTGATCGCGTGAACGAGAAGCAGGTTCGCGACGGCCTGACTGGGAACCTCTGCCGCTGCACCGGCTACGAGCCGATTATCAAGGCCGCGCTGGCGGTCGATGGCGCAGAGGCAGCGAAGATGCGCGATCGCTATCCGGACCTTCCTGACGCGCGCGACTCAGTAACGGTTCAAAACTTCTGCGCTCCAGCCACGCTCGATGAAGCGATTCGCTTCAAACGCGATCATCCCGGCTGCACCATCGTCCAGGGCGGCACCGACGTCGGCGTCTGGGTGAACAAGCGCAACTACGCCGCGCCGGCGATGCTCTCGCTGTCGAAGATCGATTCGCTGAACGAGCTGCGCGAGGAAGACGGCGCGATCGTCGCCGGCGCCAACACGACGCTGGCCGATTTCGAGACCTTCATCGCCGACCGCATCCCCGAGCTGGCCCGCATCCTGGCCATCTTCGGCTCGCCGCAGATCAAGAACGCCGGCACGCTCATCGGCAACATCGCCAACGGCTCACCGATCGGCGATACGTTGCCGTACCTGTTCGTCGCCGGCGCCGTTCTGGAGCTGAACAACGGCACCCGTTCCGTTCCCATCGATCGCTTCTACCTCGGATACCGCAAGTTTGATCTGCAGCCGGACGAGATCATCACCCGCGTCCGCGTCGGCATCGTCCGCGACACGCTCAAGCTCTACAAAGTCTCGCGCCGCAAAGACCTCGACATCTCCGCCTTCACCGCCGCCATCCGCCTGGGGCTAACCGGCGACCGCATCGACCGCGCCGGCATCGCCTACGGCGGCGTGGCCCCGACCGTGATCCGCCTCCCGCGCACCGAGGCGTTTCTGGCAGGGAAGGCAGCCACGCTCGACACCTTCGAGCACGCCGGCCGCATCGCCCGCGACGAGATCAAACCGATCAGCGACGTCCGCGGCTCCGCCGACTACCGCCTGCAGCTGGCCGAAAACATCATGGCCAAGTTCTGGTACGAAACCTTCGGCGAAACGTCCGCGCGCCGTTTTGCGCACGCGTAGGGGATACCGCTGTTGCAGGAACCGCTGCTTGCTCTCATCCGGGCAATCGCAAACCTAGACAGCGAGAAGGCCTCGGCCATCCTCGTTCAGGACCGGTCGCTTGCGTCGGCCATCCTGGCAACCGGCGCGACCCGAGCCAATGCAGAATCGTTCTATTTCGCGCGAATCGCTCACTACGCCTACGCCGGCGACACCGCCCTCCACCTCGCCTCGGCCGCCTATCTTCCCGGCATGGTCAGCCAACTACTCGCGCGCGGTGCGAACGTATCAGCGGCAAACCGCCGCGGCGCCCAGCCGATTCACTACGCCAGTGATGGCGGACCGACAGCGGGTCGATCAAACGAACGCGATCAGGCGGACGTGATCCGTGCCCTGATTCATGCTGGAGCTGATCCAAATGCCGTCGACAAAAGCGGCGTCCCTGCCATCCATCGAGCAGTCCGCTGCCGGTGTCTCGCCGCCGTCGAGGCACTCCTGGATAGTGATGCCGATCCGCGATCGAGAAACGGCTCCGGCTCGACCCCACTACATCTTGCAGTGCTCGACACCGGGCGCGGCGGAGCCGGACGGCCTGAGAGTCGTGACGCGCAGATCCAAATTGTCCGGATGCTCCTCGCACACGGCGCACGTTTCGATGATCGGGACTTCCGAGGGAGAGCGGTATCCGAGATCTGTGATTCGCGATTTCTTTCGATTTGAGTTGGTCCTCGCGACTCGCATATCCAAGCGCAACAAATCGCGTCGTGCGACAGAACTCTCCAATTTCGCGCTCAGAAGCTGTCATCCAGAGCCGCCGGAGGCACATAGCCGCGAAGCGGCGGAGATGCCGCAGGACGGCGAAGGATCTCAAGATTGCAGAATCTTTATTGAATAGAGCGTCTCAAACTACTCTGAATGCGCAGACCCGCGAGAATGAGACACAGAGTTTCAGCCGGTGCAGCCCATCTTGAGATCCTTCGCCGTCCTGCGGCATCTCCGGCGGCTCTGGATGACAGGCAATTCCTTACAGCCTCAAAGAGACGCTCATTGCTAAGAAAGCGCACTGATCGTGACGTAATACCCGTCCGGATCCCGGAGCGAGAACTCCTCGGTTCCGGTACTCGGGTTTGTACTCGGCTCCTCTTCGAACCGGGCCACGAGAGCGCGAGCACGTTCCAGGCACCTATCGAAATCATCGACGCGAAAAAACAGGAGCAGTCCATTGCCGGGCGCCGCATTGTCCGCACTCGTCAACGACGGATGTTTATGCGCGCCCCACTGGTGAAGGCAGAGCAGGACAGTTCCATCCGAATCGAGGACCTGACCCCAATACGAATGGGCCGGTTGCGTCTCGGGCTGTCCGAAGAGCGACTGATACCACTTGAAGCTGACCGGCACATCGCCGACGCCAATGATCGTCCAAGTGCGTTTCATGAGATTTCTCCCGCTAGCCCCGCGTCTGAATGAAGCCGCATCGTCTAGAGATGGCCACTTTTCGGCGCAATGTAGTGAACTCGACGAGGTACGTGTTTTCGCCTGGCCCGTCCGTTGCGACCGTAAGAAGATCGCTTACGCTCGCGAAGCCGCTGACGCTGGCGAGACGAGGCGATCTGTTCGAATGTAATCGGTACGATGGAATCGATTTCAATCTCGCCCTCCTCGAGACGCCGGCACGAACGCGCGGACTCATCCAGGCGCGAACGCTTCGCGTAATAGCGCCACTTCGGCCGACGTCGTGCAGGTATTTCGTGAACAGCGACGACAATGACCATGGTGACGCCTGGCATAGAGCAGCGATGCGCATGAAACGTTCTGTCCGGTGCCTGCACTATCCAAAAGAACGGGTGCCGCTTTTGAGATCGCAGTATTTTAAGAAGACGGGAGACATCATGACAGGTTACTCACGAAAGATAGTCGGTGTTGCCATGCTCGTACTTGTGTTGGCTTGTGCGACTGCAACCAATACTTCACACGAAACTAAGTTCACAAGCCTGCCAAGTCTTACGGCGGAAACGTCCAGTTCAGGCACCAAAGTGCTACGACGCGTTAGAAGAGGCGTACCTGAGCGTGGCGTGGTCTTAGCGACGCCGGCCGCTGACTGGCATACTGGCAATTCCCCTTTATCCAGAAATACTGGGTGTTTTACCTATCACGTGACAAACGGCAGTACCGGAGCGGTCGAGTGTGGGGTTTTTTGCGATGACAACACGTACTACAGTATGAACTGCGGTGCAGATATATTCGCCAGCGGCTACGACATAAAGTACGTTGAGTAGATGTCACTAAGAGAATGCTCGCGCCGTGCTCTGCCCTTCTAACCCAACTACCTGCTTACCGACGCCTCTGTCTTGCTACTGACGTCAATTTGGGCCGAGCGTCCCTGCGCGATAGAGCAGCGCACAGATTGCTATGACGATCGCTATGCCCGTCACGATCGCTACTACGCCAGTGAGAATCGTGAAGTCTTTCGCCGCGAAGTGCATGCTCGCCAATGCGCTACCTAGAGATGGGAACTTCCCTGACCCACCAATGAGAAACGCAATCAGCACGCCGACCAGGCCTTCGCCGGCGATCATCCCTGAGGCGGCCAGGACGCCGGGATCGCTGTCGGTTGGTTTGCCGCTGCGCTTTGCGTCAACGATCCGCCGGACGATGCCGCCAAGGAAAACCGGGGCGAGCGTGCCGAGCGGGAGATAGATGCCGACGGCGAAGGAGAGGCCGGGCAGGCCGGCGATGATGGCGCAGATCGAAAGGGCCGAGCCGGTTCCGACCAGCGCCCACGGCAGCGACCCGGAGAGCACGCCCTCGATCACGGTCTTCATCAGCGTCGCTTGCGGCGCGGGGAGCTCGGGCGATCCGAAGGTGAAGGCGCGGCCGAGGAGGAGGACGGTTCCGGCGATGGCCCAGCAGGCGCAGGCGGCGCCGAGGAACTGGCCGAACTGCTGCTTGGCCGGTGTGGCGCCGACGAGGTAGCCGGTCTTCAGATCCTGCGAGATGTCGCCCGCCTTCGATGCGGCGATGCAGACCACGGTGCCGACGGTGAGGATGGCCGCGCGCGCGGAGGGATCGGTCCAGCCGCAAAGTACAAAAACTACAGACGCGCCGAGCAGCGTCACCAGCGTCATCGCCGAGGTGGGATTCGAGGAGACGCCGATCAGGCCGACGATGCGTGACGAGACCACCACGAAGCAGACGCCGAAGATGGCCACGCCGAGCGCGGCCACGAGGCGCGGCCCGAAGGCCATGTTGCCGGCCAGCAATCCCGGCACGGCCACGAGTGTGATGACCACGGCGATCGGCACGACCACGACGATCCACGACGGGATGTCGCGATCGGTGCGCGGGACAACGGAGCCGTCGCTCATCGACACGCCGCCCTTGCGCAGGCCGCGCACGACCGCGGCGAATGAGCTGGCCATCGTCGGTAGTGCCTTGATCACCGCCACGATTCCGGCCGCCGCCACCGCACCCGCGCCGATGTAGCGCACGTAGCGCGACCAGATCTGGGCCGCGGTCATCGCCGCGATGGTCAGCTTCATCTCCGGAAACATCGGTGCCGACAATCCCGCCCCGAACGTGGCGATGAGCGGCGTCAGCACGATCGCGGAGATCAGACTGCCGGAGACCAGGATCGCCGACTGTTTGTAGCCGAGGATGTAGCCGACCGCGAGCAGCGCGGGAGCGATCTCCAGCGCCAGCTCTGCTTTGGCCAGCACCGGCAGGTGCATGGACAAACTCGAGGGGATCAGCACGAACGCGCCGATGGCCAGTTTGATGATGGCGCCGGCAGCGAGGCCGATGAAGATCCACTTCCCGCCCGACGTCCCCGCGGTCGTTGCCCGCAGCACTTCGGCGCACGCCGTTCCCTCGGGATACGGAAGTTCATCGGCCGACTTGACGATCAGCAGCCGGCGCAGTGGCACCATCGCCGCGATGCCGAGGAAGCCGCCGAGCAGCGCCAGGATGGCCACCTGCCAGAACGGCGGCGCCATCCCCCACAGAAACAGCGCCGGGATGGTGAAGATCGTCCCGGTGGCCAGCGACGAGCTGGCCGAGCCGATGGTCTGCGAGATGTTCGATTCGAGGATGACGCCGTCGCGCCGCCCCGGCATCAGCCGGAACAGTGCCACCGTCAGCACGGCGATCGGAATCGACGTCGAGACCGTCAGTCCGACTTTCAACCCGAGGTACGCGTTCGCCGCGCCGAAGATCACGCCGAAGAGAACTCCGGCGATGACGGCGCGCGTGGTGAGCTCGATGACAGACCTGTCCCGCTCCGCTGCAATGCTCATGATGCACGATCGTGGCGTGCCCGGCCGTACATGTCAACGCGCGCCCGCTATACTTTCCCTTCCATGTCCTCGGTCGGCAAGAACATCCCCCACGATTCGGCAGTCGGTCACGTCAGCGGCGAGTCGGTTTACATCGACGACATGGCCCCGCTGCGCGGAGAGCTGATCGTCGATTTCGTCTGGTCGCCGGTGGCGCATGGGCGGATTCGCTCGATCGATTTCGGCGACGCGGCGGATTTCGCGTACCTCTTCACGTATCGCGATCTGCACCACAACCTCTTTGGCGCCATCATCCAGGACGAGTTTCTGTTGGCCGAGGAGGTCGTGTCGTTCATCGGCCATCCGATCGTGGTCGTGGCCGCGGAATCGCGCGCGGCCATCCGCAAGGCCAAGGCGGCCATCAAGGTCGACATCGAAGAGCTGGAGCCGGTGTTCACCATCGACGAGTGCAAGCGGCGCGGGCTGTTCATCGGCAAGACCATGACCATCAAGCGTGGCGACGTCGATGCCGCGCTCGCCTCGGCGAAGAACATCCTGGAAGGGACGTTCATCAACGGCGGGAAGGATCATTTCTATCTCGAGTCGCAGGCGGCGCTGGCAGTGCCGGGCGAGTTCGATCAGCTGACGGTTCACTCGTCAACGCAGAATCCTTCCGAGGTGCAGGACGTGATCGCGCACCTCCTCGGGCTGCCGATCAACAAGGTCACCGTCATCACCAAGCGCATGGGCGGCGGCTTCGGCGGCAAGGAGTGTCAGGCCACGCATCCCGCCGCCATCGCCGCGCTGGTGGCGCACAAACTCAAACGGCCGGCGCGCATCGCCTACACCAAGGATGACGACATGTGCGTCACCGGCGGGCGTCATCCGTTCCAGAACGACTACAAGGTTGCCTTTGATGACGACGGCGTCATCACCGCCGCGCAGATCGATTTCTTTTCCGACGGCGGCGCCTTCGCCGATCTCTCGACGTCCGTCCTCGGACGCGCGCTCACGCACGCCGACAACGCCTACTACCTGCCGAACGCGTTGATCCGCGGCACGGTCTGCCGGACGAATTACCCGCCCAACACCGCCTTCCGCGGCTTCGGCGGGCCGCAGGGAATCGCTACGATCGAGAACATTCTCGAGGAGATCGCCGTCCTGCTGAAGGTCGATCCGCTGGAGATCCGCCGGCGCAATTGCTACGGCGTCGACGATCGCAACATCACTCCGTACGGACAGGTGGTGCGGAACAATCATCTGCCGCAGCTTTTCGACGAGATCGCGGAACGCGGCGAGTACGTCTCACGAGTAGCTGAGGTGGTGAAGTTCAATGCGACATCGCGCACCCACTTGCGCGGGATCGCCTGCACCGCCGTCAAGTTCGGGATCTCGTTCAACACCAAGTTCCTCAACCAGGCCAACGCGCTGGTCAACGTCTACCTCGACGGCTCGGTGCAGGTTTCCACCGGCGCCACGGAGATGGGGCAGGGCGTGAACACGAAGATCCGCCAGATCGTGGCCGATGAGTTTGGGATCGATGCCGAGCGCGTTCTCCTGATGCCGACGTCGACCGAGAAGAACAACAACACCTCAGCCACGGCGGCATCGAGCGGAGCGGATCTCAACGGCAGCGCTGCCGCCGACGCCTGCCGCAAGATTCGCGCGCGCATGGCAGCAGTGGCTGCCGAGTACTTCGAACGTGTAGCCGCTGGTGATCCAGGCGAAATCGTTTTCGAAGATGGCCATGTGTTCGGCCGGAGTAATCCCGACCAACGCGTTCCCTTCGCCGCACTCGTCAAGATGTGCCACCTCGAGCGCGTCTCCGTCGGCGAGCGCGGCTTCTATTCGACGCAGGGCCTCGATTGGGACGCCGACAAAGGCTGCGGCGCACCGTTCCTCTACTTCACGCAGGGCACTGCCATCTCCGAGGTCGAGATCGATCGCTTCACCGGCATGATGCACGTCCGCCGCAGCGACCTGCTGATGGACATCGGCAAGCCGATCAACCCCGGCATCGACCGCGGCCAGATCACCGGCGCCTTCATTCAGGGCATGGGCTGGCTGACGAACGAGGAGCTGCGCCGCGACGCCAAAGGCAACCTCCTCTCACACTCACCGACGACGTACAAGATCCCCAACATCCAGGACGTGCCGCCAATCTTCAACGTCGACTGGATCGATGCCGAGAACCCGCTGAACATCCGCTCCAGCAAAGCCGTTGGCGAGCCGCCGCTGGTGCTGGCCATCTCGGTCTGGATGGCGGTGAAGAACGCGCTCTCGTTCCTCAGCGGCGGCGAGATCCCGAAACTGCACGCGCCGGCGACGGGGGAAGAGATTCTGATGCGGATGACGGGGTATCGGCGAGTTGCCCGTGGTGCTGATGCTCGCGAGGTGGCGGCGCCGCAGCCGTAGGGACGCTCCGATGGGCTGCCACGCATCCTCGTAATCCCCCGTTGTCTGAACCCTCCGGGAACGGGTACCCTGACCAAAGACGAACAAACAGATGGCTGAGAATAGTCACATCTCATGGACTGATCACACGCACAACGAGTGGATCGGCTGCACAAAAGTTAGCGCTGGCTGCGATAACTGCTACGCGGAGCGCGAGCAGGATCTTCGATTCGGCCGAGCGCGATGGGGTAAGGGCAACCAGCGATACCGAACATCGGAATCTAACCGGCGAAAACCCTTTGCGTGGAACCGAAAGGCTGCGGCCGAGGGGCGACGCTACAAGGTCTTCACCGCCTCCCTTTCCGATGTCTTCGACGAAGAGGTTGCAGATCAGTGGCGTGATGATCTTTTTGAGACGATTCGCGCCACTCCAAACTTGGACTGGCTAGTCCTCACAAAGCGCATGGCAAAAATGGTGCGATACGTCCGCGCTCACGTTGATGAGATGCCGCCCAACATTTGGTTCGGCGGAAGCGTGGAGGATCAGGACGCCGCAAATCGACGCATCCCCGAGTTGCTGAAGCTGCGGTCTCTTCCGTGGCGTAAGCAGCCGATCTTATGGCTATCGGTCGAGCCTCTCATCGGTCCGGTCGATATCAACGATCACTTGCAGCGGGGACTGATCGATTGGGTCATCGTGGGCGGCGAGAGTGGTCCGCAAGCGCGCACTATGTCAAAAGAATGGGCTCGCCAACTTCGCGATGACTGCATCACTGCAGGTGTCGCTTTCCATTTCAAACAATGGGGCGAACACGGCGAAAACGGTGTTCGTATCGGAAAGAAGGCCGCAGGGCGGGCTATAGATGGCCGCGAGTGGGACGGCGCGCCCACTCCTTCCTGAATTACTGATTACAATTACCGCATTGTGAACAGCGAGCAGATGCAGCTCGTCGTGCTGCCGACGATGCCGGAAAAGCTGCGCGTTCGTAATTTGAAGAAGCCGATCTGGACGGCGAACAAAGCGAAGTTCATCTATCGGTATCTCAAGATCTTCCTTCAAGTAACGAAGAACTGCGCCTATATTGACGGCTTCGCCGGCCCCCAACGAGAAGGAAAGGCGGACGCAGACTCGATGTGGTCAGCCAAACTCGTCGCTGAACTTGAGCCGCGCTGGATTAGGAAATTCTTCTTATTCGACGCGTCGAAGAGTCAGGTGAAGCGCATTCGTAGGATGGTGGAGTCTCTACCGCCAAGACGAGCGAAGGAGGCTAAGCGGCAATTCATCATCAAAGAAGGTGACGTGAACGTTGAGCTGCCCAAGGTTCTTGGCCTTCGACCCATCACCGATCGCGCCGCTGTCTTTTGCCTTCTCGACCAACGTAGTTTTCAGTGTCATTGGAGTACGGTTCAAGCGGTGGCCGGTTACAAACGTAGCGGTATGAAGATCGAGCAGTTCTACTTCTTCCCAATTGGCTGGTTGGATCGGTCGCTTACCGCGCTGAAGAACGAGTCGATCGGTCGAGCATGGTGGGGAAGAGACGATTGGCGATCGCTTCGAGACCTTGGAACGATTGCTCGCGGCGAACTAGTAGCGGAACGTTTTAGGAACGAACTCGGCTATAAACATGCGTTTCCGTGGCCAATCTACGAGCGGGCCGGCGGGGGTCGCATCATGTATTTCATGGTCCACGCGTCCGACCACGATGAGGCGCCGAAGTTGATGTGGCGTGCCTACAATCAAGCAGTCGATCCATCGCCGAAAGACGCAGTGCAACTTGAGCTGTAACGACTCTCTATTGCGCGTCATCCTCGCGGTCGGACGGTCGTCATCTCGCCCGCATCCTCTTCCCGCTATCATCCACTGGTGATTCTCCGAAGCACTAATGTCGTTATGCCACAGGGCATCCGCCCGGCATCGATTCATATCGACGCCGGCATCATCGAGCGCATCGGCGATTTCGAGGATGCAGCAACGGACGATTACGGCGAGCTGACCCTCATGCCCGGCATCGTCGACTCTCACGTGCACGTGAACGAGCCGGGTCGAACTGAATGGGAAGGATTCGAGACCGCCACCCGCGCAGCAGCGGCAGGCGGCGTGACGACGATCGTCGACATGCCGCTGAACTCGATCCCTCCGACGACCTCGGTGGCGGCGCTGCAGACGAAAGTCCACGCGCTTCATGGCAAGTGCCACGTCGATGTCGCGCTCTGGGGTGGCGCGGTGCCGGGAAATGTTGGCGAGCTGCGTCCGATGCTCGATGCCGGCGCGTGCGGGTTCAAATGTTTTCTAGTGGATTCTGGCGTGCCGGAGTTTGGGCATCTCGACGCGCGCGGACTGGAAGGGGCGCTGACGGCGCTCCACGGAACCGGCGCGCCTCTGCTGGTTCACGCGGAGTTGCCGGAGCACATTCACGCGCCGGCAGGCGACGAACGCTCGTACGCCAGCTATCTCGCCACACGGCCGGCCGAGGCGGAGGATGAAGCGATTGCGCTGGTCTACGCGATGGCGAAGAAGACGGCGACGCACGCGCACATCGTCCATCTCTCCTCGGCAAACGGGCTGGAGGCGCTTCGACGCGCGCGCCACGAAGGCGTTCCGCTGACCGCCGAGACCACGCCCCACTATCTCTACTTCGACGCCGAATCCGTTCCTGATGGAGCGACGGAGTTCAAGTGCGCGCCGCCGATTCGCAATCACGCCAATCGCGAAGCGCTCTGGCGCGGCATCGAGGAGGGGTTGCTCATCGCCATCGTCAGCGACCACTCGCCCTGCACGCCGGAGCTGAAGCGGATGAACGACGGCGACATCCATCGTGCCTGGGGCGGCATCTCTTCGCTGCAGTTCGGATTTCCGATCGTCTGGACCGAGGCCAAGAGGCGCGGGATTGCGTTCGAGAGGATCGTCGAACTGATGACATCGGGACCGGCGAAGTTGGCGGGACTGCAACATCGAAAAGGAAGTCTTGCCGCGGGATACGACGCCGACATCACGGTCATCGATCCTGAAGCGCGTTTCGTCGTGAGAACCGAGGACGTGCAGCACCGGCATAAGGTCACGCCGTATGCCGGACAGACGCTCGCCGGCGTCGTGAAAGCGACGTATGTTCGCGGCCAGAAGGTGTGGCAGGATGGGAGACACTTGGGAAACGCTGTGGGCGAATGGATTCGGAGATGACTGACTTTCGAGACCAACTCGATCTCGCCTCCGAACGCCTCGGCGGTTCGGTGCTCTACGCCACCGACGACTACTTCGCTGAGAAGGAAAACCTGCTCAAGCCCGGCAAGGCGGTCTGGAAAGAGCACGAGTACACCGACCGCGGGAAGTGGATGGATGGGTGGGAGAGCCGGCGCAAGCGCACTCCTGGTCACGACTTCGCC
>Ga0157378_10003739_pt1 | contig 13489 bp, 5 predicted proteins | sample M65metaG_FD_115309 | JGI IMG/M metagenome (GOLD analysis project Ga0157378, IMG submission 115309) | Miscanthus rhizosphere microbial communities from Kellogg Biological Station, Michigan, USA - M6-5 metaG | ecosystem: Host-associated > Plants > Roots > Rhizosphere > Soil | place: USA: Michigan...
ACTTTGATCAGTAATTGAATAAATGTAAAACCGGTTACTATACCCCAATGAAACCACGCCCTTTTGCGTAAAATATTCAGATGGCAAATCCACGGTAACGCTGCAGCTGTGATTACTTTGATCCACGCACCTGAAATAATATGAATATTTATACAGAGCACTCCGGTAGGTGCTATCCCGCGAAGTTATCCTCAAACTGCGTTTAGGTGATCCCGTAATATCTATCTTACCTGCATCGATATCAACCGCAATCGTCGTTACCGTGCCCGGCCAGGCCGATTTTATTCTGCCGGGATACGTAATTTTCTTATCGGGATATGCTTTTAAAGTATATCGTTGCGCCTGTGTGTGAAAAGAACAACCGATAACCAGTAAGACAACAAGAAACTTAACACTTAACATTGTTCGATTGCTGGCGAATAAAGCACGATTGCGCTTTTGTACTTTATCATTCCGCGAAATTACTTTGGCACGCATACCGGAACATTTTTGTGTCGATGCAAAACCGTTTGCCCGTTATTCTATTTTGACAACAGGGTTATGATCTTAAAAATCTATATTTTAATGAAAATTAGTAGTAATCTCCGGTATCAACTTCCCCATAAATAGCTGCTGCAACCAGGTAAATTAAGGGGTAGAGACGAAATATAATGCCAGTTTTTCGCCGTTGATTCAATACAGCGCTGGAATTGTCAATTCCAGTGGCCATGGAAGTTTTTAAGACAATCCACAATGCGGCTAAATGCCTGTTTTGCAAAATGACTGCTATCTTTTAATTTTGATCAGAATTGAATTATTCGGGATGTAGCGCAGCCCGGTAGCGCGCTTCGTTCGGGACGAAGAGGCCGCTGGTTCGAATCCAGTCATCCCGACTTAAAAAAGCAGTTCCGTAAAGAGCTGCTTTTATTTTGACAACGATTCATTTATGGACGGCACTATTGACAGCTAACATCCATAACCAATCATCTATACAGTCCGTAAATTGACATGGTAAAACGCAGAAATTTCTTAATTATGATCCTGCATCCCGGGTCCAAGTCTCAATATAGCTGCATCCATTTCAGCTTTTATCTGCATTGTTGCCTCCTGGAAGGCAAAACGGGCTTTCCGCCTGGACCTGAAGAAGCCGTCTATGGCATCAATCTTTATTTTAAGCGCTTCCAGTCTTTGCAAAAAACTATTTTTTAATTCGGCCAGGTGTTCCGGTAAAGAAGACAAAAAGTTTTTGAATTCCGCCCAGTTAATTTTCAGCCTTTGTAAATTAAACAGGGTGCAATTCACCGGAACCGAATTTTTCAAATTTTCGAGGTAAGCTATCAATGTTTCCACAGTGCTATGTTTTTATTGTACACGAATCACATAACGAACAATGCATATCAGAGATTGGTTCAACCCGGTGAAATTAATTCTTTTTAACACCCGTCTTTTTTGTTTTTCGATAAATAAGAATTATTTCACACAATCTTTTTTATGTTAAAATTTGTTATATCCAATTAACCGGCAACTGGCATATAAAGGATGAAGTGAAGAAAATAGAAAGCGGCAACCTGAACTGCCCGGTTAATATCAGGCGTTATCGATTTTATTTAATTTTGTTTCAGATGCCTTTCTCATTTTGTTTATATAATCAGAAGGGAGAATATTAAATTTTGCCTTGAAAGTTTTTGCAAAATACTTCGGTGTAGCAAATCCAACCGAATAGGCTATCTGTGCGACATTCATATCGCTGTTCTCTAATAGCGAAGCTGCTTTTTCCAGTTTAACCGAACGGATATATTCAACGGGTGTTTGCCCGGTCAATTTAAATAACTTATGGTATAATGTACTCCTGCTCATGCCGAGGTGCCTGCTTAGCGCTTCAACAGAAATCTGGGTGTCCGACATGTTTTCCCCGAGATATAACATTAAGTTGCTTAAAAGTTTTTCGTCTTCGGGCTGAACTTTTGTTACAGGCAACGTAATATCAATTTTCCTTGTATAAGTGTTTTTGAATGTATCCTTAAGCAGCAGTAAGTTTTTAATCTTGGAATGCAATAGTTCAAAGTTAAATGGCTTGGTTATGTAATCATTGGCGCCTGTTTGCAAACCTTTCAGTTGTTCTTTTTCACCGGTCAATGCCGTTAACAGTATAACAGGAATATGATTGGTTCGCTTATCTGCTTTGATTTTCCTGCAATACTCAATACCATCCATATAAGGCATGCTGATATCACTCACTATCAGTTGCGGGTGATGCGCCAGTGCTTTTTGCCAACCTTCTTTACCGTTGGCCGCTTCATACAGCTTATAATATTGCCGGAGATTTTCCTTTAAATAGAACCTGAAATCATCATTATCTTCCACCAGCAGAATGGATGGCAGACCGTTTTCGTTTGTTGCCGGTTCATTCATTTCCGAATCTGCTATTTGCGCAGATAATTTTTGCGGTTCAGGTTGGCGGTAACCCAGACCGTTTGCAATACCTTCCTTATCCGTATCATGTTGTGCGCAGGTAAAGGGCAGATACACAGTAAACGATGTTCCCCTGCCTTCTTCACTGTCAACTTCAATGGTGCCACCATGCATGGTTACAAATTCGCGTGTGATGGAAAGCCCGATGCCCGATCCCTGGTTTAAAACTGATACTGTGCTGGTATGCTGAAAAAATCGATCAAATATTTTATGCTTTTTGTCGGTGGGAATACCGATACCGTTGTCTGTTACGCGAATCAATATCCAGGTTTTGCGATCATCGCCGGCTTCGGGTTCAAATTTTTCCATCTGCAGTGTAATTTCTCCGCCCTCAAGCGTGAATTTAAAAGCGTTCGACAAAAGGTTAAATAAAATCCGCTCAATTTTATCATGATCAAAATATAACGGTAGCCGGGTAATTTCTGCTCTAAAAATGAAAGCTATTTTTTTTCGCTCCGCAAGATCTTTAAATGAATCGAAAGCATCCTTTACAAAGGAAACCAGTTCGCCTTCAGATACCTGTAGTTTTAGTTCATGTTCTTCAATTTTCCTGAAATCCAGCAGTTGATTAACCAGGTTCAGCAATCTTTTGCCGTTCCTCCTGATCATTTGCAAATGATCGGCCCGCCAGATATTGTCCTCCTTCGCTATCAGTTTATCCACCGGGCCAAGAATCAGCGAAATAGGTGTTCTGAATTCATGGCTGAGATTGGTGAGGAATTTTATTTTAAGCTGATCAATTTCGTGAATGCGGCCGGCCTCTTTTTGTTCCTGTTCCAGTTTAAACTTTCGTTTTATTTTTTCAATGCTTTTATGCCGCAGGAAAAGAGTCAGCGAGATCAGCAACAGCCCGTAAAAAATATATGCATACACCGTGCGCCAGACCGGCGGGTGTACAATGATCTTTATTGAAGTGCTTCCGTTGCTCCAGATACCATCGTTATTGCTTGCTTTTACGCGGAAGCTGTATTCGCCGGGATCAAGGTTGGTATACTGCGCAACCGTACTGCTGCCCACATTATTCCAGGCTTTATCAAACCCTTCCAGTTTATAGGCGTACTGGTTTTGACCCGGAGCCGTATAGTTGAGCGCAACAAAATTCAGCGCAAAATTTTGTTTAAAGCCGAGATTAATTTCTTTGGCTACTGAAATACTCTCTTCAATAACACCGCCTTTTGAAGGCACTACAGATTGGTTGGATATTTTTAAATCTGTGATAAGCACAGCCGGTGCAGTGGTGTTTTTTTTGAGATTTTTCGGGTTGAAATAGTTAAAGCCTTCGAGCCCGCCAAAAAACAATGTTCCGTTCGCCGTTCTTAATCCGGCGCCACGAAAAAAATTATTCTGCTGAACACCATTGTAGTAATTATAATTATTTATTTTTTTGGAAATCGGATCAATACTGCTGAGACCTTTGTTGGTACTGATCCAAACCAGGCCCTTTTCGTCCTCGATAATTTTGTAAACGGCGTTATTCTGCAAACCATCTTTTTCGGTAAAAGGAGTGACCAGCTTTATTTTTTTATCAATAATACCCAGGCCTCCTCCAAACGTACCTGCCCAGATATTCCCGCGATGATCCTCGAGTAATGACAGCACCTTGTCGTTGGGCAGCCTGCTGTTCATTGTATTGAAAATGCTGAAGCTGTCTGAAACAGGATTGTATGCCGCCATGCCGCCGCCATGGGTGGCTATCCAGATCATGCCGGCGCTGTCTTCGAGTATATCCCTGATGAATCCATTGATAGGCAGTTTTATATCTATGTCATTTTGGGGATGGGGCGTATACCTTCGGACAACTTTTCCGTTTGGGTTCATTACATTGATACCGTCGCCATTGGTGCCAACCCACCAGTTGCCTTTCCGATCTTTTTTGACACAGTAAATTTCATTTGAGTTAAGATCGCCGGCATTGGTGCCCTTCAGCAACTGCTTGCAGGTTCCTTTTTCAGCATTGAAGATAAAAAGTCCGTCGGCGCGCGTTGCAATCAGCAAGCGATTATCATTAACCGGATTCAATGCCAGCACACTAATACGGTTATCAGCGCCTTTTCGTTTTGACCGCAGCTTGAGGCGGGCAAACTGTTTTGTTGTTGGATCAAATAAACTGAGACCTCCATCTTCTGTTCCAACAAAAATTTTTCCGCCGGGTTGTTCAGCAAATGAAGTGACGATGGGTGCATTTAACCCTGTTTTATCGAATGGGTTACTCAATATCAGGTTAAACAGGTTCAGATTCCTGTCATATTTATCGATACCTCCGCCTGTGGTTCCAATCCAGTAAATACCTTTGTTGTCTATATAAACGCAACGGATTACTTCGTTGGTAAGGCCATGGACATTTCTGTAGTCATAAACAATTTGAGTTACTTCCCCAGCCCTGGTATCAAGGATATTTAAACCCCTTTCCGTACCAATCCATAATTTGCCGTCTTCATCGCTTGCTATAGTATGAACTGCGTTGTTGCTGATTGTTTTTGGATCTTTTTCAACATGCCGGTAATTGATAAACCCCTGGCCATTTTTTTTCAATGTACTAAGTCCCTGCTGAGAGCCAACCCATACGTTACCGTTCTTATCCTGTGTTAGGTCTAATACAATGTTGCCCGGCAAGCTACTGGCATCCGCTGGGTTGTTTACATATTGCCTGAACGCTTTTGTACGGGGGTTGTATTCAAATAAGCCCTCCGATGTGCCTATCCATATATTGTGCAGGTTGTCTTCAAAAAGGCTTATGCAGATTTTCGAAAAAGGTTTACCGTCTTCAGCAAGCAGCCTGGACACCTTTTTTGTCGCAGGATCAATAATATTTACCCCATTGTAACTGGCAATCCATATTTTTCCCTGGAAATCGCTGCAGATATTCCTGATGACATTATTACTGATCTGGTTGGAGCCCCGTCCGGAAGGGTAGTTGATGAATGAATCATGCTGCCTGTCGTACATACTTACTGAACCGCCGCTGGTACCAATCCACAGGTTACCTGCCCTGTCCTCGTGCAGGCACAGAATTTCATTTGCCAGCAGGCTGTTGGGATCTTCGGGCTTATTGCGATATACTGTAACACCCGTGCCGTCAAATTTGTCCAGTCCGTCTTCCGTAGCAAACCACATCAGGCCATAACGGTCCCTGACAATGGCATTAACAGTATTTGATGACAACCCGTTTTTAGTTGTCAAAGAAGTAAAATTGATATCCTGCTGCGCGATTGCTTGAATCATCATCCAAAACAATGCGAAGCACGAAACCATCAGTTTCCTGCAATTTGTCATGCCTGGCCAATATCCTGCTCGCATGCCGTAAAGTTGCTAAAATTATTGCACTAATCATTGTGAGCTTTTCTGATAATAGCTACTTATTTATGGCCGATAAAACATTTGTTCCATAGGTTAAGACGATTGAGGCCGCATTTGTATCGGGCAGCGGTTAGTTTTGTTTTAATATCAAAGCGCCAACCTCAGTGAAGAAAAATTCAAAGTTGCAACCCGGAACGTCTTTTTGACAGCAACGCTAAGATAGCAAGGGACAGGACGCAGGCATCAGATGAGATACCATGACCACCCGCTAATAAATCTTTTATATACTCAGATAACCCAAGTCGTCCGCTGTTTCTACAGCGGACTTTACTGCTGGAAAGACACTGAGGGCGGATCAAACCTGGCCGATTTAAAAAGAGAAGATAGATACCCGCAAAATGCTGCGGTTTATTTTGCCGTTTGAACAACAGCATAAAATGCCGGTTTGGGTTTATACTGTCTGTCGAACAACAACGGATAATTGGTTCTGCCCCGCACCGGGAAATTATTTAGCCATGACTGACCATCATGAACGCCCCAGAACGTAACCCGGCTGATAACGGCTTTATATCTCATGAATAAGCTAAACAGGTCTGCATACGCATGAGAAAGCTGGGTCTGCATCGAATCTGTTAATCCCGTTTTATAAGGATTTATCCTATCGCTATAACCGGTGGTCTGATTTATATCCGCAGTAACAGGCCCCGGGTTTGGCAGCACACTCAGGTCCAGTTCTGTAAACATTACTTCAATGCCAAGTGATGAAAACTCCTGGATACTTTTTTCTATATTTTCCAGGGGCAAATCGTAAGACCTCCAGTGACCCTGTATGCCAACGCCGTCTATTCTTACCCCGGCCGCCTGTATCTTCTTAATGAGTGCAATGGCGCCGGCCCTTTTTTTAGGTTGTTCTATATTATAATCGTTATAGTAGAGCTTTGTATGGGGCGCCGCTTTTTGCGCCAGCCGGAAAGCATCCACTACAAAGTCCTCGCCCAAATTTTGCAGAAAGATGGATTTGCGCAGGGTACCATCTTCATTTAGTGCTTCATTTACTACATCCCAGGAATATACTTTGCCATCGTAGTGTCCGGCAACGGTTGAAATGTGGTTGGCCACATACATGCGCAGGGAGTCTGGGGTTTTCAGCCTTCTCACAAACGCTGGTAGCTGGCTGTGCCAGATCAGGGTATGTGCATTTATTTTTATATTGTATTTTTTTGCGTAGTCCACCAGTTTATCAGCCATGACAAAATTATATTGATCCCATTCCGTATGAATGGCTTCTGCTTTCATGATATTTTCCGGTGTAACCACATTGAACTGCTGTGGAATAAGTATGGCCGCAGCCGAATCCCGTTCTTCAATTTGCATTGCGCTTATGGCAGTGCCTATGGCAAAATCATTCTTAAACACGTCCTTAAGTGAAGGAATAACCGCATGGCCGGACAGCTTTTTACTGCCGGAGCAGCCCGCGATAAATAAGCCTGCGACTACCAGGTAAAAACTTAATGATTTTTTTATCATACGGCGCTGTTTTATATAACTGATCAATTGGGCAGTTGCTATTGCCCAACCATTCCATTGCAGGATGAAGGAACCGAAATTGTTTTTGCCGGTGTTTATTATATACGCAGATAAAAAGAAGAATGTTCCTTTACAACCAGCAGCCTAAGGAACACTAAAGCTAAATTACCTCATTGTTGAATAAATGTCGCAACCGATTGCAAAATTTCGTGAAATATCCATATTTTTACTTTCACATCTGAGTAACAATGCATATTGAATGGGTATGGTTCATTAAATAACCTTTTCAAATTGCAATTGTATTTTCTGCAGGCACTTACTTAGGGCACCTGCTTTTTTCATTTTTCTTGGGTTATCTGGTACTGCTTAGGCGGGACATATATTATTTAGCGCATCGTTGGTGGAATAATTGCATTTCACGTAACCCCGGCTAAATTATCTGTGTACCTGACTGCATACATTCATGCTATGTCCTGTTCTGGAAAGAAAACGGAAGCAGGCACCAGCATCAAACAGGAAATACTGTAAAGTTTGTACATAAAATACAGAAACTTACAATGAAGAATTGCCTTTGCCTTGGTTTTATCTGCATTATTCTGTTCAATTCATTGATGTTGTATGCACAGGCAGATGCTTCGCTCTCTGCAGAAAAATACCAGCAGGTAAAAACGTTTGTGAATCCTGTATTGCCCGGCGATCATCCTGATCCAACTTTGTTGCATGTGGGCAAAGATTTTTATCATTGCGGTTCAAGCTTTCATTTCACGCCTTACCTCCCAATCTATCATTCAACAGATTTAATCCACTGGCAAGTAATCAGCAGGGTGGTAGCACCTGCTAAAGGAACATGGATAACAGACCGGCCGTCGGCAGGGATCTGGCAGGGCGCCCTTACTTATTTTTACGGTTCTTACTGGATTTATTTTTCCGCCAATGGCCAATGGTTCAGCAAAGCATCATCACCTTATGGTCCCTGGAGCGATGCAGTGCAGTTGCATTCCAACGCTGTAACGGGTTCCCTGGGTTATGACAATTCCATTTTTGTGGACGATGATGGCAAACCTTATATGGTCATAAAAAACGGGCAGAAAATAAACCGGTTGCAAGCCTTGGGTAAAGATGGACAGCTCACCGATACGCTTATCAACCTCGATTGGATAAACGCAAAATTGCAGTATAGCTGGGCAGAAGGCCCGGTGATGTGTAAACGCAATGGCTATTATTATTACTTCCCGGCAGGAGACGTATCAGGCGGCCAATATGTGCTAAGAACAACCACATTAACCAGCGATTCTACCAAATGGGAAAGACTGGGTGATTTCTTTAAACCCCTGACTGATCCGGCAACTGGCTTTCGCCGGCCCAATCATATTGCAGCTCCTTTTCAACTGCCAGACGGCACCTGGTGGACCATCGGTCAGAGCTACGAAAAATATAGCAACGATGACTGGTCGGGTAAAGGGAGGCAGACCTCGCTCTACCCGGTAATATGGGAAGCTGATCGGCCATGGGGCATGGCGCCGACGACCCTCCCCATTGATAAACCTTTATTACCTCAGTCTGGTATTTTGTGGAGAAGTGTTGCTTCCGATTATTTTGAAAAAGATTCGTTGAATTTGTGCTGGCATTTTCTTACGAAAAAAGATGCGGCCCATTATTCATTGAACGCAAGAAAGGGTTGGGTGAGGCTTACACCCGACAGTGGCCGTACAAGTCTTTTACAAAAGGAAACCGATCATTATTTTTCTGCTGTTACAAAAGTTGATTGCAATGCTGCAGATTCTGCAACCAAAGCGGGCCTCTACCTATCCAACGGCAATCAAAAAACCTTTGTACGCCTTTATACCGGGTACAACCAGGCAAAGGAAATCGTTTTTAGTTTTGATACAGCCGTTCGTCGCATTCCCAATAGTTTTGGGAAGATAGTTTGGCTGAAGATAACGCGCAACCAGCACCAATTGACGGGTTTTTCCAGCGCAGATGGAAAAAATTGGACATCGATTGGCCCGCCCATCAGTGCGGTCAATCTTGATAAAGTTCAACCTAATTATAATTCATGGGTGGGCACCAGTATTGGATTGTTTGCCGAAGGTAAAGCTGCAGATTTTGATTTCTTTATTTGTAAAGATGGATTTTCAGACATGCCAGCCATTGGATACAGCAATTATTATGGTGTCGAAAAAAATGCTGCCGGATCATCGGTCACCAATAATTCAGACTATGGCGGCTGGATGATGTTATCGGGCGTAGAATTGGGAAACAAAGAAAAACATGCAAGCCGGGTGGAAGTTTCTGCTGCAGCCCTGAAAACGGGCTCGCTTGAAATATGGCTGGATGATCTGGGCAATGGGAAATTATTAACGGTGATACCCATTGCTGCAACCGGGCGTGAAGACAATTTGAAAACATTCCGGAAAAATTTTGGTAATGTATCAGGGCATCACGATGTATTTATAAAATTTCCCGCCGGAGCCAATCGGCAGGTATTTGTTAATTCAATCCGGTTTATTGCTTCCGGTTGAGTGTTGATTGCGGGTTAAATAACAGATTTATTTGTTTTCGCCTAGTAAAAAAAGCAGCGGTTTTTTGATAAAAGCTAACGATGAAAAAAAGACTTTTGATTATTGCATTGCTTGCCGCCGTGAATTGTTTTTCACAACAAAACGGGTTAAAGCTCTGGTACAACACGCCCTCCGGTACAACCTGGGAGAATGCATTGCCTATTGGAAACGGCCGGCTCGGCGCAATGGTATACGGCAATGTACCGGTAGAAATCATCCAGCTAAATGAGCATACTTTATGGAGTGGAAGTCCCAACCGCAACGATAACCCGCTTGCCTCCGATTCTTTACAGGCAATCCGGGATTTGATATATCAGGGCAAACAAAAAGATGCGGAGCAGCTCGCGAATAGAGTGATAGTGAGCAAAAAATCACATGGACAAATGTTTGAACCAGCCGGAGAACTGCATCTTTCATTTAGTGGCCATGATAATTTCAGCAATTATTACAGGGAGCTCGATATTGAAAAAGCGGTGGCGAAAACTGTATATAATTCGGGAGACATTGTTTATACCAGGGAAGTGATGGCTTCCCTGCCCGATCGTGTTATTGCCATGCATCTTACTGCAAACAAGCCGCACAGTATTTCATTTACCGCTTCTTATACAACTCCGCAACCCAATGCCATAATTAAAGCAAATACAAATGAGCTAACGGTTGCAGGAACTACCATCGACCATGAAACAGTGAAGGGCATGGTGAAATACAAAGTGATAACCCGTTTTATAACAAAGGGCGGCAGCCGTGCTTCTACAGACAGCTCCATTCTAATAAAAAATGCGGATGAAGTAACCATTTATATTTCCATTGCCAGCAATTTTACCAATTACCATGATATCAGCGGCAATGAAAATGAAAGGGCCGCAGCATATCTTGCTGCGGCAGTAGTAAAGCCCTTCGCAATAATTTTAAAAGAACATGTTGCGGCTTACCAAAAATATTTCAACCGCGTACAGCTCGATTTAGGCAGTTCCGATGCAGCCCATTTTCCTACCAATGAACGCCTGAAAAATTTTGTTACAGCCAACGATCCGCAATTGGCGGCGCTGTACTACCAGTATGGGCGTTATTTGCTGATATCCTCATCACAACCAGGTGGCCAGCCTGCCAACCTGCAGGGAATATGGAACAATAAACTGAGGCCGCCATGGGACAGTAAGTATACCATCAATATTAATACGGAGATGAATTACTGGCCTGCAGAAAAAACCAACCTGGCTGAAATGCACGAGCCTTTGATTAAGATGATTGAGGAATTGGCGGTAACAGGACAGCAAACGGCGAAAGACATGTATGGCGCCCGCGGATGGATGGCCCACCACAACACAGATATCTGGCGTATCAACGGTTCTGTCGACGGTGCATTCTGGGGTGCATGGAGTAATGGCGGTGGATGGTTAAGTCAGCACCTATGGGAACACTACTTATACAGCGGCGACAAAACTTTTCTTGCTTCTGTTTATCCTGTGCTAAAGGGTGCTGCGCTGTTTTATTCGGATTACCTGACCGTGCATCCCAAATACCATTGGCTGGTGATTAGTCCTGATGAATCGCCGGAAAATGCACCGAAAGCACACGATGGTTCTTCAATTGACGCCGGTGTAACCATGACCAACCAAATTGTCTTTGATGTTTTTTCAACAGCCATTAATGCTGCGCATATTCTGCACAAAGACGATGCCTTTGCCGATACATTAAAACAACAACGTGCCCGGCTTGCACCGATGCAGATTGGTCAGTACAGTCAATTACAGGAATGGCTCGACGATGTGGACAATCCAACCGACAATCACCGGCATATTTCGCATTTGTACGGATTGTTCCCATCCAACCAGATTTCACCCTACCGCACTCCTGAATTATACAGTGCGGCAAAAAACACTTTGATACAACGCGGCGATGTCTCCACCGGCTGGAGCATGGGTTGGAAAGTAAATTGGTGGGCCAAAATGCTGGATGGTAATCATGCCTATAAGCTCATCCAGAATCAACTCACACCGGTGGGCACTAACCCGGGCGGTGGTGGCACTTATAATAACCTCTTTGACGCACATGCGCCATTTCAGATCGACGGCAATTTTGGTTGCAGCTCCGGTATTACAGAAATGCTGATGCAGAGTTCGGACGGAGCGCTGCATTTACTGCCCGCCCTGCCCGATGCATGGCGGACGGCGGGCAGTATAAAAGGTTTGCGCGCAAGAGGTGGTTTTGAAATAGTGCAACTGCAGTGGAAAAATGGTCGTTTGCTCAAGGCCGTTATAAGATCAAACTTAGGTGGTAACCTGCGGGTGAGAGCGCCGAATAAAATAAAACTATTGAACGGTCCAGCATTAAAGATAGCAACAGGTGAAAATGGAAATCCATTTTACCAGACAGAAATAACGGCAAAGCCATTGGTTTCGGCAAAAGCCGTAATTACTGCGCCGGCCTTACAGGAAACATTTTTATATGATATCGCTACGCATCGCGGTCAATCGATAACACTTGTACCTGGCGATTAATACCGGAAACATGGCGCATTTATTTGTTGCAACTACGATACGTAAACCATGATTTTGAACAAACCTTATAATAAAGTAAAATAAATCTATATGAAACATCTAACCATTGTTATCGCAGCCATGTTAGCAGGCAGCATCGGTTTTGCACAAACAACAGCTCCTGCAATAATAGAAGATTTTAAACCATCCGTTTTAAACCAGCCCGGGCAGGAATACCCGCAGGTCAACTCCCAGGGATATGCGCGGTTCCGCATCATTGCGCCTGCAGCAGACAGTGTAAGGGTGAGCCTGGGTCTTGGGGGAAGAGGCGGCACTAAATTATATAAAGCGGCAGACACCTCGTGGATGGGCACAACAGAAGGTCCGATGGATGAAGGTTTTCACTATTATAATGTAAGGATTGATGGCGGAAAGTTCAATGATCCCGGGGCCCTGAATTTTTATGGTTCAACACGCTGGGAAAGCGGCATTGAAATACCGGCACACGACCAGGACTTTTATGCACTGAAAGATGTTCCGCACGGTAATGTACAACAGGTACTCTTTGCTTCGCCAAGCACCAATACATCGCGCAGGGCATTTGTTTACACGCCGCCTGGCTATGATAAACAGTCAAAAATGCGTTACCCCGTACTCTATCTTCAACATGGCTGGGGCGAGGACGAAACAGCCTGGAGCAACCAGGGGCATGCCAATTTAATTATGGACAATTTGATTGCTGAGAATAAGACAAAGCCATTCATTATTGTAATGACGTATGGAATGACCAACAGTATACGACCCGGTGCTGGCCGTGGACCCGGCACACCCACAGGAAACGCACCAGCCGGAACCCCTCTTCCTCCCAACCCCATGACCGCGGTTGCTGAGGCATTCCAGACTGTTTTGGTTGATGAGCTCATTCCTTATATAGACGCCAATTTCCGCACCATCGCCGACGCGGCGCACCGTGCCATGGGTGGTCTTTCAATGGGCGGCATGGAAACACATGTTATTACACTTAATAAACCGGATGTCTTTTCATACTATGCATTACTCAGCGGCGGCGTCTACACCCCGGCTGAAATTAAAGACAAGTCGAAGGTGAAACTGATATTCCTCAGTTGTGGCAGCAAAGAAAGACCAGACGGTGTTAAGAACGCAGCCGCTGCA
>Ga0157378_10003741_pt1 | contig 13487 bp, 10 predicted proteins | sample M65metaG_FD_115309 | JGI IMG/M metagenome (GOLD analysis project Ga0157378, IMG submission 115309) | Miscanthus rhizosphere microbial communities from Kellogg Biological Station, Michigan, USA - M6-5 metaG | ecosystem: Host-associated > Plants > Roots > Rhizosphere > Soil | place: USA: Michigan...
ATCGCAGCGGCGGCGCGCCACGCCCGAGTCCCGCCGTATCACGCGACGCAGATCGCTACGTCGCGCTCGGCATGATCGCCTCGGCTGCACCCGAAGCCGCGCTGCTGAGCTCGTTGCAGAAGCTGTGTCCGGATACGCCGGTGCGCCTGCAGCGCATGCGCGAAGCCGATGCACGTGGCGCTCATTACCGCGTCGAAGTGCGTGCCGATGCGCGCGACGACGACACGACGATCACCGCCTGGCTGCACATCAAGAGCGCTCTGATGGCGGCGTTCCCGGCGGACAAGCCCAATCCGGTCAGCGCGTGGGATCCGTGAATTCGAAAACAGACGTGCGCGCATCACCATGCAGACGACTACCTTCGCAGCTACCCTCATCCCCGACGCGACGCGCACGCTGGCTGCGCTGTTGTTGTTCGCCGTCGCCTGCATGCCGCTCGCCGCGGCCACGGTGGATCAGCCGGCACCGTTCAGTCATCGTCACCATGTCAGCGCACTCGGCCTGGATTGCCGCGGCTGTCACGCCACGGTGGACATCTCCGCCAACGCCGGCATGCCCGACAACGCGACCTGCACGAATTGCCACACGCAACTTGTCGCCGGCCGCGTCAACACGACAACGGCGGATGCCGGCGCGCTCGCACCGGCGCGCGCTGCGCGCCTGCCCGATTTCGTTTATTTCGATCACTCCGTGCACAGTGCGCGCGGTGTGAGTTGCGCTGCCTGCCACGGCGACGTCGAGCAAAAGCCGCTCGCCTCGCACACGCTGACCACCGGCTGGTGCGCCGACTGCCATCGGCATCCGGAGCGCATCGCGAGCCGTATCGGCCGCAGCACGCTCGCACCGCGCGCAATGCTCGCGTCCGTCGGTCGTGCAACTCGCAACGGCGCCGCGCCCGCGGCTTGCAAGCTGCATCTCGATGCCGCGCTGGACCGCTGCAACTTATTGTTGCAACTGGTGTTCTCCACTGGCATGTGATTTGTAGGAGGTTTGCTGCAGCCACGGCTGCCTGCAGCATTCGAACGCTGCGCTTTTTGCGCCAGCCGAATGAATCAAGGAGGTCTTATGAAAACTCTGCTAGCAACCACTCTCGGCGTAGCGCTGTCGCTCGGCTCCGCGTGTGCCATGGCGGCAGCCAATTCGGCACCCAAGTCCACGCCCGCGGCGGCCAGCGCGCGGTCTGAGCAGCCGGGTACCGATGCATGGATCACGACCAAGGTGAAAACCGAGTTGCTCACGACCAAGGGCGTGCCGTCGACCGACATCAGCGTCACGACCAACAACGGCGTGGTGACCCTGACCGGCGTGGTCGACACCAAGGCGCAGGTCGAAAAGTCGATCGCGTGCGCCAAGGGCATCAAGGGCGTCAAGCAGGTCGATGCAAGCGCGCTGACCTCGCGCAACTGATCTGACAAGGAGTGACTCATGAATCAGGATCGCATCGCAGGTCAATGGAAACAGCTGAAAGGAAAGATCAAGGAGAAATGGGGCAAGCTCACGGATGATGATTTGACGCGCTCCAACGGCGACGTCGAATATCTTGCCGGCAAGATTCAGGAGCGGTATGGAATTGCCAGGGACGAGGCGGAGAAGCAGGTCAAGGAGTTCGAAAAGACCGTGCATTGACAGGGACGCACGCAAAGGGACTTGCACACACCGGCGCCCGCCACAGGGCGCCGGTTTTTTTTTGCTCGCGTCCGCTTGCCGGATCGTGCACTGCGTGCGCTCGGCGCCGGCATTTCGCATGGCCGCATCGGCGATGCACGCGTCACGGCGCGCTGCACGGCGTGGCATGGCCCTTGCGACCGCAGCGGCGGGTCAGTGTCGGCCCGTGTATTGCGCAGGAGAAATCATGAAAACGGACACAGCCACTCTGAAGGATCTGGTCGAAGTGCTCAACGACGGCAAGAAGTTCTACGAAGAAGCGTCGGCCAAGGTCGAGCAACCACAGCTCAAGCAACTGTTCGGGCGCATGGCGCTCACCAATGCAGCGATTGCCGGCGACCTGAAGACGAAGATCGTCGCGGCCGGCAAGGACGCGCCCTCGGGCGGCAGCTTCAGCGGTTCGCTGCACAAGGCGTATAGCGAGATCCGCACCAAGCTCAGCTCGTCGCCGGACGGCGAGTACGTCGGCCAGCTGGAAGGATTCGAGGACCGCATCCTGTCGGCGTTCCGCGATGCCGCGGACAAATCCGACGATGCCAGCGTACGCGCGCTGGCGAACAAGTACATGCCCGAAGTGCTGCGCGACCACAACGAGATGAGCAGCCTCAAGCATCAGATGAAACATTGATCGGATGAAAGCATCGATGCACTGAAAGTCTCGAGCAACAGCGCCGCGACGGACATTGGGTCTGTCGCGGCGCTCGCACGGAGGCCGCACGTTTCGAAGGAACGAGACCATGCCTACGCCGCAAGCACCGGGACCGAATCCCGAGATCGATATTCCAACGTCGCCGAAGCCGGAAATCCCGCCAGCCGCGCCGACGCCGAAACCGGAAGTGCTGCCGCAGCCGGGACCCGATGCACCGCCCGCCCCCGCGCCGGCGCCACACGATCCGAACCCGCCGCCAGGCGACGTGCCGCCCGCGCCGCCGGTCGCGAGCCTCGAGCATGCGGCGGGCTTTTTCATCGCCTGAGCGCGCGTAGCCGGCATTCCGTGTGCGTTGCGCTGCTGGCGCTCGCCGTCGTGCATCCTGCAACCGCGCTGCACGGCGCTTTCGCAAACTGCCCGACCACATTGCGCGAAAACCGCATGAAACCGTGCTTCGAGTGGTGGCACGCCGCTTGCGATATACAGCGCGGGACCACCCCCAATGATCCCATGACAAGTTCGGCCGTACGTGAGTACCGCCTCGGCAAAACGGCAAAAGGAAAACATGCGCTGCCCATGGACAGGGCGAAGGCGAGCGGGAAGCTTCCCCCTTCCGCCGCCACAATCGGGCCGGTCCCTCAGGATCGGCCCGATTTATTTTGTCTGGTTTTTCTTCTCACGCTGCGCCGGAAATTCGCGCGTGAGCAGACGCACCAGCGCCGCGCTGTCCAGCCCGTGATAATCCTTGGCCGCGCTTTCGGTCACGGTGACTGCGAAGCGTTCGGCGGCCGCCTCGCTCGGCCGCATGTGCTGCTGCGCGCAGAATTGCGCGTACGCCTTGTCGACCACCAGCCGCGTCGGCTCGTCGATCGCCGCCTCGTTGCGAATCTCGTGCGCCGCCATGCTCGGCTCCCGTTGCATCGCCACGCGACATTGGACCACGAACGGCGCACGCAGTTGCACGGCGACACACGTCCGCGCATGGCTTGCCCTGCAACCGCGCTCGCGCGAATAATGCCGTTCGCGCAAATGAGCTAGTCAATGACTCGGATCAAACGCACGCTCTGGGCCGTCGGTCTGGTCCTGGTTGCTGGGATGCTCGTCGTCAACGGCATGGTTTCGCTGCGCAACGCGGCGCACCTGGCAGCAGGCAACGCGGCGAGCGCACATTCCACCGCGACACTGCAGGCGATCGACGAGCTGCAGTTGCTGGTGACCGATGCGGAAACCGGACAACGCGGCTACCTGCTGACGCGGCGCGAGTCCTACCTGACGCCGTACGAAGCCGCGATGGGTGCCGCGAGCCGCGCGCTGGCCGACCTGCGCGCACAGTTCGCCGCCGACCGCGCCCAACTCGAACGCCTCGACGCACTGCAGCCGCTGCTGACGCAGAAGTTCGAGGAATTGCGCCACACGATCGATCTGGACCAGTCGGGCCATCGCGAGGAAGCGCTGGCGTTGTTCGCGACCGATCGCGGCATGCAGCTGATGCGCGACGTGCGCGACGCGATCGCGGCGATGCGCGCGGCGGAAAACGCGACGCTTCAGCGCCATCGGCAGGACGCCGCCGATCGCTACGCGCTGAGCCAGTTCAATCGTGTGCTCGGCATGGGCGTCGGCCTGACGCTGGTGTTGTTGACGGCGCTGCTGCTGCGGCGCGACCTGCGTGCGCGCGCCGAAGCTGAAGCGCAGCTGCAGTCGCAGCGCAACTGGTTCAGCACCACGCTGCGCAGCATCGGCGACGCGGTGATCGCGACCGATCCGCAGGGGCGCGTGCAGCTGATCAACCCGGTGGCCGAGCAACTGACCGGCTGGCGCAACGCCGACGCGTTGGGCAAGCCGCTGCACGAAGTGTTCGACATCGTCGACGAGCGCACGCGCGAGCCGGTGCAGGATCCGGTGGCGCGCGCGCTGCGCGAAGGCCGCATCGTCGGACTCGCAAACCACACCCTGCTGCGCTCGCGCGACGGCCGCGAACTCGTGATCGAGGACAGCGCGGCGCCGAGCTACGACGACGCCGGCACGATCCAGGGCGCGGTGATGGTGTTCCACGACGCCAGCGCGCGGCGCCAGACCGAGATCGCGCTGAGCATGGCGTCGGCCGAGATCGCGCGCCGCGCCAGCGCCGCGCTCGAGGCGGAGCGCACGCTGACCACGATCCTCGACAACGCGCCGATCGGCATCTGCATGACCGGTCCGGCGCCGGACTTCCCGATCGTCGTGCTCAGCCGGCAGATGCGCGAATGGATCGGCGCCGCGGAGAACATGCCGGCGCTGGCCGCGTACCGCAAGCTGCAGCCGGACGGCGCCGAGCCGCCGCCGGAACGCGTTCCGCTCCATCGCGTGATGCTGCACGGCGAAGTGGTGCGCGACGAGCCGTGGCTGATCGAACGCCAGGGGCGCGCGCCGCTGGTCGTGATCGTGAATGTGGCGCCGGTGCACGACGAGGACGGCGTCATCGTCGGCGCGATCCACAGCTGGGTCGACCTGACCGAGCGCCAGCGCCTGGATCACGAACTGCGCGTGACACAGTCGCGCCTGCGCGTGCTGGTCGAAGCGAACGTGATCGGCCTGATCCTGAGCTTCGATCGCGCTGGCAACGTGGCGCAGGCGAACAATGCGTTCCTCGACATGCTCGGCCTCGAACACGCCGACGTCGCCGGCGGCGGCGTCAACCTGCTGCGCCTGACGCCCCCGGAATTCCGCGACGTCGACACGCGTGCATTCCACGAGCTAGCGGAGGCTGGCTTCTGCACGCCCTACGAAAAGGAACTGTTGCGCAAGGACGGCACGCGCATCGCGGTGGTGGTCGGTTATACGCGCGTGGCCGAGGCGAGCGACGAATTCGTCGGCTTTGCGCTCGACATTTCCGCGCGCAAGTACCTCGAACGCCAACTGCGCGAGCAGGCGCAGGAGCTGCTCAGCGCCGATCGGCGCAAGGACGAATTCCTGGCGATGCTGGCGCACGAGCTGCGCAACCCGCTGGCGCCGCTGCGCAACGCCCTGCACCTGCTCGCTTCGGCGCGCGGCCGCGACCCGACGTTCCTGGCCGGGCTGGTGCCGTCGATGCGGCGCCAGATCGACCAGCTGGTGCGCCTGGTCGACGACCTGCTCGATGCGGCGCGCATCAGCCAGGGCAAGATCAGCATCGAGCACGCGCTGGTGGAGCTGGCGCCGAGCCTGCACGCGGCGATCGAGAGCGTGCAACCGGCGATCAAGGCGCGCGGCCACACGCTCGCGTTGGATCTGGCACCCGAACCGCTGTACGTCGACGGCGACGCGGCGCGGCTTACCCAGATGGTCGCGAACATTCTGCACAATGCCGCAAAGTATACTCCGAACGGCGGCCGTATCGAGCTCAGCCTGGCGCGCACCAGCGACGGCTTTGCCAGCGTGCGCGTGCGCGACAACGGCCAGGGCATCACCGCCGAACTGTTGCCGCGCATCTTCGAGCCGTTCATCCAGGACGACCAGTCGCTGGCGCGCTCGGCCGGCGGGCTCGGCGTCGGCCTGGCCCTGGTGCGCAAGCTGGCCGAGCTGCACGGCGGCAGCGTCGCGGCGGCCAGCGCCGGCCCCGGACGCGGCAGCGAGTTCGAGCTGCGTCTGCCGCTGGCTGCAGCGCCGGAGCGCGTGCCGCCGGTGCCGGAGCAGGACGCGGGCGCCGCGCATGCCAATGGCGCCAGGCTGCGCGTGCTGGTCGTGGACGACAACGCCGACCTCGCCTCGAGCACCGCGGCGCTGCTCGACCTGTGGGGGCATGAAGTCAGCATCGTGCACAACGGTCGCCACGTGATCGGCACGGCGCTCGAGTTTCGTCCCGCGGTCGTGTTGCTCGACATCGGCCTGCCCGGCATGGACGGCTTCGAAGTGGCGCGACAAATCCGCGCCACGCCGCAACTCGCCGGGGTGCGGCTGATCGCGATTACCGGCTACGGCCAAGCGCACGACATCGAACGCTCGCTCGAGGTCGGCTTCGATGCGCATCTGGTCAAGCCGGTGCAGCCGGACGCCTTGCGCCAGGCGATCGAGGCGAGTGCGGTCGACGCCTAGACGGCGCCGTGCACCGGCACGCGCACTTGTGCGTGCATGCCGCGCGGCGCATTCGCCGCCAAGGTCAGCGTGCCGCCGTGCCAGCGCAGCAGCTCGCGCGCCAGCGTGAGACCGAGGCCTACCCCGCCGTCGGCGCGGCGCGTGGTGTAGAACGCTTCCACGCCACGCACCAGATCCTCCGCGGCCGGGCCATTGCCGTCGTCGCGCACGTCGATCACGACATCGTCGCCGTCGCGCTGCGCATCCAGCGTGACGGTCGCGGCGCCCGCTTCCGCCGCATTGCGCAACAGCGCCGCCAACGCGCGCTCCAATGCCGTGCGGTCGACGTCTTGCAGACTCGCATCGAGCGCGCCGATGCGGAATTCCGGCAGCGTGGCGCCGTACTCCAGCGCCAGCATGGTACGCGCGCCCTGCAGCAGTTCGTCGACCGGAACGCTGCCGCGCGCTTGCGGGCGCAGACCGGAACCGAACTTCTGCAGTTCACGCACGAGCTTGGCGCAGCGTGCGCAATCGGTCAGCAGGCGATCGAGCACTTCGCGTGCGCGCGCCGCGTCGCCGCGATCCAGCAGCAGGCGGATCAGCTCCGAATTCATCGTGATCGCGTTCAGCGGATTGGCAATCTCGTGCGCGAGGCCGCGCATGAAGGCGACCAGGTCAAATGCATCCGCAGGCATGGCACCGTTTTGTTCGCGATCAGACATGGCGTCCTCGTTGGCGCGAGCGGCATTATAGGTGCATCGCCCGCGCGGCGCGCGGCGCAGGCTCAACTCACGGCAGCTTGCTGTACGCGCATTGTCCGCCGGTCATGTCGCTGATCGTCGCGTAGCTGGCGCTCGCGCAGTGCCACTCGATGTTGCCGTCGTTGGAGGTTTTCGGCGCCGCCGGCGTGAGTACGATCACGCCGTCGTCCACGCCGGAAGTTGCGGTCAGCGTCACCTCGACCACACCTTCGCCACGCACGCTGATGCTTTTGACGTCGGCGCTGGCGATCATGGTCGGCGGATTGACGTGTGCCTCGGCGTTGCTCGACGGAAACGCCTTGTTCGTCTGCCGATAGTCGACCACGCGCGCCTGCACCTGAGCGGCCAGGGCCAGTGCGTTCGCGATCGCGTGCTGATGCGCTTGCATGTCCGCATCGCTCGGCATCACGGCGGCGCCGGCCGAGATCGCGGCAAACCCGTACACCAGCGCGCACACGACGCCCGCGCGGCACGCCGAGAATCCTGCTGCAAGCCTCATGATCCTGCCCTCGCTCGAATCGCGGCGGACCGCGGATGGCGAACAAACCGCAAGGGTTGTGCCACCCGCACGCGGAAAAATCGCGCGCGCAAAAGAAAAACGGGCCGGCGTTGCCTCCGGCCCGTCTGCAGCGATTTTTGTGGATGGAGCATCGCTTGCGTTCGCCATTCCCTGGCGAGGTTGTCCGTATTACGCGGCGCTCACGCGCGGCACTGTCGATTTACCCTTTCGAGGCGGGGGGAGACGCCTCGCTACAGGGATCGCAAATGACGTGCCATCGCGCGTCCCGCATATGGCGAGCGCGCGCGCACCGACACCGTGTGGAATGCGACCCGACCGATGCTGGGTCTCGGCAATTTGCAAGCCGCGACAGCCCCGGTTCAGTGCAATTGTGAGCTCATGGCGCCGGGTGGCACGCCGCGCAAGTCGCGGATCGCCGCGCCGGATGAGTGCGGCGGAAATCCGGCATGGTGCTGCCGGAACCTCGCCAGCAGCAGCGCCGAGAAAATGGCCGCGTATGCCAGCGCCAGCACGAAGCATGGAACACCGATGATCCAGGCCATGATCTGCATCAGCATCGTGAAACTCCTTGGCCGCAACGCGCGCTCGAGGGCATCTGTTCCTTGCCCGAGCGCAGCGTCGGATGCAAATTATTCGCCACGGTCCCCGCCGCTCCAATCGGCGGGTATGCCTATTGCAACCATCCTGTACCCAGGGGCGAGTTCATGCCGTTTATGCCAGCAAAAACGCCGGTTTACCGCGACGCAGTCGGCGCTATCGCGGCATTCGGTGTTGCAAATCGCATGGCACCAACCCCCGTTTCGTGCAAAAGGCGACTCGCTCGCCGCCATGGTTCACCTTGCCAACGGTCAGCGCGTCTGTTGAACATGGCAACCGATACGGCCGTCCCGGCGGTGTCCCGTACGCACGGTCCGGCTACATCGCGCGCTGTCGTGAACTTGCACATCAACACACGCAAACCTGCCGAGGCGCAGCGCCTCGCGCAATCGAGGAGGAATTCCAGATGACTCAGACCGCGACCCGGCGGATTCGCAACTCCGCGAAACCGGCACCCGCGCTCGACCCGCTGGAACAATTGCTGGCCGCGATGGTGGCGGTCGGCGACGGCGACTTTTCCATCACCCTGCCACGCCACTGGGAAGGCATCGCGGGCAAGCTGGCGGAAAGCTTCAACCAGATCGTCTCGCACAACCGGCGCCTGGCGCAGGACCTGGCGCTGGTCGGCGACAAGGTCGGCCGACTCGGACAGATGAAGCAACGCCTGGTGCCGGCGAACCGCCAAGGCGCCTGGTCGGAGATGGAACAGTCGATCAACGGCTTGATCGACGACTTGGTGCGTCCGGTCGAGACGATGACCGAAGCGATGGCGGGCGTGGCGAAGGGCGACCTTACCCGCTCCGTGCCGCTCGAAGCCGACGGACGTCCGCTGCAAGGCGAGTTCCTGCGTTCGGCGAACATCGTCAATCGCATGATCGAGCAGATGAAGGAGTTCTCGTCCGAAGTGACGCGCGTCGCGCTCGAAGTCGGCACCGCCGGATTGCTCGGCGGCCAGGCGAAAGCCAAGGGCGTGTCGGGCGTGTGGAAGGACCTGACCGACTCGGTCAACCAGATGGCGAACAACCTCACCGCGCAGGTGCGCAATATTTCCGAAGTGACGATCGCCGTGGCGAACGGCGACTTGTCGCGCAAGATCACGGTCGACGTGCGCGGCGAAATCCTGCAGCTCAAGGAAGCGATCAACACGATGGTGGATCAGTTGCGCGGTTTCGCATCGGAAGTGACGCGCGTGGCCAGCGAAGTCGGCACCGAGGGCAAGCTCGGCGGCCAGGCGATCGTGCCCGGCGTGGCCGGCACGTGGAAGGATCTGACCGACTCGGTCAACGCGATGGCGTCGAACCTCACCTCGCAGGTGCGCAACATCGCCGAGGTGACGACCGCGGTGGCGAAAGGCGATTTGTCGCGCAAGATCACGGTGGACGTGCGCGGCGAGGTGCTGCAGCTGAAAGAGACCATCAACACGATGGTGGATCAGTTGAACGGATTCGCGGCCGAAGTCACGCGCGTGGCGCGCGAGGTCGGCACTGCCGGCCTGCTCGGTGGCCAGGCGCAGGTGCCCGGCGTGGCCGGCACATGGAAGGACTTGACCGACTCGGTCAACCAGATGGCGAACAACCTCACCGCGCAGGTGCGCAATATTTCCGAAGTGACGATCGCGGTCGCGAACGGCGACTTGTCGCGCAAGATCACGGTCGACGTGCGCGGCGAAATCCTGCAGCTCAAGGAAGCCATCAACACGATGGTGGACCAGTTGCGCGGCTTTGCTTCCGAGGTGACGCGCGTCGCGCGCGAAGTCGGTACCGAAGGCAAGCTCGGCGGCCAGGCGATCGTGCCCGGCGTGGCCGGCACGTGGAAGGATTTGACCGACTCGGTCAATTCGCTCGCGTCCAACCTCACTTCGCAGGTGCGCAACATCGCCGAGGTGACGACGGCGGTGGCGAAAGGCGACTTGTCGCGCAAGATCACGGTCGACGTGCGCGGCGAGATCCTGCAGCTCAAGGAAACCATCAACACGATGGTGGATCAGCTCAACGGCTTCGCCGCGGAAGTCACGCGCGTGGCGCGCGAAGTCGGTACCGAAGGCAAACTCGGCGGCCAGGCCGAAGTGCCGGACGTCGCCGGCACGTGGAAGGATTTGACCGACCACGTGAACTCGATGGCGTCGAACCTCACCTCGCAGGTGCGCAACATCGCCGAGGTGACCACCGCGGTGGCGAAGGGCGACCTGTCGCGCAAGATCACCGTGGACGTGCGCGGCGAAATCCTGCAGCTGAAAGACACCATCAACACCATGGTGGACCAGCTCAACGGCTTTGCCGCGGAAGTCACGCGCGTGGCGCGCGAGGTGGGTACGGAAGGAAAACTCGGCGGCCAGGCACAGGTGCCGGGCGTCGCCGGCACCTGGAAGGATCTGACCGACTCGGTCAACTCGCTCGCGTCCAACCTCACCTCGCAGGTGCGCAACATCGCCGAGGTGACCACCGCGGTGGCGAAAGGCGACTTGTCGCGCAAGATCACGGTGGATGTGCGCGGCGAAATCCTGCAGCTCAAGGAAACCATCAACACGATGGTGGATCAGCTCAACGGCTTCGCCGCGGAAGTCACGCGCGTGGCGCGCGAAGTGGGCACGGAAGGAAGACTCGGCGGCCAGGCGCAGGTGCCGGGTGTCGCCGGAACCTGGAAGGATCTCACCGACAACGTCAACTCGATGGCCTCGAACCTGACCTCGCAGGTGCGCAACATCGCCGAGGTCACCACCGCGGTGGCGAAAGGCGATTTGTCGCGCAAGATCGGCGTCGACGTGAAGGGCGAAATCCTGGAACTGAAGAACACCATCAACACGATGGTCGATCAGCTCAATGGCTTCGCCGCGGAAGTCACGCGCGTGGCGCGCGAAGTCGGTACCGAAGGCAAGCTCGGCGGCCAGGCGCAGGTGCCGGGTGTCGCGGGCACGTGGAAGGATCTCACCGACAACGTCAACTCGATGGCGTCGAACCTGACCACGCAGGTGCGCAACATCGCCGAAGTCGCGACCGCGGTGGCGAAAGGCGACCTGTCGCGCAAGATCGCGGTCGGTGCGCAAGGCGAAGTGCTGCAGCTGAAGGAAACCATCAACACGATGGTGGATCAGCTGAACGGCTTCGCCGCCGAAGTGTCGCGCGTGGCGCGCGAAGTCGGCACCGAAGGCAAGCTCGGCGGCCAGGCGCAGGTGCCCGGCGTGGCAGGCACGTGGAAGGATCTCACCGACAACGTCAACTCGATGGCGTCGAACCTGACCACGCAAGTGCGCGGCATCGCCAAGGTCGTGACCGCGGTGGCGACCGGCGACTTGAAGAAGCAGCTCACCGTGGAAGCGAAAGGCGAAATCGCCGAGCTCGCCGATACCATCAACTCGATGACCGACACGCTCGCGATCTTCGCCGACCAGGTGACCACGGTGGCGCGCGAGGTCGGCGTGGAAGGCCGCCTCGGCGGTCAGGCCAAGGTGCCGGGCACCGCGGGCACGTGGAAGGATCTCACCGACAACGTCAACCAGCTTGCCGCGAACCTCACCAACCAGGTGCGCGCGATCGCTGACGTGGCGACCGCGGTGACGCAAGGCGACCTGACGCGTTCGATCACGGTCGACGTGCGCGGCGAGGTGGCGGAACTGAAGAACAACATCAACTCGATGATCGGCACGCTGCGCGCGACGACGGAATCCAACCGCGAGCAGGACTGGCTCAAGACCAACCTCGCCAAGTTCTCCGGCATGATGCAGGGCCAGCGCGACCTGATCACGCTCGGCCGCAGCCTGCTCACCGAACTGGCGCCGCTGATCAATGCGCAGCAGGGCCTGATGTATGTGGTGGATCCGGACGCGCCCGGCCGCGCGCCGCGCCTGCGCAAGCTGGTCGGCTACGCCGATTCGAGCGAATCCAGCGTCGGCCACACGCTCGAGTTCGGCCAGGGCCTGATCGGCCAGTGCGCCGCGCAGGCCCAGATCATCCTGATCAGCGACCTGCCGACCGACGTCGGGCGCATCCGCTCCGGTCTGATCGAAGCCACGCCGCGCAACGTGATCGTGCTGCCGGTGCTGTTCGAGAACCAGGTCAAGGCGGTGATCGAACTGGCCTCGCTGACCGAGTTCACCACGTCGCAGCGTTCCTTCCTGGAGCAGCTGTCGGGCAGTATCGGCATCGTGCTCAACACGATCGAGGCGTCGATGCGCACCGAGACGCTGTTGTCGCAGTCGCAGCAGCTGGCCGGCGAGTTGCAGTCGCAGCAAAAGGAATTGCAGCAGACCAACGAGGAAATCGCGCTCAAGGCGGCGATGCTGGCCGAGCAGAAGGCCGAAGTGGAACACAAGAACCAGCAGATCGAGTACGCACGCCGCGCGCTGGAGGAAAAAGCCGCGGAACTGGCGCTCACCTCGCGCTACAAGTCCGAGTTCCTCGCCAATATGTCGCACGAGCTGCGCACGCCGCTCAACTCGATCCTGATCCTCGGCCAGCAGCTGGCGGAGAACCCGACCGCGAACCTGAGCGAGCGCGAAGTCGAATTCGCCAAGACCATCCACGCCGCCGGCACCGACCTGCTGCACCTGATCAGCGATATTCTGGATCTGTCCAAGATCGAATCCGGCACGGTCACGGTCGACAGCGAGGAAATCACGTTCGCGCACCTGCGCGAAAACATGGAGCGCGGTTTCCGCCACGAAGCGGAACGGCGCAACCTCGAATTCAACGTCGACTTCAGCCCGGAGCTCGGTCCATCGTTCAACACCGATCCGAAGCGCCTGCAGCAGATTCTCAAGAACCTGCTGTCGAACGCGTTCAAGTTCACCGAGAGCGGCAGCGTGCGGCTTTCCGCGAACATCGTGCGCAGCGGCTGGAGCGGCGGGCACGCGATACTCGACAAGGCCCCGACGGTGATCGCGTTCGAGGTCACCGACACCGGCATCGGCATTTCGCCGGACAAGCAGAAGATCGTGTTCGAGGCGTTCCAGCAGGCCGACGCGGGCACCTCGCGCAAGTACGGCGGCACCGGACTCGGCCTCGCGATCAGCCGCGAACTCGCGGGGCTGCTCGGTGGCGAACTGCGCCTGCAGAGCGCGGTCGGCAAGGGCAGCACGTTCACGCTGTATTTGCCGCTCAACTACGTGGCCGGGGTCGACAACACCGACAAGTATCCGGCGCGCGGCCATCGCTTCCGCGGCGAGGACCGTCCGGTCGCGACGCGCGAGCGCGTGGCGGACGACCGCGACACGCTGGACAAGGTCAAGCCGACGCTGCTGATCGTCGAGGACGACGCGCGCTATGCCACG
>Ga0157378_10003746_pt1 | contig 13472 bp, 12 predicted proteins | sample M65metaG_FD_115309 | JGI IMG/M metagenome (GOLD analysis project Ga0157378, IMG submission 115309) | Miscanthus rhizosphere microbial communities from Kellogg Biological Station, Michigan, USA - M6-5 metaG | ecosystem: Host-associated > Plants > Roots > Rhizosphere > Soil | place: USA: Michigan...
ACGAGGTACTGAACGTGCAGCGGTTTGTCGAGGCCATACTGCGCGCGCCACTGGGCCATCGCCTCGTCGACGGCGCCGCGCTTTTCAAGGGAAATACCGGCGCCGCCGGCCGCGCCGAGTCCTCCCGCTGCGCGCAGCTCGGCGGGATCGCCGGGCGCCCGGCGCATGATCAAAAAGCCGATCAAGGTAATGCCGATGAACGTCGGGATCATCAGCAGCAGACGTTGCGCCAAGTAGCTTGTCATGAACGCTCGAATTATTGGGCGCTTGCCACGCTGGTGTATCTCTGCCGCGCGGCCGGCACCCACCAGTCGATGGGACGAAGACCGTCCGGAAAAACCTCGACACCCTCGAAGCGGCGCTGCACTGCGGAGACGCGCTTGCCGACGTAGAGAAACGTATAGGGTTGCTCGTCGTTCAAGATCTCCTGGAATTCCTTGTAGAGCTGAATGCGTTTCTGCGGGTCGAACTCGCGCCGGTAGGCCTCTAGGATCTCATCCACGCGCCGATTCTTGTAGCTGATTGCGTTGGAGCCTTTGTTGGCGGCCTGAGTGGAATGCCAGATCTGATACATGTCGGGCTCCGTCGTCTGCATCTGCCAGCCCAGCACGACGGCGTCGAATTGATGATTCTTTACGTCGTTTAAAAAAATCGTCCAGTCGAGCTCGCGCACGCGCGCGTCGATGCCGCGCTTGCGCAGCTCCTCCACCAGCACCAGAGCGACGCTCTTGCGCACGGCGTTGCCCGAGTTGACCTTGATCTCGAAACGCAGCGGCGTCTTTTTACCGTTGATGACTTTGTCGAGCACGCCGTCGCCGTCGGTGTCCTGCCAACCCGCCTCATGGAGCAGAGCCAGCCCTTTCTGCGGGTCGAAAGGATAGCTTTTCAGATCCTTGTCGTACTCGGGCCGGAAAAAATAAATGGTACTATCGACCACCTCGCCGAGACCGAAGAGCACACTTTGGACGATCAGCTTGCGATCGGTCATGTAGGTCATCGCCTGGCGGACTTTCTTGTCGCGGAAAATCGGATGGTCGTTGTTCCAGCCGATGTAGGTGTAGGTCGGCGCGTAGTATTCATATTTTTTGAACTCGCGCTTGAAGCGCTCACTGTTGGTGCCGCGCACCACCTGCACCGGAGTTAAGACTTCCATATAGTCGAGGCCGCCGCTTTTGAGCAGGGTCAGCGCCGCGTCCATATTGTTCACGATGCGAAACTTCAGCCGATCGAGGTGCGGCTGATCGATGCCTTCTTTGCCGTTGCCCCAGTAATTCGGGTCGCGCGCGAGCTCGATCTCTCGGCCGGTTTTCCAGTGGCTGAACTTATACGGGCCGGAGCCGAGCGGGCTGCGGTTAAAATTGCGATTGAATTGCTCGCCGAATTTTTTCGCCTCGGCCGGCAGTTTCGCCGGGTCCTGGGCGAGCTGTCGGACGCTAATCCGCTGCAAAAGATTTTCCGGATCGTAGTAATGGCGCGGCAGCAGGGTGATGCCGCCGAGTACGCTCTCGTTGAGAAAATAGGGCTCCTTGGTGACAAAACGAATCGTGTACGGATCGACCAGCTCCGCGTCGACCAAGGAATTGAAATAGACGCGCAGAAAGGGCGCATTGACGAACGGACATTTGATCGCCTTGACGCTGAAAAGCACATCCTCCCCGGTGACCGGCCGGCCGTCCTGGAAGCGTACATCCTGGCGAATCTTGAAAGTGTAAATGAGCTTGTCCTGAGATATTTCGGGTCGCGCCGCCGCGACGGCGGGTTTCAGCTCCAGAGTTTTCGGGTTGCGCGTCAGGAGATTCTCAAAGACGTAGTTCAGCACTTCGCTGGACGAAGCGTCGCTGCTAGTCAGGGGATTGAGCAGCTCCGGATCGCTCAAACTGTGAATCACCAGCCAGTCTCCCGTCACCGGCTTGCCGACTTCTTTTTGCTCCGGCGGCGGCGCGTCGGATACTTTGACTTCGGTTTTATCGCCGCATCCGGTGAGCAAGAGCAGCGCAAGCGTGCACCGCCAAACCTTCGGGAGCATCGTCAATTCCCCACCGCTTCGATCGGTACTTCCTGCGCGTTGGCGGGTTTTTGCTGCGAGAAAAGTTCGGCTGGCATCGAGCCGTTGATTTCCGGCTCTTGGTAACGAATTTCGACTTTCTTTTTTTGTAGCGGGGCTTCGAAGACGATGCGCTGGGCAAACAGCCCGGCCGGCGTCGAAACATAATTACTGAATTGAGCGCTCAGCTCGACTTTGCCATCGGCGTTGAAACGCTCCCATTTGCTCGGCACCGGTTGTTGCAAGTCAAACGTCAGCACGTCGCGCTTGCGCCCGTTCGGAGCAAAGATCAGCGTGCTGCCTTCTTGCGTCGGTGCGGCGCTCATGTCGACCGGCGGTAAGGCACTCAGCAGCGTGGTGATCTCTTTGAGCTCGAGCGGGATCTGCGTATAGCGGCGCAAATTTTCTTTCGTGGGCGAGCCGCGCACGAACACCCCCTCGCGCGGATGCAAGCCGATAATTTCTTTATCGTTGGCCGTAACGATCAGGATCGCGCCCAAAAAAGTCAGCGTCTCCAAACGCAATCGATCGGGCCGCTGTATGAGAACAGCTTCTTGAAAGCCGTGTTTGCCTTCCGGTCCGGCATAGTCGATCTGCGCGAGCGCGCGCAGAGAGCGGAACTGGCGGTCGCGTTGGGTGATCGACTCGATCAATTTGGCCGCTTCCCAGACCGGCGCGGGCAGCTTACTTTCCGGCGGCGGTGTCACCGTCGCGCAACCGAACAGCGCGAAGGCGACGGCCGTGAGAATCAGAATTTTAAACGAGGTAACCGAGGCAACGCCGGCGCGCCGATGGACCAGGGTCAAATCTTTTTCTCCAGGCGCTGGATTTTATCGCGGAGGCGCTTGATCTGCTCCGTTTCTTTGGTGCGCTTGAGCGCCTCTCGGTAGCGGGCCAAGGCGCGATCGCCCCTGCCGCTTTTTTCATAGGCGTCGGCGAGGTGTTCGATAATGGTCGGATCGTCGACCGTGATCTCGACCGCCCGTTCCAACTGTTCGACGGCCTTCGGATAATCGCCCTTTTGATAATAGACCCAACCCAGGCTGTCGATGTAAAAGCCATCGTTGGGCTGGATCTTAAGAGCGCGCTGGATCATATCTTCCGCGTCATCGAGCTGCACGCCCATCTCGGCCCAGGTGTAGCCGAGATAATTGAGCGCCGCGGCATTTTTCGGATTGAGCTCGATGGCTTTTTTCATGCTCGCGACGGATTTTTCCTTATTTTTGTTTTCGTCGTAAAGCGCGCCGAGCTGAAAATGGGCCTCATCGTTCTTGGGATCCAAGGTGACGACCTTTTCCATGGCTTGGATCGCTTTCGGATATTCCTTGGTCTTGCGGTACAGCGAGCTCAGAAAGGCATAGATTTCCTTGCGATCGTTACGCTTCGCGGCCACCGCCTGGACCAGCTCGATCGCCTTTTGCGTCTCTTCTTTACGATCGTAAAGATATGCGGCCTGCACACGCGAATCGACGTAAAGCTCGCTTTTTTCCGAAACGCGCTCGAAAGCTTCCAGAGCCTTATCGTCGGCCTTCATTTCGATATAGGTCGCGCCTAAATAATAGCGCGCCCGATCGTTATCCGGATCACCGGCCAGAACCAGATTGAATTCCGTCGCAGCGCGCTCAAAATCGCCTTTTTCAAACGAGATCAGGCCGATTTTAATCCGCGTCTCGCGCGGATCGCTTTCGCTGCCTTGCAGCGTCTCGAATTGACGCAGCGCCTCGTCGAGCTTGTTCTGGCCGACGTAAAGCTCGCCCAAGCGCCGGCGCGCCCAGGCGTTTTGGGCGTTGACCTGCAAAAGCCGCTGATAGGTTTGGATCGCGTCTTCGGTTTTGCTTTCGAGTTCATAGACGAGCGCCAGATCCAGTAGGACCGCCTCTGATTTGGGATTGAGCTCCAGGGCCTTGCGGTAGCTTTGCTCGGCGGCGAGATAAAGTTTGCTCTTGGCGCGCACTCGACCCAGATAGTAGTAACCGAGCGCCGAATTGGGATCAGCCTTGAGCAATTCTTCCAATCTTTGGCCGGCGCGCGCCAAATCATCGACCTGCAAGTAGAGCGCGCCGAGATAAAGGAGCGCTTCCTGATTTGCCGGGTCGAGTTGCAAAACTTCATTGTATTCGGCAATACCTTTTTGGTTTTCGTTAAGCGATGAGTAGAGCCCGGCCAAAAGCAGGTGGTGATCCACGCTCTTGGGCTCCAGCCGAACCGCCGTTTCGGCCTCGACTAGCGCTTTTTTTAAATCTCCTTTGCGCAGATAAAGCGAGGCCAAGCGGAAATGAAGAAAGCCATCGTTAGGCTCGGCCGCAACCGCCGCTTCAAACTCTTTTAGCGCCGGATCGAAGTCGCCTTCGCCGAGCAGAGCATAACCTTTGAGGAAATGACTGAAGGCTTGGGCCTCGGATGAAATCTCGGTTTTACGCTGGTTGCGAAAAGGCGCTTCCGGCGACCAAGCTAAACCTTCGGGGGGCGGTTTCAGCTCGGGTACCGCCGCGGCGCAACCGGACAGAATCAAAAGCGAAATAGCCGTCCGAAGAGAGTGAGTACCCATTGACTGAAGTGTTAACACAACGGTTGGATACGGTCAACGTAGACTCGCGCTTGGCTTCATTCACTCGTCCAACTATGTTAATTTTTTTCTGCGGCGCGCGCTTCATAAGCGCGTCCTATTAGCACTATTTGGCACTAACGCACCGATTATGGCTGATTCAGAGCGCCATTCCGCGGCACAAGAAATCGCCGAGCTCCGGCAAGAAATCGGTCGGCACAATCATCGATATCATGTGCTTGACGATCCGCTGATCAGCGACGCCGAGTACGACCGGCTGTTTCGCCGCCTGCTCGATCTCGAAAAAGCCCACCCCGAGCTCGCCACGCCGGATTCCCCGACACAAAAGGTCGGCGCGGCGCCGTTGGAACGATTCGCCACCGTGCAGCACTCCCTCCCGATGCTCTCGCTCAACAACGCCATGGCTCCCGAAGAGTTGGAGGAATTCGAGGAACGAATCCGCCGGTTTCTTAAGATTAGCGATAACATCGAATACGCCGTCGAGCCGAAGATCGATGGCCTCGCGGTGAAATTGGTCTACGTCGACGGCAAATTCACCTTAGGCTCGAACCGCGGCGACGGCATCAACGGCGAGAACATAACGGTTAATCTCAAGACCATTCGTTCGATCCCGCTATCCCTGCGTGCTGACGGACACGCGCTTCCGCGCCGGCTCGAAATTCGCGGTGAAGTGTTTCTGCCTCTTCATGCGTTTCAAAAAATGAACCGCGAGCGAGAAGAAGAAGGCCAGCCGGTCTTTGCCAATCCGCGAAACGCCGCGGCCGGATCGCTAAAGCAGCTCGACTCCACGATTACAGCCAAACGCCCCCTGGATATATTTTGTCACGGCACCGGCATCATCGAAGGCGTCAGCTTTGCTACCCACTGGGAGTTTCGCGAGGGGATTCAACAATGGGGCTTAAAGCCCGTGCCGCTCGGGCGTCTCTGCCGGAGCTTAAGCGAAATTTTTCAATACCGCGACGAAATAGAAACCCGCCGTGACGAGCTTCCCTACGAGATCGACGGTCTGGTCGTGAAGGTCAACGACATCGCCCTGCAACAACGTCTCGGACAAATCGCCCGCTCGCCGCGCTGGGCGATCGCCTACAAGTTTAAGCCGCGCCAAGCGACCACGCGCATTCTCGACATTCAAGCCAACGTCGGCCGCACCGGCACATTGACCCCGGTGGCGAGCTTGGAGACGGTGCCGATCGGCGGCGTGATGGTCAAAAGCGCCTCGCTGCATAACATGGATGAAATCGCCCGCAAGGACATCCAGATCGGCGACACTGTCGTCGTCGAGCGCGCCGGCGATGTCATTCCCTACGTCGTCCGAGTTCTCGAAGAAAAGCGCACCGGAGGCGAAAGAAAATTTGTTATGCCCGAGCGCTGCCCGGTCTGTGGCTCGGACGTTTTCCGCGAAGAAGGCGAAGCCGCCTACCGTTGCATCGGCATTTCCTGTCCAGCACAGCTTAAAGAGAGCCTCAAATTTTTCGGCTCGCGCGGCGCCATGGATATCGAGGGGCTGGGCGATAAACTCATCGATCAATTGGTCGAGCGCGGCTTGGTGCGCGACCTCGCCGATCTCTACGGCTTGAGCAAAGAGCAACTGGCGAACCTCGATCGCATGGCGGAGAAATCGGCGCAGAATCTCTTGGCCGCTCTCGAACGCAGTAAAGACTCCACGCTGCCGCGGCTGCTCACCGCGTTGGGAATTCGCCACGTCGGCGAGGCTACCGCTAAGTTGATGGCCGAGCATTTCGGTGATCTCAAAAAGATCGAGCAGGCTGCGGCGGAAGATTTGATGGAAGTGCGGGAGATCGGCCCGGAAGTGGCGAAAAGCATCGCGCGTTTTTTCGCCCAGGAAGCTAACCGGCAAGTGATCGAAAAACTGCTTCGCGCCGGCGTACGGTTTAAATCGGAGCCCAAGAAAAGCGGCAAACTAGCTGGTGCAACTTTCGTCCTTACAGGCGGGTTGGAAAGCATGTCGCGACCGGAAGCGCAGAAGCAAATCGAGGCGCTGGGCGGGCGCCTCGCCTCCAGCGTGAGCCGGAACACAACTTACGTGGTCGCCGGCGCCGAGGCCGGATCAAAGCTTAAAAAGGCCCAACAGCTGGCCGTCCAGATCCTCAGCGAAGAAGAATTTTTGCAACTGCTGGCAGGCTAGGCAATTGCCAAAAGATTTGCGTTCATCTTTTATTTCAACGGCTCGCAACAAGCGGAGATCTCTTGGTAGTTCATCTCCATTCGTCGTGAGTAGTTCGAAGCGCGATTAATAGCGGTCGCGGCGCGGCGGTCGGCCGCCTCCACCGCCACCGCCAAAACCACCGCCGGAGCGCGAGTCGCGCGGCGCTTGCGGGCGAGCCTCGCTGACGACGATATTGCGGCCGTCGAAGTCCGTGCCGTTTAGTGCACTAATCGCTTTTTCCGCTTCCTGATCCGAGCTCATCTCGACAAAGCCGAAGCCCTTCGACCGACCGCTGAATTTGTCGGTAATGATCCTCGCGCTGACCACCGAGCCATATTGCGCGAAGTGTTGCTGGAGCCTCTCCTCCGTGACGCTGTAGGAAAGGTTGCCAACGTATAACTTTGCTCCCATCTCGGCCCTCCTTGTTGGATCGACGAACGCCTCACTTTAAACGGCTCGACTTAGCCAAAGGGCAGGGCCTCAAACGGGTTTTCCACCACTCGCTCGGCGTGCTCTTCGGTAACCGGACCCCTGGCGAAATGGCGCCAGCCTACAAAAGTCAAAGCGCGCTTGTCAAATCTTTTCAGCCCGGTGATCGGGCCTTGGCGATGGCTTGCCGGACCACGGTTCCTGGGCTAGAAAAAAGAAAGGAAAACCGATGGAGCCGTTTGCGGAAAAAGCCCGCGCTCATTTCAAAGTTCATGGGCGCGTCCAAGGCGTTTATTTTCGCGCTTCGACCGTGCAGTGCGCCCAGGAGCTCGGCCTGACGGGCTGGGTGAAGAACTGCGACGACGGTTCGGTGGAGGGGGTTGCCGAGGGCCCGCGCCACCGGCTTGAGCAACTGATCTCGTGGTGTTGGCAAGGACCGTTGGGAGCAAAGGTGACAAACGTCGAGGTTTTTTGGGCAAGCGCCGAGAGCACCTGTACAGGTTTCACGATCAAGCGCTAAGCCGCTACTCTTTTTGCTTCGTCTGAATCAGATCCAGCGCCAGCCGATAGACCCCACGCTTGGAAAGATCGTAACGTTCACCGAGCAATTCTGAAATTGCTTTCACGCCCATCCCTGCGCCGGCAAGGCGACGAATTTCCGCCTCGATCTCTCCGTCGGAAACCGCGGCCACTGACGGTGCACCCTGTACGACGATCGTGATCTCGCCCTTCACCTCCCGATTCGCAATCTGCTCGCTCACTGCGTTGATCGTGCCGCGCAGAAATTCTTCGTGCATCTTCGTCACCTCGCGGGCAACGACGATTTCACGGTCGCCGAAAACCTGCTGCAAGTCTTGCAGCGACTCTTTGAGCCGGTGCGGCGCCTCGTAGAAGATCAGCGTCCTGACTTCGCTCTGGAGCTTCTGTAGCTTTTTTTTCTTTTCCTGTTTCTTGGCGGGAAGAAACCCTTCGAAGACAAAGCGGTCGGATGGCAGACCGCTGGCGCTTATCACAGCGGCGAGTGCGGCGGCGCCGGGAATCGGCGTTACTTGGATGCCGGCGAGCAACGCGGCCACGACCAAACGGTAACCGGGGTCGGAGATCGCCGGCGTCCCCGCGTCGGATACCAACGCGATGCTGTCGCCGCGCAGCAAGCGCTCGACTAAATTTTGCGCCTTAGCACGTTCGTTGTGCTCGTGATAGCTGGTAAGCGCAGTTTTTATGCCGTAATGATCGAGCAGGTGGCGGGTATGGCGCGTGTCCTCGGCGGCGATCAAATCGACTTCTTTGAGAACACGCAACGCGCGCAGCGTAATATCTTCGAGGTTGCCGATCGGTGTGGCGACGATATAGAGAACTCCAGCCATGTGCGTAAAGGAAATGAAACGGAATCCAGTCGCCAGAATTCAGGATTCAGAAGTCAGGAACGGAAAGAACCAATAGAATTCTGCACCGACCGCGAGTAAGCATCCAAAAGCTTGCTAACTTCCTCCAGAAGACTCATTGATCTTGCAGTGTCTGCGTAATTCAAATCCTGGGTTAAGATCAAATAATAACGACATTCTTCGGCGGAAGCCTGAGATATGTTTAGAAATCTTCCCTTGTCGAGGCGTCCGCGTCTCTTAAAGCCTTCAGCGACGTTTGCCGGGATCGAAACTGCGGCTCGGCGTAATTGAGATGTCAAACCGTATATTTCATTGGCGGGGAACTGTTCTGTCAGCTTATACACGGCTAAGACGAACTCATGTGACCTTTGCCATACGAGCAAATCGGAAAATTTTCTAGCCGCTTGTCTTTGCATGTCTTGCCGCGATTCTGCCTTCTGGATTCTGACTCCTGACCCGCGGATTCTCTACTTCCTCGTCACTTCCCCCAATCCCGCGAATAGCGAAAATCACGGTCAATGGTTCGCTGCGACACTTTGGCGATCACCGGCAGGCGCCGTTTGAATTGTGAAGTCATGATCTGGAGAGCAACTCTGTCGATAAATGTTTCACTAAATCCTAAAGTCATTAGCTCCGGCTTGGTGCAACGCTGATCGACCATCATGTAGAGAAGCTTGTCCACTTCCCGGTAAGTGAATCCCAACTCTTCCTCGTCGGTTTGACCCACCCAGAGATCGGCTGAGGGCTCCTTCGCGACTATCACTGATGGCACCCCGATCGCTTCCGCCAACGCCCAGACCTGCGTCTTGTAAAGATCGCCGAGCGGATTTATCGCCGAAGCCATATCGCCGTGCAGCGTCCCGTAGCCGAGCAATAATTCGGTTTTGTTGCTCGTGCCGATCACCAAGCCGTTCCAGCGCGCTGAATGATCGTAGAGTATCGTCATGCGCTCGCGCGCCATCTTGTTGCCGCGCCGCCGCGCGTCGGCGTCCGGGAAGCGATCAAAGTACGCGTCGATTTGCGGCGTAATATCGACGACCAACGATTCGAGATTGCTTTTCTGCGCGACCATTTCGGCATGCGCCAGGCTATCGGGATTGGAGCTCTTGTACGGCATCAAAACAGCGAGCACGTTTTTCGCGCCGAGCGCTTCGGCGGCAAGCGTGGCGCTGAGCGCGGAGTCCACGCCGCCGGATAATCCCACGATGACTCGATTCATGCCGGTCTTCTGCACTTCGTTGCGGATAAAACCGGTGAGGATTTCGCGCAGCAGCGGCGCGTTGGTAGGAATTTGCATCATGACCGTTACGGCGGGCAGCCGGAGGCTAGCGCTTTCGCTTTTTTGACGCTTTGAAGCGTTGAACTTTCAAACCTTTGAGCGTTTGCGCGACATGCGCCGCCGGCCGCTCGCGAATCCGCATCAATTCATTGATCGTCAGATCGATGTCCTCATCGCGCAGCAGCGGCGACATCGTGCGTTTGCGGCGCACCGATTCCAGCGCAATATCGGCGACGAGAAAATCTTCCTCATAGTATTTCGCTTTGGCGATCCGCTGCCCGAAAGGATCGACGATTTCCGAACCGCCCCAAAAGCCCACGCCGTCCTCGAAACCACAACGATTGCCGTACACCATGAAGAGACTATAGGTCTCCGCGTAGGTGCGGTTGATCATTTCCCAATAGCGTGCGTTATCGTCCTGAGCTTGCGCGTCGACGATGCCGCGCAGCGGGCTGGCCGACGGACAGAGAACCGCCAGCGCGCCGTCTAAAGCGGCCAGATAAATCGTCGACGGGTGCCACAGATCCTCGCAGATCAACAGCGCTAAGCGACCGAACTTCGAATCGAAGACGCGAATACGGTCGCCGGCGGCGAAATAGCGCTGCTCGTCAAACATGCCGTAGGTCGGCAGGTAGACTTTGCGGTGCGTGTGGCGAATTTCACCCTTTTCAAAATAGACCGCAGCATTGAAAAACCGATGGTCGGCGCTTTCCTCGACGAGTCCGGCGACGAACGGCAGTTCACGGCTTAATTTTTTTAGCGCCTTCATTTCAGCGGAATTCATCGTCAGCGCGACGCTCGGAACCGTGTCGCGAAGGTAGTAACCGGTAAGACTCAGCTCCGGGAAAAGCAGCAGATCGGCCGAGTCTTTGACCGCCTGGCGAATATTTTCCTCGTAGAGCCCCATATTGGCGTCGAGGTCACCAAGCTTTGGATTTATTTGGGCGATTGCGATGCGGATCGACACGGGGAAGTCTCCATTAGCTCTACGATGCAATAAATTCTTATGAAAGTAACATAGGGCTCAGCTCACTTGCAATTTAACCTCTGCGCGCCTATTTTCGATCAAGCAATCGAGTGAAAAACGCCGTAGCGGCTGATCGAGCGACCATGGATGAAAAAGTTCTGATATTCGGAAAAGATCTCTGACCGTACACCGCCGGCGCCCGGGAGGCATTCAGCCGCCGTAAGATTCCTCATGAGTACGTCAACGTCCTCGAAGACGAGCAGGGCTTGGAGCGCATGCTCAAGCTTTCCAACGGCCGGCGCCAAGTCCCCGTCATCGTCGAAGCCGGTAAAGTTTCGATCGGCTTCGGCGGTTCGTGAGAAGTTTAGCGCGCCGGCGGAGCCGGCGCTGCACGCCATCCTATCAGCTTAAGCGAACGGTCTAAGGCCGACGTGAGCGAGCCGATCAATCCGCTAATCACTGCTAAAATCCGCGCCGTCTTCGGCGCCGATCAGACATTGACCGCACTCGTGCCGCTCGCCGGCGACGCTTCGAGCCGCCGCTACTATCGAGCCATCCTCAGCGGCACCGGCACGCCGCCATCCATCATCGTCATGGAGCTGCCGGCCGGCAGCTCGCTACCGCTTTCGAGCGAGGAGTTGGCGATATTCAAGGAAGGGCCGAAAGAACTGCCATTTTTGAACGTACACCGTTTTCTCAGCCGGACCGGCGTCAATGTGCCGCAAATTCTCGGCGCTTGGGAAAAAGACGGAATTCTTTTGCTCGAAGACTTGGGCGATACAGCGCTCTGGGACCGGGTCCAGGGCTTGGCCGCGGACGACACCGTCGCCTGGTATCAAAAAGCCATCGACGAGTTGTTTTTAATACAGACCCCCGCCACCGAGAATCGCGACGGCTCCTGCATCGCCTTCCAACAGCGCTTCGATCTTAAGCTCTACATGTGGGAGTTCGAGCATTTTATCGAGTGGGGCTTGGAAAAACGCCCGGGCTCGGTCGTCAACGCGAACATGACGGGCCAGCTAAGAAAATCGTTTGCCGCCATCGCCGAACTTTTGGACCGCCAAACTCCCTGTTTGAATCACCGCGACTATCACAGCTGGAATTTGATGATCCAAAACGAAGCCGTGCGCGTGATCGACTTTCAAGACGCGCTCATGGCGCCACCCCAATATGACCTCGCGTCCCTGTTGAACGATCGAGTCACCGACAGTGTGATTCGGCCGGCGCTCGAAGAACGGCTCGTGCGCTATTATATCGAGCGCCGCGACGAGCTCGAAAAGCGCAAAATTTCGGCCGATGAATTCTGGGAAATTTACCGTCTTTCGGCTATTCAGAGGGACTTGAAAGTCGTCGGCCGTTTTTACTATCTCGATCTCGCGAAAGGCAAACCCGGCTATATGAAGTTCGTGCCGCCGACCGCGCGGCGGCTCGAACGCAATCTCGCCAACGTCGCGCAGACGCAACCCGTGCTGGAATTACTACGCGAACACTTCGAGGCGATGCGATGAAAGCGATGGTTTTGGCCGCCGGCCAAGGCACCCGTCTGCATCCGATCACCGATAGCCGACCGAAAGCGCTCGTGCCGCTCGCGGGACGGCCGATGATCGAGTACGCGCTCTTGTGGCTGCGCCACTACGGCATCGGCGAGATCATCATCAACTTGCACCACTTCGGTGAGCAGATTGAAGATCGGCTCGGCGACGGCCAACAGCTCGGTTTAAACATCATGTACTCGAAAGAAACCGAGCTTCTCGATACCGGCGGCGGACTTCTTAAGGCCAAAGCATTCCTGCAAGACGGCAGTTTTATCGTGATCAATACCGACGCGCTCATCGATTTGAATTTGGCCGAAGTGATCGCGTTTCACAAAAGCAAGAACGCCGCCGCGACGCTGGTTCTTCGTCCCGACGAAAACGCCGAGCAATACGGTTCGATGGATATCGACGAGCACGGCCGCATCTGCCGTTTCCTTCAGACCCGGGCGCCGATCCGACCGGCGGGATCGATCCGAACGTTGATGTTTTCCGGCGTGCAACTTCTCGAGCCCATCGTTTTCGACTATATGGGCGCCGCTCAGGCGGCGCGAAAGTTCAGCACGACGAGGGAAACTTATCCGAAAATGTTGAGCGCCGGCGAAACACTTGCTGGATATTGCTTCAAAGGTTTTTGGCAGGACCTTGGAACCATCGAGCGAATTAAACAGGCTGAAGAAAGCCTGGCTTCGGGTCACGCCAGGCTGCATTATCTTTGAATCGCCCCTTTGTTAGTCCGCCACGATCAGACCACAAGCAGCGCGGTCACCGGCGTTGCCGGTTGGATCGGTGACGTAGTCATCGACGCCGACGTGAATGACCAAAGCGCTGCCATCGCTGTCAAATACCGAGGCGGGACCGGCGTGAAGCGTAATCGCGTCGGTCTTGGATTCAAAACGGCCTGAGCCGTCCTTGGTCACGAGCATATTCGGCAGATCGCCGGCGTGTGCGCCATCGGGACTTTTAAGACCGTGCTTTCTTTGCAGCGGGTTGAAATGTCCGCCCGCGCTGGTAAATGCCGGCCCCTCGCATTTGCCGACGGCATGCACGTGAACCGCGTGCAACCCCGGGGTGAGTCCTTTCACCTCCAGGCGCACGAGCAC